>Ga0209295_1000537_pt1 | contig 17364 bp, 6 predicted proteins | sample Porto_5metaG_FD_187428 | JGI IMG/M metagenome (GOLD analysis project Ga0209295, IMG submission 187428) | Marine algal microbial communities from Porto, Portugal - Porto_5 metaG (SPAdes) (version 2) | ecosystem: Host-associated > Algae > Red algae > Unclassified | place: Portugal: Porto... | reverse complement strand
GAGTATTTCTTTTAAAATGACTCTTCACCAAAAAATCCTTAAATACAGTGAGTATTCGCGTCATTTTTGATTCGATTCATTTCAAAATAAACGTCAAAAAATGTAAATAAATTTATAAAACAGTGTACTTAGTATCAGGAACAAAATAAATTTACATTCTTCGTGTCGTTATTTAGTTCCTGATACTTACGTAATAATCTTAGTTATCAGATGCCAATATCTACACCTTACGGTGGTCAAAATCGTGTAAAACTTTCTCGAAAGGAATACTTTGTCTGGGGAGGTATTACTTTGGGTATTGTATTGACTATGTTTCTATTGGTTTTTGAGCTGCCTCATTTTAATAATACGTTTGAATTGGCTAAAATGTTTTTGCTAACGACTATTTTAGCAACCGGAACGAGTGTATTTATTATTTTTAGAATAAAACATACTTTTAAAGATGCCGTGGACGGTATTCGCGTGTCATTGATAACTTATATTGGCTTGATTGGTTTGTTTTTTTTATTCGCCCACTTTATTAATAGAAACATTACACCAGGGCAGACCCGTGCTGAAACCTATCCTTTTTTACAACATCAGTTGTACAGAGCAAGCGATTCGGAGCTTGTCAGCGAACATACTTTTATCACTCACATTCAAGTCGAAAATGATATGAAGCGACTCGTTAGTCGCGGTCCGCTCTACAATGAAATTTCTGAAAATCAAACAGTTACAATTCCTGTAAAAACAGGTATATTGGGTTTTAAAGTTGCAAAGGTATATTAACATTTTTTATGGGATAATGTTGAATATTAAGCTAAAAGGGTTCGAAATTGGTCATTTTGGGCTACCCGTCTAACGTTGGACACTTTGACAATCAACGAGTTATGAAGGTGTTGAAATTTAAGCGATTGTAAGAACTGCGGACTGATAGCTCCATTTTGTCTATGTGAAAAGGAAGGGAAAAGACGAGTTGTTTTAGGCTTTAATGCCCTTCATCATGCACATCATCGCAGTGATAGTGCTTTTCCTCTTTCTTCTTTGGTTTTTGGGTGTCTGCGCCGCCGTGTTTGGCGGCGAGTAACTTCTGAATTAGCCGTGCGCGTTCTGTGCGGATGGCTTTGCGTTTTTCGAGGTCGTCGTTTTTATCGTAAAACTTGATGCCATCTACAAAGGTCATTTCCGCTTGTGCGTATACGGAAAGCGGATTGTTTGACCACAGCACAACATCGGCATCTTTTCCGGTTTTGATGCTGCCTACGCGGTCATCTATACGGAGCAATTTTGCCGGATTTAGTGTCACAAATTTCCAGGCTTCTTCTTCGCTCATATCGCCGTACATGACTGCTTTTGCTGCTTCTTGATTGAGGCGTCTGCCCATCTCTGCATCGTCCGAATTATAGGCTACCGTGATGCCTTGCTCGTGCATAATCGTACCATTGAAAGGTATCGCGTCAATCACCTCGTATTTATATGCCCACCAATCGGAAAAGGTGGAGCCGCCTGCACCGTGCGCTTTCATCTTATCGGCTATTTTATAACCTTCCAAAATGTGCGTAAATGTATTGATATTAAACCCAAATGCTTCGGCGGTTTTCATCAACATATTTATCTCACTTTGTACGTAGGAGTGACAAGTGATAAAACGTTGACTATTAATAATTTCTAATAAAGCCTCCGAATCTAAATCACGTCTGACGGGCTTGCCCGATTTGCGTGCTTGTTCATACTCTTGGGCGCGTGTGAAATTATCGAAAAACACTTGTTCTACACCCATTCTCGTTTGTGGAAAACGGACGCTATTATCGTCGCCCCAATTGGATTGTTTGACGTTTTCGCCGAGTGCAAATTTGATGAAATTTGGAGCGTTTTTAAACTTCATTTCTTCGGGTGCATAGCCAAATTTCATCTTGATAATCGCCGACTGACCACCGATGGGATTTGCCGAACCGTGTAGCAATTGTGCCGTGGTCACACCGCCTGCGAGTTGGCGATAAATATTGACATCTTCCGAATTTACGACGTCACCGATTCGCACCTCTGCGCTGCTGTTTTGTGTGCCTTCATTTACACCACGACTGATGGCGATATGCGAGTGTTCGTCTATCACTCCGCAAGTCAAATGCTTGCCTTTTCCGTCGATGACCGTTGTAGATACTGCGGATAAACCTTCGCCGATACGAGAGATTTTTCCATCGCGTATTAATACGTCTGTATTTTCCAAAATACCGTCTTCTTCATTCGTCCAAACGGTCGCATTTTGTATCAAGTATGTACCTTTTTTTGGTAATTCGACATTGCCGTAGGCATTAAAAGGATAAACGACTTCGCCTTTTTCGTCTTCTTTCTTGTCATCGTCTTTCTTTCCTTTTTTATCGTCTTTTTCTTCTTTTTTAAATTCCGAAATACGCTCTGCAGACCAACTTAGCCATTTTCCATTTTCGTCCGTGCCGCTTCCTTGCCAGTTTTCGTCATTTGCTATGCCTGTTAAGGTGTAAAATCCACCTTCTTTATTTGGCTTCAGAACGATATTGATGGTACTTCCTTTAATCGAATGTGTGACATCAATTTTGTTGGAATCCGATTCTTCATAAATCATTTTGGCTTTTTCTTTTGAGCCTTTTGATTTGATGAGATAAGTTTTTCCTGCTAATTTCAATTCATAATCACCGCGAATATCTACGGTAGCTGGTTCTTTTAAAATGAAGGGTTCGCCTTGAATCCAATTATGATAAATCGTTGCTTTTTCGTCAAAAACATTATCGGATGTAATTATAAAATTCGCCCATTTGCCAGTCGATAAACTTCCAATTTCGCTGCTCATTCCGAGCAATTTTGCGGGTGTATACGTGAGGGATTTCAGCGCATCTGCTTCCGACAAACCGTTTTTAATTGCCTTTTTCAGATTGCCTAAAAATTTACTTTTATCTTTTAAGCCATGTGTAGTTAGTGAAAACTCAATACCTGCGTCCGAAATTTGGGCAAGGTTTGTAGGGGCGAGTTCCCAATGTTTCATATCTGCGAGACTGACGATACGTGCATCGTAAGGGTCTTCGACATCATAGGCTTTCGGAAGATTCAAAGAGAGAATCAAAGGTGAACCCGTTGCTTTGATTTCATTGATGCGTTGGTACTCATCTCCTGCGTTGCTGCTTATGATATAGGTCTTACCAAATTCTTTTCCCAATTTCGCCATGCGGAGTATTTCGAGGCGGTCACGAACAGACATGATCTGCGGAACAGTCGCGAGTTCGTTCCATCTTTCGAGTTGAATATTCTTCTCTGTTTTGTGACCATTATTTTTATACCAATCGGCATCCAAATAAGTTTGGCGTAAGAGTGCCATCACACCCATCAAGGAACTTGGATAACCCTGCGTAGATGAGCCTTTACTTACGGATAATTGGTGTGCAGAAACATCTTTCAACAAGGTCAAATGTTCTCGTTTTTCACCTAAAGAAACGACCGTAGCACTACCGCGCGAAATACCATCCGCCACGAAACTTTGCACTACGCCAAAGCCTAATTTTCGGTATTCTGCCGCCCCTTTTTTATCGTGCGTGAATGCTTCGTGTGCGCGAAATTCGGTTTTCAAGGCTTGATTCCAACTGTACGCACCTTCTTTTTTGGAATGTTCCTGCGGTTTGCGACCACGTTCGGATTTCGGGACTTTGGGCATACCGTAGTTGGTGTGCATATCAATGAAGGATGGGTAAATAAATTTGCCCGTCATATCTATCTGCGTTGCGCCCCGGGGTACGCTTGCACTTGTACTTACGCTGACGACTTTACCTTTTTTAATAATTAAAGTTCCTTTATCTATTTTTGTCTGATAATCAGTATAAATGGTCGCATTGGTGAAGGCATAATGTCCGTCGCGCTCGTCGTACACTGCATCTTGTGGGAAGGTTTTTTGGGCGAATATTGCCGTAGAAATCAAGCAAAAAATAAATAGACTGGATAGGTTTTTCATATTGTGAATTTGTAGAAAGTATTTACCTTGTGAACTTCACCATAGTAGTGGTAATTATCCGCCGATTCCTGTCCCCTATGAACTATCGACTACCAACTATAAACTATGGACTAAGAACAGCAAATATAATGAATTTATGAAAGAAAAGGCATATTTAGCCGTCTTGACTGGCGCGATGATTGGCGGAGTGGGCGGTTTGTTCATCAAGGCGATGAGTATTCCGGCGACTTCGATTGCGTGTATTCGGATGATAGTGCCTTGTTTGCTGTTGGGGGGCTGGTTGTTATCTACGGGGACGCGCTTTTTTCGTGGCAATTATAAGGTGATGCTTGGCGGGTCGATGATTAATGCCGTGCGGATGTATTTATTTTTAGCGGCGTTCATTTATACGTCGATTGGTAATGCGATTATTGTGTTTTATACTTGGCCTATTTTCGGAACTTTGCTGGGTGCTACCTTGCTGAAAGAACATATTACACGACGACAAATCGCGCTGCTCGGACTGGCATTTACGGGTATCATTATCGCTTATTCGAATCAGGATTTTTCTTTTGAAAATCAAGACTTTATAGGCATGACAGCAGCTATCGGCTCGGCGTTTTTATATGCTTTATCGGTTATTATTTTCAAAACAGAAACCCCTAACTACACACGAAACGAAATTATTTTTTACCAAAATATTGTTGGCGCATTGGTTTTCATTCCATTCTTCGTTTTCAATGAGCCTACACCGACTGCGATGGATATGACTTTGGGCATTTCTTACGGTTTGATGGTCGGTATTTTGGCTTATAGTTTTTTCTTTTTCGGCTTGAAATATTTGGAGGCATCAAAGGCATCAATGTTGACCTATGTGGAGGTGGTGAGTGCAGTGCTGTTGAGTTATTTAGTGATGGGCGATGTATTGAGTTTGAATATGATTGTGGGTGGCGGGTGTATTATTTTGAGTACAATACTGCTGAGACTTGAGACAAGAGAGATGAGACGAGAGAAATAAGTACCTCTTGTTTCACATCTCACCTCTCTCTTCTCTCTCCTCTCGTCTCACCTCTCAAGTCTTCTATTTTCTCTAACAGCCATCGTTTATCGCTATTTACTTTTTGCTCGTTGAGTTTGTTTTTGATGCGTTCAATGTCCTCTGGTTTTGCGTTGATATTGTGGCGAGTACGGTAGAGGGCGATGAGAATTTGGATGAAATTTTTGTAGCCTTTTTTGCTTTTGGGCGTGATGGATTGATGGTTCTTAAAGAAGCGTTCTGCCGAGCGGAAAGCCTGCATGGTGTATTCGCTGTATTCGGTTTCTTTTTGGTATAAACATTTGAGAATCAATACGCGCGTATTGATGTCGTAGACGGTATCTATCTTATCGACCTGAATAAATTTGTCGTGTGCGGCTTCGTAATCTTTTTTGTAAAAAGCAATGGCACCAAAATTGAAATGGTACACACTATCTCTGATTTCTCGCCGAATGTATCGCTTATAATGATCCAATATTTCCTCCGCCCAATCGTACTCCTCTACCCGACAAGCAACTGTGACCATGTTTTTTATTTGCCCGATTTGGATAAAATTATCTTCTACGAAAAGGTTTTTATCGTGCATGATTTTCATTAGGTCAAATACTTTTTGATTGTACTTCACATGTCCTAAAATAATTTGTCCGGCACAATAAACATTAGCCGTCCCATAAAAAGATTTCATCAGATAAATTGGTACTATTTCAGCATGTTCATCAAGCAATGCAAGTAATTTGGTGTAGGTGTCATTATTCTTTGTTTCGAGTAGCGTGACGGAGGTGATAAAAAGTTCAACTATCGGATGTCTGGCATATTCCGGTCGCTTCATCAATTCGGATATCCCTGCTTTAAACACCTCGCTGTCATATTGTTTTTTAGAAGAAGCATGCTGCAAAGACAAAGCGGTACTATATAGACTCAATTTACTCAACAAATAATACGTATCTAACTCGCTTATAATCTTTGGTAGGTTATCTTCCGCTACCAAACGCCCTGTTTGATACAGATAATCCATTTGTTTTCTTTCAATGATATATCTTTGATAATGATGTAATTCATCTACTTTTTTCTGCTCATCAAGTATCTTATTATCGCCTTTCATACGTTTTTCAAACAAGCGTATCTGCCGACGCTTCAGCAGAGTATCATAAAGCAATTCGTTTTTTTGCAATTCATCATTACTAATATTTTCAGCTACTAAAAATCGCTCTGCCAAGCGGGTGAGGATACTCATTTTGGCATTGAGATGACTGCGTTGTTTTTTGTCTAATGTATCATTTGGTCTTGGCAAATTAAAAAAAACTTCGGCATACACTTTCACTTGCAATTCGGAGGTAAAGGCAGTTTTTCCCAATACATGTTTTTTGAGCAAACGTAGCAAGGGACTAATGTAGCGGTCTGTATTGAAGTATTTGCAAGACACTAATTCCTTCAAGCCTTCCAACTCCTTTTCAGAAAAAGTATTTAATAGGTCAATACACAGAAATTGTCGCTGTTTCATTGTTGAAATTATTTTTTAAATGAAATAAAGTAAAGGTAATCATTTTTTTATAAAAATAAAAAATTTAAATTTGTTGTGCTTTTATTGATAATTCTCCAAAATCATTCAAAAATAACGTTATACATTTGTAGTGTAATCAGAAACATACTTGAAGAAAATTCCAAAATCCAAATAACAAATTCCAATGTATATTTCTGAAAAAACCACTATCACGAATAAAAAGAACTGACATGAGAAGATTATTCTATGCTCTGCTCGGTTGCCTGTTTTTTGCACCTCTCACTGCTCAAAAAAATCAGGTAACATCAAAACAACTTCAAAAAGGTTGGACACACTTCGAGTCCGACCAACAAATCAGTGCCGTACAATTGGCACAAGATAAATCGGCATTACAACTTGGTGCAGACGATGATTTGAAACTACTTTCCACAAAAAATGATGATTTAGGCTATCGTCATTATCGCTACCAACAAACTTATAAAGGCATCCCCATAGAAGCTGCTATCTATTTGATACACGAAAAAAATAACCGCACAGAAAAGGCTAATGGGAAACTTATCTCTAACATCAGCACCCACACAGTTCCCCACGTAAGTGAGGCGGCTGCTCTACGGTCTGCTTTGCAATACGTGGGGGCTGATGTGTACGCTTGGGAAGATGCAACTCATCAAGCACTCATCCAACAAGTCGAGCAATGCGAAGATGCTACTTTCTATCCATCCGGTGAGTTGGTCATCATCGACCCCAAATTTGGACAAAACCATGAAAACTATAGACTTGCATACAAATTTGACATTTATGCAATCACCCCCCTTACCCGCCAAGTTGTGTATATTGATGCTCAAAACGGTACAGCACTGACGAGTATAGAAAAACTACACAGTTGTACTGATACACCCACTTCCGGCAACTCCAACTATTCGGGTACGGTCAATTTTACGGCTTGTCAGGAAGGCGGTACACACACGCTTAAAGACCATCTTGGAGGAGTCATCAAGCAGGTATTTAACGCCAATAATACACTTTCCGAACCTCAAATTCCCTTTACCGACCCCGACGGATTTTTTGAAGTAGACCCAACTGCAGTGGATGTGCATTTTGCCACCCAAAAAACGCATGAATATTTTCTCAATAACCACAATAGAAACAGTTTGGATGGCAACGGCACACCACTGTACAGTTGGGTACACTACGGCAATGGCTATAATAACGCGAGTTGGAACGGCTCATGGATGATTTATGGCGATGGCGACAATAGCAAATATAGCGCACTAACAGCACCCGATGTAGTCGCACACGAAATGACGCACGGTATCACCGAATTTGCTGTCAACACGCTCATCTACTCTTACGAATCAGGGGCTTTGAATGAGTCTTTTTCCGATATTTTTGGAGAAATTGTAGAAAACCATATACGTGGTAATAATGACTGGATAATCGGTGCAGATTTTACAGTACAAGCCAATAAAAACGGCATCCGAAACATGAGTAATCCCAATGATGTCAACATGCTCACACTCCAACCGGACACGTATCTTGGCAACTATTGGTATGAAGGTGCAGGCGATAATGGCGGCGTACATTTCAATAGCGGCGTACAAAATTATTGGTTCTACTTGCTTTCCGAAGGCGGTAGCGGTATCAATGATAATGGAGATGCTTATGACATCGAAGGCATTGGTATGAGCAAAGCCGCTGACATTGCTTATCGGAATCTCACGACTTATATGACATCTGCCTCACAATACACAGATGCGCGTGAAGGTGCAATACAATCTGCTATTGATTTGTACGGTGCAGATTCGGGCGAAGCACTCCAAACGGCAGCAGCTTGGTCGGCGGTAGGTGTAGGCGAATTGCCTCCTCCACCAGACTGCCGATATACGGACTCCCTCGCTTTGGTGGCTTTGTACAACTCGACTGATGGAGCAAATTGGACGAACACATGGGATTTGATGCAGCCGATGCATACTTGGTATGGTGTGAGCGTAAATCCTGAAGGTTGTGTGCGTCGCCTCACACTTGACCAAAACAACCTTGCAGGACAACTTCCGCCCGAAATTGGAAACCTAAACAGCATGGAGCGATTAATTTTGAATAATAATCCATTAAGCGGTTCGATTCCGCCGGAAATTGGCAATGCGATTAGTTTAGAATGGTTGTGGATATACTCGACTAATTTGTTGAGTGGTCCGATTCCTGCCGAAATCGGTAATTTGACAAATTTGATTCACCTAAGTTTGAATGACAATCAATTAAGCGGTAACCTGCCGCCCGAAATCGGAAATTTAATCAATCTGACAAGTTTTAGAGTATCCAATAACCAAATAAGCGGTCAAATTCCTGCTGAAATTGGAAATTTGAGCCAATTGACATCTTTAAATCTCGGTCTCAATGACTTTAGCGGTTCTATTCCGCCCCAAATCGGCAATTTGAGTCAGTTAAAATATTTGACGCTATCCCGCAATGAATTAAGCGGTTCTATTCCTGCCGAAATTGGTAATTTAAATGAATTATTAAATTTAGATTTAGTTGAAAATGAATTGTCCGGCGCACTACCGCCCGAACTCGGCAACCTCCCCAATTTATACATATTACAGTTATACAATAATCAATTTAGCGGCTGTTACGATACGAATTTAGCGAACCTCTGCACTCAACTTGGTTCGTCTTTTAATACCAATACTCAAATTTCTAACGGCAATGATTTCGACACCCTTTGGGAAGACTTCTGCGCCACAGGTGCAGGTGGCTGCGTGCCTCCGCCCGAAGTGCCTTGTCGCGAAAGGGATTCGCTCGCACTTATAGCACTGTACAACGCTACTGATGGAGCAAACTGGACGAATGTATGGGATTTGGCACAGCCGACGGATACGTGGCATGGCGTCACATTGAATGAAGAAGGATGTGTGACCTGCCTTGATTTAGATGGCGAACATGGATGTACATTTAACTATTGTTGTAGCGGCGGTAATAATTTAATAGGTACGCTTCCTGCTGAATTGGGAAATTTGGGCAGTTTGAATTATTTGAGTTTGTCTCTTAATCAACTAAGTGGTAGTATTCCTGCTGAATTGGGAGATTTATATAGTCTGCAATATTTTTACATTAGTAGTAATGACCTCACCGGATCTATTCCGGCTGAATTAGGAAATTTAAGTAATTTAGAAGAATTACGTTTGAATGGAAATGGATTGACCGGAAGCATTCCTTCTACATTTGGTAATTTAGGCAATCTAAAATTAATGCGCTTAAATGGTAATGATTTGACGGGAAGTATTCCTGCCGAATTAGGACAATTAAGCAATTTAGAAACTTTATACATTGACCATAATGAATTTAGCGGTAACATTCCACCTGAATTGGGCAATTTAAGTAGTCTAAAATACCTCACTTTAAACTACAATCAATTAACCGGAAATATTCCCGTAGAATTAGCCAATTTAAGCAGCATAAAAGATTTGAATTTAAGCAGAAACCAATTGAATGCTAGTATTCCTGCCGAATTAGGAACTTTGAGTACTTTAGGTACTTTGAGTTTAGACTATAATGAATTAACAGGCAATATTCCGCCCGAATTAGGGCAACTGAGCAGTTTAACCACATTAAAATTAGGAAATAATCAATTGACCGGCAATATTCCTGAAGAATTGGGAAACTTGACAAACCTCATCAGTTTACAGCTCCGACACAATGAATTGGAGGGTAATATTCCCGGTCAATTAGGGGATTTAAGTAGTCTGCAATACTTTTACATCCATGACAATCAATTAAGTGGCTGTTATGATGATAACCTCTCAATTTTTTGCAGTCAATTATATTCAGTTTTCAACACCAATAGTAATGTAAGTGATGGCAACAACTTCGATGCCCCCTGGGAAGATTTCTGTGCCACAGGTGCGGGTAGCTGCTCTCCCGTTTGGCCCAGCGATTTCAATAACGATGGTGTAGCCGATAACATCGACGCCATATTCTGGGGCTTGGCAGCAGGCAATACAGGAGCTACCCGCCCCAATGCCACCACCAACTGGCAAGCACAAACCGCCCCTGAATGGTCGCAATCTATCATCGGTATCAACGGCAAACACCAAGACGCAGATGGCAACGGCATTGTAGATGTTGACGACCTTGAGGTATTGGTGCAAAATTACGGCTTGACCCATGCGGTTGCTGCCCCCGCAGGCGCGAGCAGTCCACTACAATTTGAACTACGACAACTCGCCACCGAAACCCAAAATGGATTGCCTGCACTCCGATATGGCATATACCTCAACTCATCGCTGGATGTACCAATAAATGTACATGGTTTAGCTTTCAGCCTTGATTTGAGTGAGCTGTTTGTGATGGATGTACAAATTGATACCCTTGGTTCGGCACTTGCACCTACGGCAAGTCTTGATTATTATGATTCAAGTCCTTCTAGTAGGCAGCTCTATGTCGCACTTACCCGTACAGATAGAAACAATCAGTTGATTATCAACGGCGATTTGATTATGGAGACTATCATCATCGTCAAAGATATACCAACTAATGACCCCTTCAACATTCATATCGAAGGAGGAAATACGGCTTCTGCCAATGGTACTATCAATACCGTCAATGGCACATCGCTGTACAGTCTGTTCAATAATGGTATTGATGTTCCTCTTGCTACCTCAGTGAGTGTGACACACGAGCAATGCTACACATTAGGCAGTGCGAGCGTTGAAGTATTTGAAGGGACACCGCCTTACACCTACTCATGGAGTACAGGTGCCAATACTGCCGAAGTCACCCACCTGCCCGCAGGTATGTACACCGTCGAAATCAGCGATGCCAATGGACAGCAACAAAGCATACCTGTACAAATCGACGCCCCCACTTCGATACACGACGAAGCAGGCAATGAGATAGTTTGTAATCCGCACAGCGCATGGCTCATGCCTCAACTATACACAATGCTCGAAGGACCTTACGATACCAATACAGGCATAATGAACAACCAACTAAAAACACTCAATCTCTTGCCCGACATTCAGCCTTACCAAGACCTCCCGTGGAATTATAGAGGAACAGAAGGACAAGGTTGGACGGCAGCAGATTACCCCGACGGTACGGTAGATTGGGTACTGGTTTCGTTTCGTGATGTACAAAATGTGAATAGAGTGTATGCAAAAACAGCAGCTCTATTGCAGGAAGATGGTAGTTTGTTTTTTCCCAATAACAGATTTTTATCAGCAGAAATTACAGATTCATTGCATGTAGTTATTCAGCATCGCAATCATATCGCCGCTATGACACCGCAACCTTTAATGATTAATAACAAAATAATTGTACACGATTTTAGCCTAAGCGACAGCTATCATCCACCAAGTCAGCACGGACAAAAACAACTGCCCGACGGTACTTGGGTCATGTTTGCAGGCGACGGCGAACAATCCGAATCCGGCTATGACATCAACGGTGACGATAAAGGACTTTGGTCAAATGCTAATGGTAATTTCGGCAACTACTTTCCCTCCGACCTCAATCTTGACGGCGATGTCAATGGCGCAGATAAAATACTTTGGTCTGACAATAATGGCATCAACTCGGTAGCACCAAAGTAAAGCACCAAATTTCAAATTCCAAGCACCAAACCCCAATTAACAAACCAATTCCAAATTACGACATAAATATCATTCACTGCTACCCCTACGGCTTGCGCTATGCGCGAGGATGGGAAAAGTATGTATTTATGAAAGCGATATCCACGATTAATATCGCGATAAAAACAATGATTATTTATTTAAACAAGAATGAACGAATACAACATTGACACGACCGCTTCAACGTACAACTGAGCGCACCCTTTATTTACTCATGTTTTGTAACAAAGTAAGCTGTAAAATCAAAGAAAGTATTCAATCATTCAATTTATTAACAACGATTATTAAACATTCTTAAAACATTGATTATGAAAACTTTAAAAATTAAATTAACACTTTTTAGCCTATTGGCGGTACTCGCCGTTTCGGTCTTTTTGACTTCTTGTGAGCAGGAGTTAGTTACTCCACAGCAAGAAGAAAATTTAAACATTCCTCTCATAGATGAATACTCAGAAATGACACCCAATTTTAATTTGGTTCCAGCAGTAAACGCAGTTCCCGAAAAAACGTCCGAAAATACTGCACCCATCAACCTATCCGATAGAGCGTGTTTACAGTACAATAGTTGGAATTACTTTGAACAGACAGGATCGATTTGTGTATATGAATATCCCGCTTCTTGGGTATGGTCTGATAAGTACCAAGACTTTATTTACATGACCAATCAGACAGACATATGCGACTATGGATTGATATTCCATACTAATAACCCTATATGTGGAAAGAGCGGATGGATGTGGGACGGGGATGCCAGTGATAATACCTTATGGCATAGTAACAACGGGTGGCAAGCTTTTAATTGCGGTAGCGTTTGTGACGATAATGATTTTAGTAGTCGCTTTCAAAATTATATAGCAGAATATAGCTACCTTGAGGGTACTGCGGCTTGCTGTGGTGCAGCAAACTTTGTAACAGATTTGACTAATTTTAGAGATTTGATTCAAACAAACGCACCACTTGACATTAAGAATTCAAACTCATTTCTTAAGAACTTAGGAGCAAACAGTTGTAGTGTCCAATTTTTTGGCAGAGAAGTCGCAGTAGATGTGCCGGGAAATATCCTTTATGGGTTTATAGGTCATCTATATTGGAAAAACAAGTATCCTGATAACTCATACAGTTTCCTTGCAGCTGCCGCAGGACTTGCACAAGGAATATCAGACGGAAAACTGGATGGTGGTGCTAGTACAACTGGACTTTTAGCATTTCAAGATGAATGGTTGTGCCTTACTTCATACGATCCATGGTGCGATACCTATGCTATTAGATTTGGAGTCTACTTAGCCGAAACATATGGTGCAAATATCACCTATCAGGAATTCCAAAGTGGTATGAATTGGGGCGGTGCATATCTCCACAATGCTTCTTATGATTGCAAAAACAATGCTAGACAGAATGCTCTTTCTCCTACGGGTTTAGTAGATTGTAGGTAGATGTACAACTAGTGAACAACAAATTTTTGGTAGAATATTCGAAGTTAATTGACACCAAAATACAATGTATTATGGTCGAGTAGGTAAGCCTTTAAGCAAAAAACTTTTGGGCTTACCTTAATTAAAATCACAAAAGATAAATATCATAAATTTCCCTTTTTTGAAATAAATATTTTCAACATATCATTCAACAAATTCGGGCTTCACGCAGCGTGTGAAGGTAGGCGAAGACTGTACGGTTATCACTATAAATATTATGATATTTCATTATCCAAAATTCAATTAAACAAAAAACAAGAATTATGAAACAAAAATCAACTATTACCTTTAGTGTAATACTTATCGCGTTATTTTACGCCTGTACGATACACGCACAAATGACTGTTAATCAAATATTTACGAAAAGTGAAACTCAGGTAGTTACTGTAAACTATGACGACTTTGACTCCAAAAAATCTAGTGAATTTAACCAATCCATTGACCTCGGTACGTATGGTACATACCAATTATCATTGGAGCCGAGTCAATTATTTAGCGAGGGGTATATCAGCAGAAAAGCAGCTAAAAATAACGACAAATTACCGCTTACCTTTCAAGGCACAGTTCAAGGCAAGCCCGACACAAAAGTAGCCCTGACTGTCAATGAAGGCTTTTTGAGTGGTTTTATAGATACGGGTAGTGAGGTGATATTTTTTGAACCTTATAAGACCTTCAACGCTGATGCAGGGAAAGACGAACTGATTATTTATTATCAAAAAGACGTCATTGACCGCGAACACGCCTGCACTTCCAATCATACCGACCTACAAGCCGAGCAAATTGAAACGCAAAGTAATGACCTCAAAAGCGTATCAATGGCTTGCTACGAAGTCGAAATGCTCTTGGTGGCAGATTATGGCATGTATCAAAAACATGGTGGCAATACACTCAATCACATCACATCGGTACTCAATAATGTCAAAAGCAATTATAATAATGACTTCAACGACCCCATTAATTTTACTGTTGTTGATGATTATATTGCGACCAGTTCGGGTATGGATTTGTGGTCAAATACGGCACATGCCTCGAGTTTATTAAGTGAATTTGGAAATTCCGATTATACAAATATTGCCCACGACTTAGCGTCATTATGGGTAAGTCGTGATATTTGGGATTATGACAGTGACGGCAATGTAAATTATAGTGTGGTAGGAGTAGCATATAGACCGGGCGTTTGTGGAAGCAAATATAATTTGATGGAGGACTTTAGCACGAATGCTGCCAGTTTGAAAGTAGCATTCGCACACGAAATCGGTCATAATTTTAGTGCGACACACGATGCAGAAGGTAGCTCAACCATCATGGCACCTTCCGTAAGTGCCACCAATACTTGGAGTGCCCAATCAAAAAATCAAATCAATGCTTTTTATCCGAATGCCAGTTGTTTGTGTGCTTCGGGTGATGCGGCTGATTTGGCTTTTAAATCTTGTGGTACTTCAAGCCTTAGTGGTAGTACGCTCTCCATTAATGGCTTACAAGTGCAGAATGTCGGGACGATAGCTACCGGAACTACTGTCAAAACACGTTGGTATCTTTCTACCGACAATACGATTACTACGAATGATTATGCCATAGCTACGAGAACAGTGACATCATATCCCCCCGGCTCATATTCAACGCACACCTTTGATATAAATCTGAATAGTACAGGTGTGCCTCCCGGCAATTATTATCTCGGAGTTATTACAGATTATGACAATACTGTTGCGGAATTCAACGAAGATAATAACACAGGATGTGTATCACCCTCGGCAAATATTACCATAGCTGCTACGCAGCCCGATTTACAAATTTCAAACTGCGGTCAGTCGGTAGTTTCCGGTACGACCCGTTTTTACCTTAATCTAAAAGTAGAAAACTTTGGAACCACTACTGCTGGCGCAAGTACTCTGGGGGCATATCTCTCCTCTAATAATACGGTCAATACAAGCGATTATCGTGTAGCTACGGCAGTTGTTCCTGCTTTAAGCGGCGGCGCCTCCTCCTTGATAGATCTTGACTTCAATACCGCAGCGGTTAATGTCCCGCCGGGCAATTACTACGTAGGATTTATAGCGGATTATGATGATAATGTAACAGAAAACAATGAAAGCAATAATGTAAATTGCATTAGTGCCTCCGCTTCAATCACTATACAAGGGCAGACAGAACCCGACCTCGACATTACCACTTGCGGCACAGCAAGTGTTTCTGGCAATTTGCTGACAGTCAATAGTGTAGTCGTCAAAAATATCGGTACGGCAACTGCTGCTGCTACTACATTGGGCTATTATCTTTCTGCCAATACGGTCATCAATTCAAGTGATTATTTAATTGGGACAGATGCCGTGGCAAGTCTAACCGCAGGTAATACAAGTACGGAAAATATTACCCAAAATATTTCGGCAATAATCAATCCGCAAATTCCCGCAGGTACATATTACGTAGGTATACTTGCCGATTATAATTCGACTTTAGCAGAATCCAATGAAAATAACAATACTTGCTACGATAGTTCACCCCAATTTACGGTGACTTACGATTGCAAAGATGCCACTGCACACAACTATAATCCCACTGCGACTTATGCCGATAATACGACTTGTCAAACTTGTTCCGATGGTGTCAAAAACGGCGATGAAACAGATATTGATTGTGGTGGAGCTAAGTGTAATCCTTGTGGAAATATTACCGTCATCAATCCGGGTACGGGTGATATCCATGCTGCCGGAAGTGCGATTAACATTCAATGGACAGATAATATTTCGGAGAATGTATTAATTAGAATGTACACCTCAAGTGGTTCTTATTTTACCCTTACTTCTTCTACGGCAAGTGACGGAAGTTTTAATTATACCATTCCATCTAGCAGAAATCCCGGACAATATCGAATTTACATACGAAGTGTCAGCAACACTTCTGTTAGTGATTATGGCACTTATTTTACCATTCAGGCGGCATCAAGTTGCACTGACAATGTTCAAAATGGAGATGAAACAGGGGTTGATTGTGGTGGCAGTTGTCCACCTTGCGAACCTGACCTTGACATTACCACTTGCGGCACAGTCAGCAAATCCGGTAATACCATTACAGTAAGTGGCGTAGTCGTCAAAAATATAGGTACAGCAACTGCCGCTTCTACTACATTGGGCTATTACCTTTCTACCAATACCACTATTAATAATAATGATTATTTAATTGGAACGGATTACGTGGCAAGTTTAGCCGCAGATAATACAAGTTCGGAATCTATTACTAAAAATATTTCGACTATTAACCCACCAATTCCAGCCGGTACGTATTACGTAGGTATGCGAGCCGATTACCAGTCCGGCTTATCTGAATCCAATGAAAATAATAATACTTGCTACGATAGTTCACCCCAATTTACAGTAACTTACGATTGCAAAGATGCCACTGCACACAACTATAATCCCAATGCCACTTATGCCGATAATACGACCTGTCAGACTTGTTCCGATGGTGTCAAAAACGGCGATGAAACAGATATTGATTGTGGTGGTACAAAATGCCAACCCTGCGGCAATATTACCGTCACCAATCCCAGCACAGGCAACACTTATGCGCCCGGTGATGCCATCAACATTCAATGGACGGATAATATTTCGGAAAATGTATTAATTAGAATGTATTCGTCGGCAGGTTGGTATTATAACATTACAAGTTCTACGGCAAGTGACGGAAGTTACACCTACACAACACTTTCGTCTGCACCTGATGGGCAATATCGAATTTATGTACAAAGTATCACCAATAGTACAGTCAATGATTATGGAGATTTTTTCACCGTG
>Ga0209295_1000532_pt1 | contig 17573 bp, 18 predicted proteins | sample Porto_5metaG_FD_187428 | JGI IMG/M metagenome (GOLD analysis project Ga0209295, IMG submission 187428) | Marine algal microbial communities from Porto, Portugal - Porto_5 metaG (SPAdes) (version 2) | ecosystem: Host-associated > Algae > Red algae > Unclassified | place: Portugal: Porto... | reverse complement strand
ATCCCCCTCCCACTCAACAACTTCATTCTTTATATGAATGACGAAATAACTAGCTAGCGATCTTGAGCGAACTCAAGACGTACCTTTGCTATATTACCACTTCTATACACTCATTTCAAGCTCTTTTGAATTACAATTTATCGATCTGCGTGAACTCAAGTTCCACGGGTGTTTCTCTACCAAACATATTAACGAATACTTTGACTTTGCTTTTATCGTAATCAATCTCTTCGATAGAACCTGTGAAGTTCGCAAATGGTCCGTCGATGACCTTGACTGTTTCTTTCAATTCAAAGTCGATTTCTGTTTTGCGTTCTTCAAGACCCATTCTTTTTAGAATGGTTTCAGCTTCGCCTGGCAAAAGCGCAGTCGGCTTTGAGCCTGATCCAGCTGATCCAACGAATCCTGTGACACCTGGTGTATTACGAACAACATACCAAGAGTCGTCTGTCATCACGATTTCCACTAGGACATAGCCAGGGAACACTTTCTTTTTGACAACTTTTTTCTTACCATTTTTAATATCTGTTTCTTCTTCTTCTGGTACGACGACGCGGAAGATCTTATCTTGCATGCCCATTGATTCAACACGCTTTTCCAAGTTCGCTTTTACTTTATTTTCATAGCCAGAGTACGTATGCACAACATACCAATTCTTTTCCATTTCGTTCAGGACTATTTAGTCCTTCCCTCCCCACATTTCGTAATGTCTATTTGACGAATCTCGAGTACCGGTAAATATTTTCAAGCAATTGAAAAAACCCGTAAAACGGGTTTTTTGGCAAGTCATATTATGATCTATTATAGCACGTTCAGCAGACCATTATTCAAGTATTAATGAATTAATTCGATTAATTGTGAGATTCCTATATCAAGAAAAGAGAAAAAGATTGCAAAGAATACGACTGTTAAAATAACAGTGATTGTGTAACGAATCATTTCGTTTTTCTTTGGCCAGCTGACCTTCTTCATTTCTTTCCCGACACTTTTTAAGAAACTGATAATACGCATTGTAAAAGACCTCCACAGATTAAAGAACGCAAATCTTACTTCGTTTCTAAATGTGTTTTATGTGAATTACAAGTCTTGCAATATTTCTTAACTTCTAATCTTTCAGCTGCTGAAGCATCACTTTTCATTGTCGTATAATTGCGGCTTCCGCAGTCTTTACAGGCTAGAGTAATCTTTTTCCTCATATTTACACCTATTTTCTCGACATCATTTCCTTAGTACCTTATCACAGTGTCGAAAAAGCTGTCAATATAGGTTTGATTAGAGACTAATCTCGCGAAGCTCTAAATATTTCTCTAATTTTCTCTTTACTCTTTGGAGTGCGTTATCAATTGATTTCACATGACGGTTTAAATCTTCAGAAATCTCTTGATAGGATCTACCATCAAGGTAAAGCACAAGAACCTTTCTTTCCAGCTCGCTTAGTAGTTCACCCATCTTCATTTCGATATCATCAAATTCTTCTTTGCTAATGATTAAATCTTCTGGGTTAAGCGCTTTAGCACCGGAAATGACGTCCAACAATGTTCTGTCTGATTCTTCATCATATATTGGCTTATCTAATGATACATAGGAATTTAACGGGATATGTTTTTGGCGAGTAGCTGTTTTAATTGCGGTGATAATTTGGCGGGTAATACATAATTCTGCAAAAGCCTTAAATGAAGTAAGCTTGTCCTCTCTGAAATCGCGGATAGACTTATAAAGTCCGATCATCCCCTCTTGGACAATGTCCTCTCGATCCGCTCCAATCAAGAAATAAGATCTTGCTTTTGCACGTACAAAATTGCGGTATTTTGTTATTAAGTAATCTAGCGCATCACTATCTCCGACATGAACCCTTTCAATGACTTGTTCATCTTCCAACTGGCAAAATTGCTCTCTGATGGATTTATCCTTGCTGTTGTTTAGATTCACTTCGATCCCCCCGACCGCACCTAGATAGAAATATTATACATTAATGGTTGAAATATCGTCAAGCTATTCTAGATTCCCACGCCGCCATTTTTCAAACGTTTTCAATACATCTTCTGACAATTCAATCTTAGATGCTGGTTTATCAGAAGTAATCTTTTTGACTCTCGTTTCAATCTTTCGTTCGATCACTTCAATCTCTCTCAAAAGCTCTCGAGCCGACTTTCGAAGAGCTCCTTGTCCAAAGATTGCCCATTGTTCTGTAAAGTCTGAGGTCGCCACATGAATCTGCGTCCGAATATTATTCAAATCCTGGGCAAGCTTTTCAATCCGCTCATCAGCTGTTTCATTCTCTCTTGTAAAGATGACCTCTACTCGGTGATTGATCCGCTTTTTTTCGATTCCTTTGACCATATGGGCATCGAATACGACAATGACTCGATACCCTGTGTATGCTTGATATTCTGCTAAATGTTGAATCAGTATGTCTCTGGCTTCTTCAAAGCTGTTTTCCTTTAAGTGCTGCAGCCGTGGCCAAGCACCTATCATGTTGTATCCATCGACTAAGAGGATGTCCATCTCTATTCTCCTAACGGATAACGTTTTCGATACACTTCATACATCAATAGACTAGCGGCAACTGATGCGTTTAACGAAGTGACCTTTCCGGCCATAGGCAGCTTAATCAGAAAATCACACTTTTCTTTGATCAATCGGCCAATCCCTTTTCCTTCACTGCCAATCACGAGAGCAAGTGGCATCGTGCCATCAAATTGTCTATAATCCTGTTTGGCAGACGCATCTGTTCCTGCGACCCAGATTCCTCTTTCTTTCATCTCATCAAGAGCTCTTGAAAGATTGGTGACTTTGGCAACAGGAATATGTTCAATTGCCCCAGTGGATGCTTTGGCAACGGTTGTCGTTAAGCCGACCGCTCTCCTTTTCGGAATCACAATCCCGTGTGCACCTACAGCATCTGCTGTACGCATAATGGAACCTAAATTATGCGGGTCTTCAATTTCATCTAAGATAAGAAAGAATGGCTGTTCATTCCGCTGTTCAGCGATTTGATATAGATCGTCCAATTCTGCATATTCATATGCTGCTACTTGTGCAACGATTCCCTGGTGCTGACCTGTGACCATTTGATCAAGCTTTTTCCTCGGAACATACTGAATGGTGATATTTTGTTTTTTTGCGAGTTCAATGACCTGCTGGGCTTGTCCTTTTACAGTGTTTTCTGCCATCCAGAGCTTGTATAACTCCCGATCTGACTTCAGTGTTTCAATCACTGCATTTTTCCCAATCACATAATCATGTTGCTGACTCATTTGTCTTCCTCCCTGACGTTCCGATTTCAATCGCCTGACTAATCAGCTCTTCTAAGCGTTCGTCCTGCTTTTCAATAAATAAATAACCCATGAGCGCTTCAAACGCCGTGCTATAACGATACGTTTGCACGTCTGTGTTTTTAGGCACTGTGCCTGATTTTGCATTTCTTCCTCTTTTCAGCACCGCTTCTTCTGCTTCAGTGAAAAAGCCTTGCTGCTGAAGCGTAAATAAAATAGCTGCCTGAGATTTAGCTGAAACAATTTTGCTTGCTCGTTTGTGCAACTCATTTGGTTTTGTCGCCCCCGTTTGGAGGAGGTGATGCCTCACGTAGACTTCAAAAATGGCATCACCCATATAAGCAAGCGCAAGTCCATTCAACTGTTTACCGTCTTTCAGCTTTTCAAAATTCAACATGACCTATTCTCCTCTTTTCCAGCGAGTACCTTGAGGAGTGTCCTCCAATACAATATTCATGCTCTTTAACTGGTCACGAATTTGATCAGATAGCGCAAAATCACGATTTCTTCTAGCCTCATTGCGTTTTTCAATTAACGCTTCTACTTCTTCGTCAAGCGTATGCTTTTCTTCTAATGAGAAGCCAAGAACAGACGTGATTTCTTGGAACAAGCCGATAAATGCCTTGATCACTTCCTCCGAAGTATGATCATTTTCCATATAATAATTCGCCTGTTTCGCAAGTTCGAATAAAACAGAGATCGCATTTGCCGTATTGAAGTCATCATTCATTTCAGAAATAAATGTCGCTCGCTGCTCTTCCACCTTCGCCAGCCATTCAGCATTGTCTTCTGTCATATTCGTGCTGCTTTCAAGGCGATGATGTAAATTAGCATACGACGTTTTGAGTCGGTTAAACGCACTCTTTGTGCTCTCTAGTAAGTCCATTGAATAGTTAATTGGATGTCGGTAGTGAACCGACAACATAAAGAATCGAAGTACATCAGGATCTTGTTCTTTCACAATGTCGTGCACGAGCACAAAGTTGCCAAGTGATTTTGACATTTTTTCATTCTCAATATTAATATATCCGTTATGCATCCAATACTTTGCAAAAGGTTTCCCTGTCAAAGCCTCAGATTGAGCGATTTCATTTTCATGGTGAGGAAAGGTTAAATCCTGTCCGCCTGCATGAATATCGATCGTATCACCTAAATATTTTTTAACCATGGCCGAGCATTCGATGTGCCAGCCTGGGCGTCCTTCGCCCCACGGGCTATCCCATGAGATTTCTTGGTCCTTTGCAGCCTTCCATAAAGCAAAGTCCAGCGCATCTCGTTTCTTCTCACCTACACGAATACGGGCACCTGTCTTCAGTTCATCAATCGACTGGTGAGAAAGCTTTCCGTAGCCTTCAAATGAGCGTGTGCTGTAATACACGTCACCATCTGCTTCATATGCGTAGCCTTTTTCAATCAATGTCGCAATAAATGCAATGATATCATCCATATTTTCCGTCACTCGCGGGTGAAGGTCAGCTTTTTTGCAGCCTAGTGCACTGACGTCTTCAAAGTAGGCTTGAATAAAACGGTCAGCAATCGTCGGGACATCTTCCCCGAGTTCATTGGCTGCTTTGATGAGTTTATCATCCACATCTGTAAAGTTTGAGACAAAGTTCACATCATAGCCGCTGTATTCTAAATACTTACGTACAGTGTCATAAACAATAGCAGGCCTTGCATTCCCGATATGAATGTAGTTATAAACGGTTGGTCCGCACACATACATTTTGACCTTTCCTGGCTTAAGCGGGACAAATTCTTCCTTCTTACGTGTCAATGTATTATAAATATTGATTGTCATGATTGTTCTTCCTTTCTGCTCAATGAAGCCAGCTCACCTTTTAGCTTTTCCATTTCTCGTTCCAATTCTTTGAAACGATCGGAAATTGGATCTGGCAAATCTTGATGATTGAGATCACGATTGATTTTCTTACCATTTTGAACGACGACTCGCCCAGGTATACCGACAACGGTGGAATGGTCGGGTACGTCCTTTAACACGACCGATCCCGCTCCAACCTTGGCTCCTTTTCCGACTGTAATGGAACCAAGCACCTTTGCACCTGTCGCAATGAGCGCATCGTCTAAAATGGTCGGGTGCCGCTTTCCCTTTTCTTTTCCTGTTCCCCCTAATGTCACGCCTTGGAAAACAGTGACGTTGTCTCCAATTTCACATGTTTCCCCAATCACCACTCCCATGCCGTGGTCAATGAAGAAGCGCCTGCCAATGGTTGCCGCAGGGTGAATTTCCACCCCTGTGAAAAACCGGCTGACCTGAGAAATGATCCGCGCAAGAAAGTACAGCTTCCGCTTATAAAATGCATGCGCGATACGATGAGCCCAAATCGCATGAAGCCCTGAATAGGTTAGCACTACTTCAATATAGCTTCTAGCAGCAGGATCTTGATCAAACACAGTATCAATATCTTCTTTCAGCATTTTGAAAAACACATGCTCCCCCCGTTCTTCCCCATCAATCTCTCTTCGGACTTGCTCTCTTTTTTGGACAAATAAAAAACGCCTCTGCCATATGACAGAGACGTTTTGAAAACGCGGTTCCACTCTGTTTAGAAAGCCCTCATTTCGCAGCCTTCTCAACTTAATCCCATAACGGAGGGTACCGCCCTTGCATACTAACGTACTCGTGTTCCTCAAGGGTCTTGAGGGTGCATTTCCAACATCTGCCCATAAGTCTCTTTCAGCCAGTGAAGACTCTTTCTGTGATGGACGAAAACATTGTACTTCTCCCTCGCAACGATTTCCTTATATTTGTTTAATGCGGTTTAATACCGTTTCTTTACCTAGTAGTTCAATACTTTGCGGAAGTTCTGGGCCATGCGTTTGTCCTGTGACAGCCACACGAATTGGCATGAATAGTTTCTTGCCTTTATGCCCTGTTTCTTTTTGTACCGCTTTAATAGCAGCCTTGATTTCATCAGGTGTGAAAGATTCAAGTCGTTCAAGCTGACCAGCAAAAGATGCCATGACTTCTGGTACTTGCTCCTCTGCTAGAACTTCCTTTGCCTCTTGATTATACTCAATTTGCTCCTTAAAGAACAACTCTGTTAACTCAACAATTTCTGCTCCATAGCTTAATTGTTCGTGATACAGAGCAATCAGCTTGCGCACCCACGTGTTTTCTTCATCTGATAGCTGCTCGCTTACCTTGCCTGCCTTTTGAAGATGCGGAAGTGTTAACGCAACAACCTGATCAAGATCAAGTGCTTTCACGTATTGGTTATTCACCCATTTTAATTTATGCATATCGAATAGAGCTGGTGACTTAGAAAGTCGGTTTACATCGAAAATGTCGATGAATTGCTCTTTTGTAAACAGTTCTTCTTCGCCCACTGGAGACCATCCAAGTAGTGCAATGAAGTTGAACAGGGCTTCTGGTAAATAGCCCAAGTTTTTATATTGCTCGATGAATTGAATAATGGATTCATCACGCTTGCTTAATTTCTTGCGGTTCTCGTTCACAATCAGCGTCATATGTCCGAATAACGGAACATCCCAGCCAAATGCATTGAAGATCATGATTTGTTTAGGCGTATTCGAAATGTGATCCTCTCCACGGAGAATGTGAGTCATTTTCATCAAATAATCATCCACTGCTACAGCGAAGTTATAAGTTGGCGTACCATCTTTCTTCACAATGACAAAGTCACCGATGCCGTCTGTCTCAAATGAAATATCGCCTTTGACCATGTCGTCAAATTTGATGATTTCTCCTTTTGGCACTCGGAAGCGGATGCTTGGCTCTCTTCCTTCAGCAATCAGCTTGTCCTCTTCTTCTTTTGATAAATGACTGCATTTACCAGAATATCGAGGCATTTCACTGCGGGCGATTTGTGCTTCACGCTCTTCCTCTAGCTCTTCAGCCGTACAATAGCACTTATACGCCAAGTCCTTCTCTAGCAGCTCGTCATAATACTTTTTATAAATATCATTACGCTCTGATTGTCTGTAAGGGCCGTAGCCGCCATCTTTATCAATGCTCTCATCCCACTCAATACCGAGCCATTGCAGGTGGCGAAGCTGGCTTTCTTCTCCGCCTTCTACATTACGCTTTTGATCCGTATCTTCAATTCGAATAATAAATTTGCCGCCTTGACTGCGTGCGAACAAATAGTTAAAAAGAGCCGTTCTAGCATTCCCAATATGTAAATGACCAGTTGGACTCGGTGCATAACGAACACGCACTTCATTTCCCATGAGTTTAACTTCCTTTCATCTGCATCATGTTGTCTGACACCAATTTTTTATAAACGTATTTTATCATCAAATCTCATTCTCATCAAAATGAGTTTTACTTTTTCTGAAGAAGCACCGTTGCCTGAGAGGCAATTCCTTCGCCTCTTCCTGTAAATCCGAGTTTCTCTGTCGTTGTTGCTTTCACATTCACCTGTGTGACATCTGCCTCAAGCGCTTCAGCAATCTTCTCACACATTGGTTGAATGTAAGGTGCCATTTTGGGCTTTTGCGCCATGATGGTGCAATCAATATTCACAAGTGTGTAGCCTTTTTCCTTTACTAGTGCCCACACATGCTGCAGTAATTTAAAAGAATCCGCATCCTTAAACTCAGGATCTGTGTCTGGGAAATGTCTGCCGATATCTCCTTCAGCAATCGCACCTAGGCAGGCATCTGCCACTGTGTGAAGCAGTACATCAGCGTCTGAATGCCCAAGCAGCCCCTTTTCATAAGGGATGGTGACCCCGCCGATAATCAAAGGTCTCCCCTCTGTTAATTGATGTACATCAAAGCCTTGTCCTATTCTCAACATGATCTAGTACCCTCTTTCCGCATCCATAATTGCCTTGGCAACCAATAAATCATCCGGTGTCGTCAGCTTAATATTGGTGTAATCTCCTTGGACAATATACACGTTTTCACCATGTAATTGTTCCACAAGACTGGCGTCGTCTGTTCCAAGGAAACCGGTCCGCTCTGCATATTCATGCGCCTCTTTTAAAATAGAATGACGAAAAGCTTGTGGGGTCTGGACTGCCCACAAGCTCTGACGTTCAATGGTTTGTTCCACTTTGCCTTCTTGAACGCGTTTGATTGTGTCTTTCACTGGTACTGCTACAACTGCGGAGCCTTTTTCAATCGCTGCTTTAACGAGCAAGTCAATCTGTGTATGCTTAATAAAAGGCCTTGCCCCATCATGAACAAGCACGATGTCCGCATCTTTCACAGCCTTTAATCCTTCGTATACACTTTGCTGACGTTCTTCACCGCCAGTGACAAGTGAAACAGGCGTTTGAAAAGCGTGTACCTTGAGTAGCCTTTCAAAGTCTTGACGCTCCTCTTCATTGATCGCTAGGATCATGCGTTTGCATTGCGAATGAGCGTCAAATACCTTTAGTGTATGAATAATGACCGGCATTCTTTTCAGCTCAATAAAAAGCTTATTGCGGCCGGCCTTCATTCGTTTCCCCTGCCCCGCAGCCGGAATAACTACTTCATAATACATGTTCGTTCTCCCTTTAGAGCGCCTTCTCCAGAAGTTTTGGCTTCGCAAAAATCATTCTTCCAGCAGCAGTCTGCAGCACACTTGTGACGAGCACATCGATGTCTTTTCCAATGTAATTGCGTCCTTCTTCGACCACAATCATCGTACCGTCATCTAAGTAAGCAACACCTTGGTTATGCTCTTTCCCATCTTTAATGACCTGTACCTTCATTTCTTCCCCAGGCAGCACAACCGGTTTCACCGCATTGGCTAGATCATTGATGTTTAACACTGCTACTTTTTGAAGTTCGCATACTTTATTTAAATTAAAATCATTTGTCACAACAACACCTGAAGTTAATTTAGCGAGCTTCACAAGCTTGCTATCAACCTCTTGAATGTCTTCAAAGTCACCTTCGTAAATTTCAACTTTGATATCTAATTCTTTTTGAATACGATTTAAAATATCAAGACCTCTTCGGCCTCTATTTCTCTTTAATACATCAGAAGAGTCTGCAATATGCTGTAATTCCTCGAGCACAAATTGAGGAATGACCATGACACCTTCTAAGAATCCAGTTTGACAAATATCTGCGATTCTTCCATCAATGATAACACTTGTGTCTAAAATTTTCAGCTTTTTATCTTCTATTTCAGGTTCATCATCGGCTGCTCCTTTTTTCTTGGTGACCTTTGCAGATCGGGAGAACAGCCCCATCATTTCATCCTTCTTTTTAAACCCTACCTGAAATCCAAGGTATCCTAAAAAGAAAGCCAGGAAAATCGGAATAATAGTACCAAAAATATGATATGGGATATTGTTTAGCGGGATCACGTTTACAATAAGATATGCTAGAATAAGTCCAAATACTAATCCGAAACTTCCAGAAATAAGATCAGGAAGAGGCGCCTTTAATAGAGAATCCTCGATCCATTTCACCCAATTAACCACATAGCCTGTGCACCATTTACCGATGATAAAGAACACAGCGGCTCCTATTAGTGCTGAAGAGTAAGCATTTGTTATAAAAGGTATGTCCTTTACATTTAACAGCAGAAATAACTCTGGAATGATAAAAATCCCTACAACTGCACCAAAAATGATAAAAAACGCCTGAACGATTCTTTTTAACATACCTTCACCTCCTTTATTTTTCATCTGTCAATCCACCCTCACCTGACATTGATATATGTTTAAGTTTCCTATCATGTTCAATAGAAAACAAAAGCATCATTAATATACCCATATTCATCCATTTTTAACCGTGTTTAGAGAAAATTTCTCTTCTTACAGCTGTCGGTCGATATAATGTTTTTCTTGCAGCCTCTTTAATCCTTTTTTTATCTTTTTCGCTCTTACTTCTCCAATTCCTTCTACTTCATCCAAATCTTGTACATCCGCTTCCATAATTCGATCTAACACACCGAACGCTTCAACTACGTTTTCGACGATTGGCATAGGCAATCTAGGGATTTTGTGAAGCAACCTATAGCCTCTTGTGTACACATATTCGTCAATATTTGTAGAAGCTGGATAGCCAAGTAACTTGTACAGAATGGAGTCATCTAAAAGCTCAAAGCTAGACATATCTTGGAGCTGTTTAAGCAGAACATACGGATCTTTAATTTTTTCTTTCACGTAATCTTTAATAAATAAAGCCGCTTCCTGCTCCATATCTGTAATCAATTCATTGACTTGCAAACGGATCAAATGTCCTTCTGTTCCGAGCTCTTTGATATACATATTGATTTCATTTTTGATTCTAAGCACCATCTCGTAACGATGCAGCACGGATAATACATCACCAAAGGTCACAAGCTCTTCAAATTCTAGGGCGCTTAGCGCAGAAATGGCGTGATCTAAAATGGTTTTATATTTCTCAAGTGTTTGTATGGCTTGGTTGGCCTTCGTTAAAATAAAACCAATATCTTTCAGCGTGTAACGACGATTCCCTTGGTATAAGGTAATGACATTCCTCCGTTCAGAAATCGCAATGATTAAGCAACCTGTCTGCTTCGCTACACGTTCAGCAGTACGGTGTCTCATGCCCGTTTCCGATGAATGGATGGTTGCATCTGGCATGAGCTGTGTATTCGCATACAAGATCTTTTGACCAGAATCGCTTAAAATAATGGCCCCATCCATTTTCGCCAATTCATATAAGTGTGCTGGAGAGAAGGCAGAATTAATGTGAAATCCTCCATCGACAACACTCTTTACTTTGTCGTTATAACCAACAACAATAAGCCCGCCAGTATTGGCTCTCAGGACATTTTCGATCCCAGCCCGAAGAGGTGTCCCTGGTGCCACAAACTGTACGATATCTAAGAGATCGAGTTCTTTCGCTCCTTTTTTCTCTTTTTCCATTTCTATGATCCCCCTAGTGAAATTCGAAGTGCCTCCGCTACATTTTCTACACCGACTAACTCAATCCCTCTCGGCTTTTTCCATCCATCTATATTCGCCTGAGGAATAAACATTCGCTTAAATCCTAGTTTCGCAGCTTCCTGCACACGCTGTTCAATTCTTGATACTCTTCTGACTTCTCCCGTCAGACCGACCTCTCCTATAAAGCAATCCGCTTGATGCGGCGCTGCGTCTTTAAAGCTCGATGCAATGCTGACCGCAATGGCCAAGTCAATTGCTGGTTCGTCAAGCTTCACACCGCCTGCGACCTTTAAATACGCATCCTGGTTTTGCAGCAGTAGTCCAACACGTTTTTCTAAAACCGCCATGAGTAGTGACACTCGATTATGATCAAGACCAGTGGCCATTCTACGCGGATTTCCGAAGCTTGTCGGTGAAATTAATGCTTGTATCTCGACAAGAACAGGTCGTGTTCCTTCCATTGAGGCAACAACACACGAACCAGATACACCTGCCGAACGTTCTTCTAAGAAAATTTCGGATGGGTTTAATACTTCCGTGAGCCCTTCCTCTCTCATTTCAAAAATCCCTAGTTCATTCGTCGAACCAAATCGGTTTTTCACCGCACGCAAGATACGAAACGTATGGTGACGCTCGCCTTCAAAATAAAGAACCGTGTCCACCATATGCTCTAAAAGGCGTGGACCTGCGATCGAGCCTTCTTTGGTCACGTGACCAACGATAAATATTGGAATACCATTTGTCTTGGCAATCTTCATCAGCTGTGCTGTACATTCTCTCACTTGAGATACAGACCCAGGAGCTGACGTAATATCGCTTTGATAAACGGTTTGAATCGAATCCACCACGACAAAAGCGGGTTTCATCTCTTGTATAGCAGACGTTATATACTCCATATCGGTTTCAGCCAAAACATGTAAAGAGGTGCTTTTTATGCCAAGGCGGTCCGCTCTTAGCTTCGTTTGTTTAATGGACTCCTCACCAGATATGTATAATACATTCTGATTTTTGTCTGAGAGCTGTGCTGATACTTGTAATAATAATGTGGACTTCCCAATCCCAGGATCTCCGCCAATGAGAACAAGAGAGCCTTTGACAATTCCACTTCCTAATACTCGGTTAAATTCTTCTAAATTCGTTTTGATTCGGGGTTCATCAGATGTTTCAATTGCAGATATAGGTGAAGGTTTTTGAATGGTTTGAACAGAATGATTAAAAGCACTTCGACGGTTTGCCGGCTCTTTGCGAACGACCTCTTCTGTCATACTGTTCCACGTGCCGCAGCCTGGACATTTCCCCATCCATTTGGCTGACTCATAACCACACGATTGGCATATAAATTTTGATTTTGTCTTAGCCATAGATTGAAGAATACAACTCCTTATACTGGTCAGAAAATAAGTAAAGGGAGGCATACACCTGACTGGTATGCCTCACACTTTTTTCTTACTATATTAGTTCGTAGCAGCCGTCGTTTTTACGACAATTTCTCCATCTTCCACATCTAATACGATATGTTGACCTTTTTCAATATTACCCTTAAGAAGCTCCTCAGAAAGTCGATCCTCCACATGCTTTTGAATCGCTCTTCTTAACGGACGCGCACCGTACTCAAGGTCTACACCTTCGTCGGCAATCTTCGCTTTTGCTGCTTCTGTCAATTCAATTGAAAGGTCTTGTTCTTTTAATCGTTTCGTCAATTGATCAGACATGAGAGAAACGATCTCTTTTAAATGTTTCTTTTCAAGTGAATGGAAGACAATGATTTCATCAATACGGTTGATGAATTCTGGTCTAAACGCACGTTTCAACTCGCCCATCACTTTGCCTTTCATATCTTTGTAATTTTGACCTTCATCCTGCACGTTAAAGCCAACATATTTATTTCGCTTCAGTTCACTAGCTCCAACGTTGGATGTCATGATCAAAATCGTATTTCTAAAGTCAACGGTACGCCCTTTAGAATCAGTCAGACGACCATCCTCTAACACTTGCAGTAAGATGTTGAATACATCTGGATGCGCCTTTTCAATCTCGTCTAAAAGCACAACAGAATAAGGTTTTCTTCTCACTTTTTCAGTCAGTTGTCCGCCTTCTTCATAGCCAACATACCCTGGAGGTGACCCAACAAGTCTAGATGTAGAGTGTTTCTCCATGTATTCAGACATATCGATACGGATCATCGCTTCTTCATCACCGAAAATAGACTCTGCGAGTGCTCTTGCAAGCTCCGTTTTACCAACCCCTGTTGGGCCTAAGAAGATAAATGAGCCGATTGGACGTTTTGGATCTTTTAGACCAGCACGCGCACGTCTCACAGCTTTTGCTACAGCGACAACCGCTTCATCCTGCCCGATTACACGAGAATGGAGTAATTGTTCCATATTCAGAAGCTTATCTGTTTCTGTTTGGGCAATTTTTGAAACAGGCACTCCCGTCCAGCTGGAGACAACCATTGCGATATCATCAACTGATACCTCTGAATTCTCCTGTCCTTGCTTTTCTTTCCAAGATTTCTTGGTGACTTCTACTTTTTCACGCAAACGCTGCTCTGTATCGCGAAGAGAAGCTGCTTTTTCAAATTCTTGACTTTGAACAGCCGCATCCTTTTCTTTGCGTACTTCATCTAGCTTTTGCTCTAGTTCTTTTAGGTTAGGCGGTGTTGTGAAAGAACGTAAGCGGACTTTCGAACCTGCCTCATCAATTAAATCAATCGCCTTATCTGGAAGGAAACGATCAGAAATATAACGGTCAGACAGCTTCACCGCCGCCTCAATCGCTTCATCTGTGATGGACACACGGTGATGTGCCTCATAACGATCTCTAAGACCTCTTAAGATTTGAATACTTTCATCAACAGATGGCTGATCTACTTGAATTGGCTGGAAACGTCGTTCAAGCGCAGCATCCTTTTCAATATATTTACGGTACTCATCTAACGTTGTCGCCCCGATACATTGAAGTTCTCCACGTGCTAAGGATGGTTTGAGAATGTTAGATGCGTCAATCGCACCCTCTGCTCCACCAGCACCAATCAGTGTATGAAGCTCATCAATGAAGAGAATGATATTTCCTGCCTGACGAATTTCGTCCATGACTTTTTTCAAACGATCCTCAAATTCACCACGATATTTCGTACCCGCTACAACGGTTCCCATATCAAGTGTCATCACTCGTTTATCGCGCAGGATTTCAGGCACTTCATTATGAATAATTTGCTGTGCAAGACCTTCAGCGATGGCTGTTTTACCAACACCAGGCTCACCAATTAGCACAGGGTTATTTTTTGTTCTTCTGCTTAGTACCTCAATGACACGCTGAATTTCTTTGCTTCGTCCAATGACTGGGTCCAAGCTGTCTTCTTTCGCAATAGCTGTTAAATCTCTTGCCAAGCTATCTAATGTTGGTGTATTTGCATTGCTATTAGAACCAGCGGCAGATGCACCTGTTTCATTGCTGCCAAGCAGCTGCAGGACTTGCTGACGTGCTTTATTTAAGCTCACTCCGAGGTTATTTAAAACGCGGGCAGCTACACCCTCTCCCTCGCGAATAAGACCTAATAGAATATGTTCTGTCCCTACATAGGAATGACCTAGCTTTCTTGCTTCATCCATTGAAAGCTCCGTGACCTTCTTCGCTCTAGGCGTATAATGAGGAATAGCTTGAGACACCTCTTGCCCTCTTCCAATCAAGCTTTCGACTTCTTTTTGGATTTTATCTGAAACAAGGCCCAGTGCTTCTAACGCTTTTGCGGCGATGCCCTCACCCTCACGTACTAGACCAAGTAAAATGTGTTCAGTACCAATGTTCTTATGGCCTAGGCGAATGGCTTCTTCTTGTGCAAGTGCTAATACCTTTTGAGCTCTTTCAGTGAATCTTCCAAACATCATATCGTTTCATCCTCCTGTCCATTCCTATGCATTTCTAAACGCAGCCTTTCTCTAATAATCGCTGCTCGTTTTATATCTCGTTCATTTGGCTCCAAAGCTCCTCCAGAATATTGTTGAAGAAAGCCAGGCTGTGTCAAAATCATGAGTTCATTCAGTATATTACTTGAAAGCCCCTTAATGATACCTAAATCAATTCCAAGGCGCACATCTGACAAACACTTAGCTGTTTCCTTTGATTCAATCATGCGACAATTGGACAAAATCCCTAACGAACGGTACACTCTGTCCTCAAGTTCAATTTTAGATGTTTGATATAACGCTTTTCTTGCAGATCGCTCTTGTTCAATGAGCTGAGCGGTCACACTATTTAAATCATCTACAATATCCTCTTCTGATTGACCAAGTGTCATTTGATTTGAAATTTGAAAGATGTTCCCTATTGCTTCGCTGCCTTCACCATAAATTCCTCTGACGACAAGACCTAATTGATTAATCGCCGGAATTATTCGGTTCATTTGTCTTGTGAGGGCTAAAGCTGGTAAATGCATCATGACCGAAGCCCTAATACCTGTACCTACATTGGTTGGACAGCTTGTTAAGTATCCTCGTTTTTCAGAAAACGCATAATCCACTTGCTCTTCAATCCAGTCATCTACCTGGTTAGCCGCTTTCAGTGCATTGGCTAGTTGGAATCCTGGGAATAAGCATTGGATCCGAATATGGTCTTCTTCATTCAGCATCACACTGATTTCTTCATTTTCAGAAAGCAAACAACCACCAAATCTTGATTCTGCTAAGTTTGGGCTGATCAAATGCTTTTCAACAAGTACTCTCTTTGCTAAAGGCTGCGTTTCATTCATTCGAATCAGAACAAAGTTTCCGATGTCCTTCACTTCCTGGCTAGCAAACTTTTGCTCGAATTGCTTGAGAACGGCTTCAGCCTCTTCCTGAGAAAACTGAGTTGGGAAACGAACATGCTCTAGGTTTCGTGCTAGCCTGATTCGACTGCTTAGAACAATGTCACTTTCTGGTCCTTTTTGTTTCATCCATTGACTTAAAGCGTCTTGAATAAAATGCTGGAGCGACATGTTGTTAATCTCCCTCCCTCTGCTGAGATTGCTCATGCTCTAATGCACGAATTTGATCTCGAACTTCCGCTGCTTTTTCAAACTCTTCTTGTTCAATTAACTGCTTCAGTTCTTGCTGCATCAACTCAAGTTTCCGACGCACATGAAGACTGCCGGCAATCCGTTTAGGCACTTTTCCATGATGGACTGTATTTCCACTATGGACTTTCCTTAAAACAGGGTTCAGATACTGATCAAATGAACGGTAGCATTCTGCACAGCCAAAACGGCCTGTTTTTCTGAATTGTTGAAAGGTTAAGCCACACTTAGGACATTGATCCACTTCTCTTGCTTCTTGAAAAATAGATGATCCCTTATTCGCACTTGTGGTAAAGCTAGGATCAATATTCAATAAACCCGATAATAAGTTGTGAATCGAGAAACCTTGGTTTCCACTCATAGCATATGAATCACTGTTTTCTTTTGCACATTGTTCACATATGTGCATTTCCTGTTTTTCTCCATTTATAACTTTCGTAAAGTGAAAAGTGGCTGGTCTCTCATTGCATTCTTGACAAATCAATCTTTTCACCCGCTTTACTTTAATTTCAAAGCATTTAACATCGCTTTCATCATCCGAGCCCGCAATTCATCCCGTTCAGGTAAATCAATGTGCAAAACAGAACGGTCCATGACACTGATCATCATCTTTGCTTCTCTTTCAGATAAAATGTTATTTTCGACAAGACGCATGATGATATGATCAGAGGCAGCCTGTGATAAACGATGATATATTTGGGAAATAATGTTGTTCAATAAGTCGACTTCATCATTCATTTTGACTTTAATGATGCGGATATAGCCACCGCCGCCACGCTTACTTTCAACGATATAGCCTCTCTCGCTCGTAAAGCGTGTATTGATAACATAGTTAATTTGTGAAGGTACGCATTGAAACTTATCTGCAATTTCATTGCGCTTAATTTCTAATATTTCTCGACCATTCTGATCCAAGACTTCTTTCAAATACTGCTCGATGATATCAGAAATATTTTGTGCCACTCCGCCTCCTCCTCCATTGACTTTGACTATATTTGACTTTAATCTTACTATAAATTTTTTCGGTCGATTTTTCAAGATAATCGCTCAACTAAGAATATTATTTCCACATTTATATGGTGTCAAACCTCTCAAAAACACAAAAAAGACCAGTTCCTTATGGAACTGATCCTTAGAAAAGCTTGGCGGCGTCCTACTCTCACAGGGGGAGACCCCCAACTACCATCGGCGCTGAAGAGCTTAACTTCCGTGTTCGGTATGGGAACGGGTGTGACCTCTTCGCTATCGCCACCAAACCTGATGGAGAGAATGTTCTCTCAAAACTAGATAACAATGTTCAAACTTCACATTAGAATATAGGTTAAGTCCTCGATCTATTAGTATCTGTCAGCTCCACGTGTCACCACGCTTCCACCTCAGACCTATCAACCTGAT
>Ga0209295_1000528_pt1 | contig 17696 bp, 13 predicted proteins | sample Porto_5metaG_FD_187428 | JGI IMG/M metagenome (GOLD analysis project Ga0209295, IMG submission 187428) | Marine algal microbial communities from Porto, Portugal - Porto_5 metaG (SPAdes) (version 2) | ecosystem: Host-associated > Algae > Red algae > Unclassified | place: Portugal: Porto... | reverse complement strand
TAGTTTTAGAAGAATTCTTTTGTAGTGCATCTTAATTTTTTATTTGCCATCAAAAATAATGAAAATATTTGATGGGTGTAGTCAATATTTGGTTGAAGCAAAACATAAATCGTTGAGATGTTGTCCTAACATATTATCTATCTTTGATATCATTGATTTTAAATATTCACTTATGAAGTTTTTTATGAAGAAAAATGTATTAATTATTGCCACTGCTTTACTATTAAACGCTTGTGGGGCAGGTAAGGCTCTTTTGTCTGTTGAGAATAGTCCCGTGGTCACCTCTATTGATTTGGTAAATGTTGTCGATGATAAAGTTCAGGTAGGAATCAACCCTGGTGCGTTTACAACTTCAACGGTCATATTTAGAATACCTAAGACTGTGCCTGGAACATATAGTTCCGATAATTACGGTAAGTATATTGAAGATTTTGAAGCGCTGGATTATAAAGGGAATGTTCTGCCTAGTACTAAACTAGATGATAACTCTTGGAGTATTTCAAATGCTGCTCAGTTAGATAAAGTTCAATATTGGGTAAATGATACTTATGATACGGAGGATGAAGTAGATGATGCTGTTTTCTCACCGGCAGGTATTAATATCTCAAAGGATAGCAATTTTATGCTTAATCTTCATGGATTTGTAGGTTATTTTGATGGGTTCAAAGAAATACCTTATGCTATTCAGATTAAAAAGCCAACAGATTTAGTAGGTACTACCACGCTTGCCAGAGAAGTAAATAATAAGCCAGATCCTTTGTGGGATGCTTTTAAGGCAAATCGTTATTTTGAAGTAATTGATAACCCAATAATGTATGCAAAACCAAATACAGAGTCTTTTGAGATAAATGGTATCACGGTAACCTTAAGTCTTTTTTCGCCTAATAACGTATACAAGGCGTCTGATTTAAAAGATAGAATGGTGGCTATGATGGGTGCTCAAAAGAAATTTTTAGGAGATGTTGATAGTACAAAGGAGTATGATATCTTATTATATATGTCTGATAATTCTGAGCCAGATGCTCATGGGTTTGGAGCACTAGAACATCATACCTCTACTGTGGTTGTGTTACCAGAAGCTATGGATATTGGACGTTTAGAACAGGCTATGGTAGATGTGGTTTCTCATGAGTTTTTTCATATAGTTACACCGTTGTCCGTTCACTCTAAAGAGATTCAGTATTTTGATTTTAACGACCCAAAAATGTCTGAACATTTATGGATGTATGAGGGCACTACAGAGTACTTTGCTAATTTATTTCAAATTCAGCAAGGTCTAATTACTGAAGAGGATTTTTACGAACGTATGTTGGCTAAAATCACTAATTCTAAATTTTATGATGATAGTATGTCTTTTACTGTTATGAGTAAAAATATATTGGAACAGCCTTATGAACCTAATTATGCCAACGTATATGAGAAAGGAGCTTTAATAAATATGTGTCTAGATATTATATTGAGAGAGAAGAGTGGAGGGGAGAAGAGTATGCTTTGGTTAATGAAAGAGTTGTCTAAAAAATATGGTACAGACGTTCCTTTTGAAGATGAAGCTTTGTTTGGGGAAATTGTTTCCATGACATATCCTGAAGTTGATACTTTCTTTAAGCAGCATGTAATTGGTACAACACCTATAGATTATGATGTGTATTTCGCTAAGGTTGGTTTAGTGACAAAGAATGTTGAGGAGCCTACCGGTTATTTTTTTGATGGTCAAGTGCCTTATATGGATGTTGATGTTAAAAATGACAGCGTAGTATTTATTCGTAAGAATATAGCTTTGAATTCTTTCTTTGATGATTTAAAATTGAAAGGTGGCGATATTTTTAGGGTTATCAATGGTCAAGATATTAATTTAGAAACCCTACGTCCAATTATAGGTGAAAGCTTTGGTTGGACACCAGAAACCGTAGTAAGCATGACTGTAGAAAGAGATGGGGAAATGATATCTGTAAAAGGACCAGTAGGGCAACCTTTAAAGAAGGTTAGGAAAATTGTTCCGTTAGAAGGGGTAACTGAAGAAACCGTTAAGTTGCGAAATGCCTGGTTGAAAAATTAGGAGATAAGTAAAATATTGAAAATAAAAAAACCGTCTACTTTTTACAGTAAGACGGTTTTTTATTGAGTTAGTTGTATTGTAATTAACCTACGGTTACACGTTTAAAACCTAAAACAGAAACATCACCATGAGACTCAACATATTTAGCTACGTTGATTTTCTCATCCTTAATGAAGTTTTGGTCTAATAAACATTGTTCTTGGTCCAAAGTGGTATTATCAGATACGAATCTTTCCATTTTTCCTGGAAGAATTTTATCCCAAATTTTCTCTGGTTTACCTTCAGCTTGTAATTGTGCTTTGGCATCTTCTTCTGCTTTAGCCATAACTTCAGGCGTTAACTGAGACATAGAGATATACTGAGGTACATTTTTAAGTGTTTTACCTAAACGACCTAGTTCTTCGTTGTCTTTTTCAATAACAGCTATCCTAGCCTCTGTTTCAGCAGCTACGAATGTAGGGTCAAAATCTTTGTAAGATAATGTAGTTGCACCCATTGAAGCAACTTGCATAGAAACGTCTTTTGCTAGTACATCAGCAGTCTCAACCTTAGCGGATAGACCAACTAAAGCAGCGATCTTGTTAATGTGAACGTAAGAACCAACATATGGTGCTTCTAATTTTTCAAAAGCAGTGATTTCTAATTTTTCACCAATAACACCAGTTTGCTCAACTAATTTGTCAGCAACTGTCATACCTCCAAAATCAGCAGCTAAAAGCTCTTCTTTAGAGTTACAGCTAAGTGCTATTTCAGCTAATTGGTTGGCAAGAGAAATAAAGTTCTCGTTTTTACCAACGAAATCAGTTTCACAACCAAGTACTATAGCAACGCCAACAGTTTGGTCAGAATTTAACTTAGCGATTGCAGCGCCTTCAGATGAATCTCTGTCTGCTCTTTTTGCTGCTACTTTTTGTCCTTTTTTACGAAGCACTTCAATGGCTTTGTCAAAATCACCTTCGGCCTCGACCAAAGCGTTTTTACAATCCATCATTCCAGCGCCAGTCGCCTTTCTTAATTTATTTACTTCTGCGGCGGTAATTTTTGCCATTTTATTTTCTTTTAGGATACCCGTTTTAAAGGGTTGTTCTTAGATTTATTTATTTCAAAAATAGAAAAACTTATTCTACACCACCTTTAGTGTTGTCTTGCCATTCTTTAAGTTCGTCCCATTTACCATCAGCAGCCATTTTAGCTTGCTTTGGCCAAGAGGTAGGATCTAAATGAGCCATTCTAGAACTTGCTTCTGTTAAGATTTCTTTGATCTTTTCAGCTTCACCTTTAGAAAGGTCTGCGAATGTAGCGATACCTGCAGCAACTAATGCTTCAGCAGCTTTTGGTCCAATACCTTCAACTTTTGTTAAATCATCAGCCTTCACATCTTTAGCTACTGCTTCTTTTGTAGCCTCAACATTTACCTCAACGTCTGGTACGTTAGCAACCATTGGTGCAGGTTTAGTATCAACCTTAGCTGGAGTTGGAGCTGGCTTTTCAGCTGCTACTTTTTTCTTAGGAGCTTTTTCTTTTTTATCTTCTGAGTTACCTTTTTCAGCCTTACGTTCTGCAAGACCTTCAGCTACTGCGTTGGTAACCTCTGTCATAATGATGTCAATTGACTTTGATGCATCATCGTTAGAAGGTATAAGGTAATCTACATCTCTAGGGTCACAGTTGGTATCTACCATTGCGAAAATAGGAATGTTCAATTTTTGAGCTTCTTTTACTGCAATGTGTTCTCTCATTGTATCAACAATGAACAAAGCACCTGGTAAACGAGTCATTTCAGAAATAGAACCTAAGTTCTTTTCTAATTTTGCACGTAAACGATCAACTTGCAATCTTTCTTTCTTAGATAATGTAAGGAAAGTACCATCTTTCTTCATACGATCAATAGAAGCCATTTTCTTAACAGCTTTACGGATAGTAACAAAGTTGGTTAACATACCACCTGGCCATCTTTCTGTGATGTAAGGCATGTTTACTGCTGCTGCTTTTTCAGCAACGATATCTTTTGCTTGTTTTTTGGTAGCTACGAAAAGTATTTTTCTACCTGATGCTGCAATTTTGCTAAGAGCCTCATTGGTCTCGTCTAATTTTGCAACTGTTTTGTAAAGGTTGATTACGTGAATACCATTACGCTCCATGTAGATGTAAGGAGCCATGTTAGGATTCCACTTTCTTGTTAGGTGACCAAAATGTACACCTGCTTCTAATAATTGTTTTACTTCGACTCTCGCCATTTTAAATTTAGTTTACGTTCTTATGAATTAGCAATGATAAAGTGGTATTTCGATTTACAACCGAAAAGCCTTCATCATTTAGATGCTAAACTAATCTTACCTTTAATATTAAGTGATTAAAGGATTTTTAATTGTCCTAAAAGGACTTTCAATGAACTTGTTAATAATCTGGATTTTCCAGTATGATAAAATATAAAAATAGGCACCCAAAAAGGGTGCCTGGTAATCTTGTAATTCCGAATTAACGTTTCGAGAATTGGAATTTCTTACGTGCTTTCTTCTGACCGAATTTCTTACGTTCAACCATTCTTGGGTCTCTAGTCAATAGACCTTCTGGTTTTAAGACTGTTCTGTTCTCAGCATCAATCTCACACATTGCTCTAGATAAAGCAAGACGAATAGCTTCTGCTTGACCAGTGATACCACCACCGTAAACATTTACTTTCACATCATAAGTATCTAAGCTTTCAGTTAATGTGAAAGGTTGTTTTACTTTGTATTGAAGTGTTGCAGTTGGGAAGTATACGCTTAAATCTTTGTTGTTAATAGTGATATCACCATTACCATCAGAAAGATATACTCTAGCTACAGCGGTCTTTCTACGACCAATTTTATGAATTACTTCCATCTTATTTAATGTCTTTTAAATTAACAACAGTTGGTTTTTGAGCTTCCTGACCGTGCTCTGTGCCTGCGTAAACTTTAAGGTTTCTAAAAAGTTCTGCCCCTAATCTGTTCTTAGGTAACATTCCTTTTATCGCTTTTTCAAGAATACCTTCTGGATTTTTATCCAATAATTGTTTTACACTAGTAGTACGTTGACCACCTGGGTAGCCAGTGTATCTCATATATGATTTATCAGACCACTTGTTTCCTGTAAGAACAATTTTCTCTGCGTTGATAATAACAACATTATCACCACAATCAACATGAGGGGTGAAACTTGGCTTGTGCTTTCCTCTTAACAAATAGGCGACTTTTGAAGCCATGCGTCCTAATGTTTCTCCTTCGGCATCTACCAATAACCACTCTTTGTTTACAGTTGTTCTGTTGGCCGAAACGGTCTTATAACTTAATGTATCCACTACTGCTATTTTTAACTATTATTTTAATCAATCCCTAGAAAGGGGCTGCAAATCTACAATTATTAACTTGAATTGCAAATACTTGTTTCTTATTTTTTTACATTTTTTAAATAAATGTAACATCTAACTACTTTGTCTGTATTGAGATACTGTTAAAGTTATAGGTTTTATTACTGTTTCTGTAACAATTACAATTCTTTCGTGTCTCTTCATTATCACATCAATCAACCAAAGAACGCACAGTTATGAATAAATGTTTATCCCTTAGTATCTTATTTCTACTATTTCTAACAACAGTATTAGCTCAAAAAGATGTTGCAAAGGTACAAAGGGAATATATTACCAAGCAACTTCCGGTAGGAGAAGAAATTACAATTGACGGAGAATTGTCTGATAAGGCTTGGGATACTGTATCTTGGGATGACGATTTTACTGTTTTTGATCCTAATAATGGAGAAAAACCAAGTCAATCCACAAAATTTAAGATTACCTACGATGCCAAATTTCTTTATGTTGGCATTCGTTGTTATGATAGTATTCCTTCTAAAATAGAAAAGAGACTTGCTAGGCGAGATAATTTTTCTGGTGATTGGATCGAGATTAATATAGATAGTTATAACGATAAAAGAACCGGTTTCTCTTTCAATATTTCTGCCGCAGGCGTAAAGGGGGATGAGTTTATATCTCAAAATGGAGATTTTTGGGATGCTAGCTGGAATCCAATTTGGTATACTGCTTCTCAAATTGTTGCGGATGGATGGACTGCGGAAATGAAAATACCTTTCAGTCAATTAAAATTTGGAGAACAAAAAGAACAGATTTGGGGTTTACAATTGAACAGAAGATTTTTTAGGGCAGAGGAACGTTCTCTTTGGCAACCTGTTTCGTTAGATGCCCCGGGCTGGGTAAGTGAGTTTGGTGTACTTAGGGGACTTATTGATATTCAACCACAAAAACAATTAGAAATTCAACCTTTTTTGGTAAATCAATATGATTCATACCCTTCGCAAGATGGTAATCCATTTCGTGATGGTAATGATTATAGGTTAAATGCTGGGTTAGATGCTAAAATTGGTTTGACAAATGATTTGACCTTAGACTTGACCGTAAATCCGGATTTTGGTCAAGTAGATGCTGATCCCGGGGCTATTGCTTTAGACGGATTTCAAATCTTTTTTGAAGAGCGACGACCTTTTTTTATCGAGAACAAGAATATTTTCGATTATGAGTTTGCCGATGGTAATGACAATATTTTTTATAGTAGAAGAATAGGAAGAAGTCCGCAAGGTTTTGCAACGACAACACCAGATGAATTCATTGATCAGCCAACCAATAGTACAATTTTGGGTGCTGCTAAGTTCTCTGGCAAAACTAAAAACGGGTGGTCATTGGGTCTTTTAGAAAGTGTTACCGGTAAAATGTATGCAGACATTGAAGATGTTGTAGGTAACAAACGTTCAGAACTTGTAGAACCACTAACTAATTATCTGGTAGGTAGGGTGCAAAAAGATTTTAATGAACGTAATTCTTTTATTGGTGGAATTTTTACTGCTACGAATAGAAATTTACCAGATAATCTAGATTTTTTAAGAAGTGGTGCATACACCGGCGGTTTTGATTTTAAACACAATTGGAAGGATAGAAATTATTATGTGGAAGGCAACATTGTTGGTAGTCATGTTACAGGAAGTGAAGATGCCATTGCAAGAACTCAAACTAGTATAACGCACCTTTTTCAAAGAGTTGATGCAGACCATGTTTCTGTAGATATTAATAGAACCTCGCTTACAGGTACTGGTGGTAAAATAGAGATAGGTAAAGCAGGTGGCGGTAATTGGAGATATGACGGTGGCGTCATTTGGCGATCACCCGAATTGGAACTTAATGACATTGGATTTCTAAGACAAGCAGATGAAATAAAACAAACTTCATCTGTAAGTAGATTGTTTATTAAACCCACTAATTTCTATAGAAGGGCAAATATGGAATTAAGTCAGTATTCAACCTACGATTTTGAGGGTAATTATAATAGAATTCAATATCAGTTTGAGGGATTTATAAATTATAAAAATAATTGGTGGACAGAAGTTGGGGCGGCACATAAACCCCGTATATTTTCTAATACCGTATTACGTGGCGGACCACGTTGGCGTTGGTCAGATGAAAATTTTGCATATCTATTTTTCGGTTCTGATAGTAGAAAGAAATTAAGTTTTACCTTGGGTTATGTAAATAGTCAGGCAGCCGAAAAAAACTTTTCGTTAGCGCGTTATGTGTTTAGATTATATTATCAACCTTTTGATGCTTTTAACCTGTCTATCTCTTCTGAATTTGAAGAGAACCCTAATAAGACGCAATATGTTACCGAAACCAATTTTAATGGAGATGCAAGATATATTACCGGTAATATTGATCAAAAAACGTTTAGTACTTCCATCCGTTTTAATTATAGCATAAATCCTAATCTATCTATTCAGTATTATGGCGAGCCATTTATATCTAGAGGAACGTATACCAATTTCAATTACGTGAATAATCCTATTGCAGAAAGTCTCAATGAGCGAGTAACTTTATTTTCTGAAAATCAAATTTCGCAATCTAATAACACTGATAACTATTTGATTGATGAGGATTTTGACGGAATTACAGATTATCAGATTGAGAATCCAGATTTTTCATATGTCCAGTTTCGATCGAATTTAGTATTGAGATGGGAATATGTGCCTGGGTCGGAAATTTTTTTGGTCTGGTCACAAGGGGTTGTAGGGGCAGGGAATCCTGGTGAAACTTTGGGTAGGAATTTAGATCGTCAAATACTAGGGCAGAAAAAAGATAATACCATTTTGTTAAAGGCAACGTATAGATTTATACTCTAAGTCCCCGTCCTTATTAGGCAGCTGTTTGTTTGGATATGAAATAATAAGTTGATTTTTTCGTTTTTATGCTTGTACAACAAAAAAAACTAAAAAGATTTATAAGCATATTTTACTAATTGCAGGAGTAGTATTAACATTGGTATCCTGTAGTTCTGACAAAGATGAGACCTAAAATGAAGCAGAACTGAATAGTGCGGCTATTGTTGGCACTTGGGATGCTACAGAACTTGAAATTGACAATGAAACGGCAAGTGACGATGTTAAATTTGGAAAACAGATTCTAGATTTTCTTACAGAAGAAAATTGCTTCATTATTACTTTGCAGTTTAATGAAGACTTAACGGCTAGCGCTTCTAATTCCGCAAATTATATTGAAGTTAACGCAACTGCTACAGGTTTAGATATTCCTTGCCCAACAGAATCTGATGTCAATGAAAGTACTTATACTTTTGACGGAGAAACTGTAACTACCATAGATGAAAATGGTGAGGAAGTGGCAATAGGTGTTACTATTGAAGGTAATGTAATGACATTAGATGCCAGCGATCTTGATATTCCTAACTTTTCAGAAGACGGGCAATTGATTTTCGTGAAGCGATAAACTATATTCAATTATAGTAATAAATGACCCTTGCACTTCTTGTGAGGGTTTTTTATTGCTTGTAAAATTTAGTTTTTACGTTTTGATGTTCAGATTGTATGGTAATCATGTACAAACCTTTTTCAAGATTGAAAACAGGAATATTCAAGGAATTTCTTTTAATATCCCATTGGTGAAAGATAATTTGGGTTCCGTAACTATCTCTGATGCTTATAGCCGCATTCGAATCATTTTTGAGTCCTAAGACATTAATAACATTCGTTGCAGGGTTAGGAAAGACTTTTATGTCTTGCGCAGCTAGTTTGTTTGCTCCAAGGCTTATGAATAATACTATGATTAGAAGTCTTTTCATGAAAAATAGCGTACCTCATTTTAGAAGTACGCTATATGCTAACGTTTTAAAAATACATTTTCGTCTTCCTTTAAAGAAACTTTAACTTTCTAGAAAAATAGAACATTTTAATGCGCTACCAACCAATTCTCACCCAAGCCAACTTCTACATCTAAAGGAACTGCTATTTTGTACGCATTTTCCATTTCAGATTTAATTAGCGTCTGTAATTCTTCTAATTCTGGTTTGTAAATATCGAACACCAATTCATCATGTACTTGTAATAACATTTTTGATTTGTAGTTGCCTTCTTCCAATTTGTTATGAATATTGATCATGGCGATTTTTATGATATCTGCAGCGCTACCTTGAATAGGTGCGTTTACTGCATTCCGTTCTGCAGCACCACGAACTATGGCATTACTACCATTAATATCTTTTAAATAACGTCTTCTACCTAAAACGGTAGATACATAGCCATTGTCACGTGCAAAATCTACTTGCTCGCTCATGTAATTTCGCAACTTTGGGTAGGTCTTGTAGTACGTGTCTATTAATTCTTTTGCTTCTTTTCTTGATAAGTCCGTTTGGTTGCTTAGTCCGAATGCAGAAACACCATAGATGATTCCGAAGTTAACTGTTTTCGCATTGCTACGCTGTTCTCTAGTCACTTCTTCCAAAGGCACATTAAATACTTTTGAAGCCGTAGAGGCGTGAATATCTTCACCATTCTTAAAAGCTTCTATCATGGTAGTTTCTTCACTTAACGCAGCAATAATACGTAGCTCTATTTGAGAGTAATCGGCTGCTAATAAAGTATAATTCTCATCTCTTGGTACAAACGCTTTTCTTACTTGTCTACCGCGCTCTGTTCTAATTGGTATGTTCTGTAAATTAGGATTGTTACTGCTTAAACGACCTGTTGCAGCAACGGTCTGCATATAATCTGTATGCACTCTACCTGTAGCCGGTTCTACTTGTTCTGGTAATGCGTCTACATACGTGCTTTTCAATTTGGCAAGACCTCTATAATCCAATACATTCTGAATAATTTCATGGTCTTTTGCCAAATTAGACAATACATCTTCTGCGGTAGAATACTGACCTGTTTTGGTCTTTTTAGGCTTGTCGACTAGTTTTAGTTTGTCAAATAGAATTTCGCCTAGCTGTTTGGGTGAACCAATATTGAATTCTTCACCAGCAACTTCGTAAATTTTCTTTTCTAAATTGCTGATGTCATTGTTCAAGTCTTCTGAAAGAGAATTCAGGAATTTCTCATCTAAATTGATACCTTCTAATTCCATGTCGGCCAAAACGCGTAATAACGGAATCTCAATGTCTTGAAATAACTTTTCGGTATTGGCTTCCTTTAATTCTGGTCTAAAATGTTGTGCAAGTTGATAAGTGATATCAGCATCTTCAACCGCATATTCCGTTTGTTTTTCTAACGGAACATCTCGCATACTTAATTGATTCTTCCCTTTTTTACCAATTAATTCTGTGATGGAAACCGGGGTGTAATTTAAATACGTCTCTGCCAGTACATCCATATTATGACGCATATCCGGATTAATTAGATAGTGTGCCAACATGGTGTCAAATAAAGGTCCTTTTACATGTATATTATATTTATCTAATACTTTAATATCGTACTTTAAATTCTGACCTATTTTTTCAATTTCTTCAGATTCAAAGAATGGGCGTAATTCTTCTAAAAGTGTCTGAACTTCTTCTTTATTATCCGTAAAGGGAATGTAATATCCTTTTGTTGCTTCCCATGAAAAAGCAATACCAACCAACTCTGCTGTCAAAGGATCTAAACCTGTAGTTTCGGTGTCAAAACATACAGAGGTTTGCTGCATTAAACTTTTCAAGAATAATTTCATCGCCATACCAGGAGCAACACTTTGGTAGGAGTGTGCAACATCTGCAATGGTCTTTCTGCTTGAAAAATCTTTAACGGTTGCACCAGCATCTGCAGGACTCCCGAATAACGAGAACTGTCCTGATCCAGCATCTTGAATTTCCTTTTTTGCTGCTGGTTTATTTGTAGTCTCTGCAGTTGCTTCTTCAACTTCCGCAGAAAATAGTTTTATAAACTGGTCTTTTAATCTTCTAAACTCAAGTTCTTCAAATATTTTCTGAACTTCTTCGGCATTTGGTTCAGACATCTCATAATCACCAGCATTAAAAGTGACATCGACATCTAAGCAAATAGTAGCTAATTTTTTAGAAAGTAAACCAAGTTCACCATTGGCTTCTACTTTCTCTTTCATTTTACCTTTAAGCTTATCGGTATTAGCCAAAAGCCCTTCCATTGAATCAAACTGCTCTATAAATTTCTTGGCAGTTTTATCGCCAACCCCTGGTAAGCCAGGTATGTTGTCACTGGCATCGCCCATCATACCTAAATAATCAATAACCTGTTCTGGTCTTTGAACCCCAAAACGTTTTTGAATTTCTGGAATACCCCAAATTTCTATTCCGTTACCCATTCTAGCTGGGCGGTACATGAAGATGTTTTCCGATACCAGTTGTCCAAAGTCCTTATCTGGCGTTACCATAAAAACTTTGTAATCTTCTTTTTCAGCTTGCTTTGCCAACGTTCCAATAATGTCATCTGCTTCCCATCCTTCTTTTACTACTACAGGAATCTGCATTGCATTTAAGATATCTTGAATATAAGGTACGGCAATACGGATGGCATCTGGAGTTTCTGATCTGTTGGCTTTATACTCGGGGAACAACTCTGTACGTTCTGCACTTCCACCTTTATCAAAACAAACCGCTAAATGATCTGGCTTTTCACGACGAATAACATCGAATAAAGAATTCATGAATCCCATAATGGCAGAAGTATCCATGCCTTGAGAGTTTATTCTAGGGTTTTTTATAAGTGCGTAGTAACCACGAAAAATTAGTGCGTATGCATCTAGCAAAAAGAGTCTTTTTTGATCTGCCATTTTTGAGTATTGATTGTAAAACGTTAAAAGTACAAATTGATAGGGAAACAATAGGTGGGATTACGCTATTGCTTAGTCAATTTATGGAGCTGTGTTGATAAGTTATTTGTTCAAATAACTATCTGAAGGATTGTTTACATGACCTTCTTTAGAATAAGTTCTATAACTAAATCCTGGGTGAATACAATAACCACCTGTTTCGCCTTTTTTGTTAATGGCGATAAACCCTATTTGAAAATCTTGTTTGTCCTTATTTTTTGCAATGATGCGTTTTACACCTTCTTCGCATGCCTCTTGTGGCGATTTGCCTTGTCGCATTAATTCAACAATTAAAAAACTACCAACTGTTCTTACCACTTCTTCACCAACACCTGTTGCCGTGGCGCCACCAACTTCATTGTCAACAAAAAGTCCTGCGCCTATAATAGGCGAGTCACCAACCCTGCCTGCAATTTTATATGCCATGCCACTAGTGGTACATGCACCGGCAATATTACCATCGGCATCAATTGCTAGCATGCCAATGGTATCATGATTTTCTATATTTATGATAGGTTTATATTTTGATGTTTTTTTCCATTCTTCCCAAGCTTGTTTCGATTCTTCCGTAAGCAAATTAGTTTTTTCAAAACCTTGTTCGTAAGCAAACTGTTCGGCTCCTTTGCCGGCTAGCATTACATGCGGCGTCTCTTCCATTACCTTTCTTGCTACAGATATGGGGTTTGCAATATGCTGCATTGCCAAAACTGCTCCACAGTTACCATCTTTGTCCATAATGCAGGCATCTAAAGTAACATTGCCATCTCTATCGGGTCTGCCGCCATTTCCTACAGTGCTGTTGCTTAAATCATTTTCTTCTACCATGACCCCTTGGTGAACGGCATCTAATGCATTGCCTCCTTTTTCTAAAACCTCCCATGCTTTGGCTGTTGCATTGCCAAAATTCCATGTGCAGATTGCAATAGGTAGAACAGTTGCTACTTCTGCCTCTTTAACTACAGGTATTTCTTTGTATGTGGCTAATACGGGTGCCGATACTATTCCTGCAGCCACAGTAGTAGAATTTCTTAGAAACTTTCTTCTTTTCATGGGATGGGTTCTTTACTTTTAGTAACCTTAAATATAGGAATATGATAGTAGAAGTTTGTGCTAATTCATTGGAATCTGCTTTAGTTGCCGAACGTGCCGGAGCAGACCGAATTGAGTTGTGTTCAGAATTGGCGGTGGGCGGATTAACACCTTCTTACGGGTTGTTAAAAGCGGTAAAGGAACAAGTATCCATTCCTGTGCATGTTCTGATCCGTCCACGTAGTGGAGATTTTACTTATACAGCTAATGAATTGAATATGATGATGACCGATATTGAATTATGTGTTGAATTAGGTTTTGACGGAATTGTATCGGGAGTACTCTTAAATGATTTTTCGTTGGATGCAGCACAAACTCAAAAGTTGAAATCAGCGGCAGGTAATTTGAAATTCACCTTTCATAGGGCATTTGATTGGGTGAAAAATCCGTTGGAAGCATTAGAACAGCTTGATGCTATGCAAATGGATTATATACTTTCATCAGGTCAACAAAAGTTGGCACCTTTGGGTATCGACCTATTGTCGGAATTAAAAAAGAAAAGTAAGACCGTACAGATTATGCCTGGATCTGGTGTAAATGTTGGTAATATTGATGTTTTTAAGAATAATGGCTTTAATGCGGTTCATTTGTCGGGTACGGCTATGATTCAAACACTGGCTCAGGAACCCGCTATAACTATGAATTCAGAGCGCTTTTTAAGTGATAATTATATAGCAATTACGCAATTGGAAAATATTAAAGAGGTAGTTAACAAGGTTAAATAAAATGCAAATGAGCTTATATACCGCTGGGATACAGATATCTTTGTAAAAATTTTAGTCATGATTCGTTGGTTTGTTTTTGTCTTAGCTTATGTTGCTTTAAGTTTTTATGTGCTTCAGGCATTAAAAACAATAACCAAACAACCGTGGTGGTCATGGATTTATATTGCAATATCATTAGCGGTCATGTTAAATTTTATCTACCAATTTTCTATAGGGGAAGAGACAGGTCGTGTTTTAAGTATACCTAAAAGTTATGCTTTTGGTTTTTTGTTGACCATGTTAACGTTCAATATCATCACTATCTTATTCTTGTTTTCTGAAGATATATATCGTTTTATAGCAGGTGCATATCAAAAAATTTATGGTGAGGAAAAGCAATTCGGACTTCCGGCACGTAGACGTTTTCTTAGTTTATTGGCGCTGGGAGTAGCTGCCGTACCATTTGGGGCGCTGCTATATGGTATGTACAAAGGGAAGTACAATTTTAAGGTTTTAAAATACGATTTAGAATTCGAAGATCTTCCCGATAGTTTTGATGGGTACCAGATTACCCAAATTTCAGATATACATAGTGGTAGTTTCGATGATAGAAAAAAGATTGAATACGCTGTAAACCTTATTAATCAGCAGAAAAGCGATGTACTCTTGTTTACGGGCGATATGGTTAATAATATGACTTCTGAAATGGAGCCTTGGGCAGATCTTTTTAGTACCCTTGATGCAAAAGATGGTAAGTTTTCAGTTTTAGGTAATCATGATTACGGTGATTATATTCCTTGGGATACCGAAGAGCTGAAACAACAGAATTTAGAAGATCTAAAGTTATTGCAAAAAGATATGGGTTTTGATCTTTTGCTGAACGAGCATAGATATTTACAAAAAGGGGATGATAAGATTGCTTTAGTGGGAGTAGAGAATTGGGGAAAAGGCGGATTCAAAAAAGCCGGGGACCTTAAAAAGGCTTCCTCAAAGATTAATGCCGATGATTTTAAAATTTTAATGAGTCACGATCCATCGCACTGGGAAATGGAAGTAATTAAAGATGCTTACCATTATCATTTAACTTTAAGCGGACATACGCACGGAATGCAATTTGGTATTGAAATACCCGGTTGGATCAAGTGGAGTCCCGTAAAATGGAGATACCCTTATTGGGCGGGTATTTACAAAGAAATGGGGCAATTCATTAATGTAAATAGAGGTTTTGGCTTTTTAGGTTATCCTGGTAGGGTAGGTATTTGGCCAGAAATCACGGTAATAACTTTGAAGAAAAAGGCATTAACATGATTTTAACCCTCTAGCTGTGCTACTATTGGGGTGTTAAGAGTAGTGTTTTAACAATTTTTATTACATTTGGCTAACAAAGAAAAGCATTTTATATGTCCAAATTTGGTGAATTAATAGATTTAAAAGTACCTGTTCTTCTTGACTTTTATGCAGAGTGGAACGAGCAGTCAACTGCAATGCATCCTGTATTAAGAGATGTAGCCGCTGCTTTAGGTAGTAGGGGTAAGGTTATAAAAATAGATGTGGATAAGAACAAAGAGCTTTCTCAGGCTTTACGTGTTAAAGGTCTACCTACGCTTATGATCTATAAAAAAGGTGAAATGGTATGGCGACAAAGTGGCGAACAAGATGCTACTACGTTAATGGGTATTCTTAAAGAATACGTTTAAAATTTAATATTGTTTAAAACATAAAAAAAGCTTTGAGTGTAAACTCAAAGCTTTTTTTTATGCGCTATTTTGACAGAATATCTATTCTACAATTTCAGTTTTAGTATTGTCAGGTGAAATGGTGTCAGAAACCGGCATGGTATCCATCATATCTGGATCGGTCTGCTGCATTTCTTCACGCATGTCCATATCGTCCTCATCTTTATAAAAGTGTTGGAACTTATCTATATACTCATTGAATATTAAGGTTTCTTTTTCAGCAACATCCTCGCTATCATTGGTGATGATTATATCTATATTACGTCTATAAGCTTCCATATCTGCAATGATGTCATCAATATTGCTGTATTGCTCGTCTAGACTTGTAGAAGCGTAATACTCTAATCTTTCTTGGTATTTGCCTTTCAACTTTTCAAAAAGAGCGCGTGCTTTCTGATTTTCACCAACTTTATAATAGCCGTCTACAAAAGGTTCCACTAAAGTGTAGTATCCAAATTTATCTACAGGCATGTTGGTCAATGAAATCTCAATGATATCTTTAGCCTTGTCCATTTTATTCTCCTTGATTAAAGCTTCCGTTAAACGAGCTAAATTACCTCTAAAAGATACGCTCTGAATACGGGTTTGTGTATCGTGGTAAATGTCGCCACCTGCATTACCCCAATCCCATCCGGTAACTATATCATACATTAATTCGGTATCAATTCGTCCTAATTCAAATGCGTTAGGTCTTTCTGTACGAATAGGAACGAGCTTGTACGCTAAACCATCTAATTGAAGATAATCTTTCATCCATAAGTACTCGGCATCGTCAAAACTACCTCCAGAGAAGTATAAAGGACGTTTCCAATCATTGTTGGCTAAGATATCAAGCATCATCATGCTCTTCTTTGTAATAGCACCTGGTAAGTCAATATCAATGTAATCTACAATAAGGTCTGCGTCTTTTGTTTTGACCAAGCCGCTGCTTAATACATTTTGTTTGTTTACAGGAACCCTAATCTTATTAGTAGGGTAGTAGACCATGTTTTGAGTATCCTCAGAATACTGACTTAAATCTGCGCCATTCTGCTCAAATAAATACTTAAGCTTTGTTCTAGGTTTATCACTGTCGATCCAATTGATGAAATCCTTAATTGGCCATCTATTCTCAGTAATACCTTGGTGGTATAGCACATCTCTTGATCCCCATCTGTATTTTTCATGTGTTATCTGAGAAGGTATAGGTGCACTTTCATAAGCGGCAGCCTTCATTTGATCCACATACCAATCTGTTTCAAAAAGACTGGTACAAACTATACGAACGTCTGTTCTGTAGTGTTCAATCTCTTGTGCGTACCAAATTGGGAAGGTGTCATTGTCACCAATGGTGAATAAAATAGCGCCCGCATCTTCCTGGCAGGAATCTAAATATGCTTTTGCAGACGAATTTGCCGTGAATTTGCCAGATCTATCATGATCATCCCAGTTTTGTACCGCCATTACCGTTGGTACGGCAAGTAATGTTACAACAACTACTGCAGGGGCTAATATTTTAGGAGTGATCCATTCTTTAAAACTATCGTATAATCCATATACCCCTAATCCGATCCAAAGAGCAAATACATAGAATGAACCTACAAGTGAATAATCTCGTTCACGAGGTTGAAAAATACCTGGGTTTGTGTAAAACTGTATAGCTAGTCCGGTAAACAGAAAGAACATCAATAATACCCAAAATTGCTTTTTGTCTTTTGAGAGTTGAAAAACTATACCTATGATTCCCAAAATTAATGGTAAAAAGAAATAGGTGTTTCTACCTGGATTATTTTGGATATCGCTTGGTAAGTTGTCTTGACTCCCTAATCTCATGCTATCAATAGCATTAATACCACTTAACCAATTTCCGTTGTCATTATAGCGACCCTGAACATCATTCTGTTTTCCGACGAAATTCCACATAAAATAACGCAGATACATGTAGTTGAATTGAAACTCGAACATGTATTCAATATTATCCCATAAGGTTGGCGGCTGTA
>Ga0209295_1000527_pt1 | contig 17727 bp, 25 predicted proteins | sample Porto_5metaG_FD_187428 | JGI IMG/M metagenome (GOLD analysis project Ga0209295, IMG submission 187428) | Marine algal microbial communities from Porto, Portugal - Porto_5 metaG (SPAdes) (version 2) | ecosystem: Host-associated > Algae > Red algae > Unclassified | place: Portugal: Porto... | reverse complement strand
GCGCCATTGAGGCGTCCCGCCGGGGCTCATCGACATCCTCAACGGGGTCCCGGATGATCACGTTGACGCCGTCGTGGCGGAGGTGCACGGCTACGTGAACTATGGAAACCAAGGCAAGGCGCGGCAGGCGTATGAGGTTCTGGCCTACGCCAACGAGTTGGTCTGTTTCGGACGCCCCTTCCACGAATTTCACACGCGTCTTTTCGCTTGGGCGCTCCTGTTACAAGTCCAACAGATGGGGACCTTTGCGGGCGCCGCCAACAACTTCGGGCGTCTGCGTCTGGCTTGGCCGGAGGCCGTCTTCCTGTCGAGCCGTAGAGCCAGGTAGTTGTTGGTGCCCTTTGCCCAGGAGGCGGGCATGGAGGAGTACGTCGATGAGCTCATAGAGGCATCTCAAGAGGCGGAACACGTCGTGGAGAAGACGTTCGACGCCCGCACAGTGGCGTTGACGTCCCCCTTTCGGGCGCCGAGTTTTGCCCCCGCACATCGGCATGCTCAGGACGCGGCTCGTATCTTGAGTCGCGGGCATCTTCCCACCGCGTGGTGCTTCCGGTGTTATCCGGGCGCCCCGTCATTTAGAATTAACGCGGTGGTTCCCACACTACCCCCGCTGGTGGCTAAACCGCGGGGTGTGGATGGAGATGCCGTATGTTGACACGCAGTCGGGACAGGGGATGGGGGACCACGGTGAAGTGGTTAAGTGGCTTGAGCTTGTGTGTGCTCGCGCGAACGAGCATTTGTTGGTTGTCCTGACGTTCGCCCACTGTTCCCAACTGAGAGCACCTCTCAATTTGTCCCCACTAGGCCAAGTGTTCCCCCCTCTCGCGCCCACACCGACGCCCACGCCCTCGCACCAAATCGAATCACTCACCAAATCAAAAGCCACTAGAGAAAAGCGAAGATCAAATCCAAACATGCAAAAGTAACGCCTCAAGATGACCCATGACGAATGTGTGCAACTCGACCACGTCTTGCAAATGTCCCACCTGGGGTACCATAGTGGTCACCGACCATCATCCATCCGCGATCTGCAAGTAGGATCGGCAACGAGCATCACAGTCCAACACTCCTCCTTGCTCGTTGCCGCGGCGGTTCTTGTTTTCAGCAAAGCCCCGTGGCCTCGACATGCTTTTCGTGCTTGGTCTTGCCGAGCTCCTTCGTCATCGCTTCCGCCACTCAGTCGTCTGCTGCACAATGCTCCAGTATCACCTTGTCCGTCGTGACGGCCTCGCGCACGAAGTGGTAGCAAATGTCGGTGTGCTTGGTGCGCTTGTGCTCGACGGGGTTGTTGGAGAAGTCAATGCACCCGCAGTTGTAGACCTTGATGTTGATCGGCCCGCCCGAAATCTCCGTCTGCAGCCCTTGAGAAGCCACACCTTGCACGAGCTTGTTGAGCCAAACAGCGTACTTGCTGGCCTCACATAGAGCCATGTACTCGGCCTCCATTGTCGACAGCGCCACCGTCTTCTGCAACTTAGAACCCCAGCTGACGGCTGCTCCGCCAAAGATGAAGGTGAAGTTCGTCGTAGAACGTCGCGTCTCGTTGTCACCCGCCCAGTCGGCAGCACTATACCCTTTTAGAACACAGGAAGAGTTCTTGTCGAATACCATCCCCTTGTCCATCGAACACTTGACATACCGTAGAACGCGCTTGATCGCCGCCCAATGCTCCTTGCCGTAGCACGAAACAAACCGACTCAGCTTCCCGATGGCGAAGGCGAGGTCCAGACGCGTCCCGACCATCAGGTACATAAGACTGCCGACGGCTTCGCGGTAGGGCGGCGCGTCGTCGCTCTTTTCGGCCTTGACCAGCTGCAGGCCCACCTCCAGCGGCCTTCCGATCGGGTTGCATTCCGCAATCCCGAACTTCTCCAGCACTTGCGCCGCGTACTTGCCCTGCGACAGCTTGAGGGTTCCCAACGCCTTGTCACGTCTAATCTCTAGCCCGAGGATGACCTTCGCCTCACCCAGGTCCTTCGCCTCAAACCGCTCGTGCAGAGACTTCTTGATATTGTAGATCGCCGCCAGGCTTCATACCACCAAAAGAAGATCGTCGACGTACACCAGGACGATGATGATTTTTCCGTCATCCATCAGAAAATAGAGGCATGCATCCGGGTCGATGTTATCGAACCCCTGCGACTTGAGGAAGTCGTCGAGCTTAGCGTACCACATCTTGGGGGCATGCTTCAGCCCATACAGCGCTTGAAGAAGACGACCCACTTTGTCAGGATACGTCGGATCGACATAGCCGTCTGGCTGCTTCATTTTGACCCTCTCGTCAAGGTCGCCGTTGAGGAAGGCCGTCTTGACGTCCATCTAATGTAGCTCCTACCCGTTCGCCGCCGTCATCTCCAGGATGCATCGGATGGTAGTAAACTTGGCCACCGGCGCGAACGTCTCGTTGAAGTCGAGCCTCTTGATCTGCCGGTTCCCCATCAAACACAGGCGCGCTTGTGTCGCGTGGTGCTGTTCCTGTTCTTTTCCGCCACGTTCTTGGCCTTTTAAAACCACTGGACCTTGAGCACGCGTGGACTGGCCGGGCGATCCGTCAAGCGCCAAGTCTTTTTGTTGCGGATGGCCTCCATTTCCTCGTCCATCGCAGTCTGCCACTTAGCCGATTTTCGCCCCTGATCTGCTTGCACGTACGTCATCGGCGCCTCGTGTGCAACCATGCTCACCGGGCGCAAGTACTCGAAAGGTGGTCGCCGCGCTCTGCCGCTTCGACGCAGCGTGTCTTGAGAGCAGCCACAACCTTGATTGTCGTCCGCCGACGTGTCAGATCCATCGTCGTGCTTGTCATCCTTGTCGTCGCCGTCAGCATCTACGGCTTCGCCTTCGCTTGCAGAACGCACGCCCGTCTCGCCTTCGACGACCTCGTCTCCGGTAAACTCCTCTGCAACCTCTTCGACATTTCTTACGTTCGTCTCGGCGAAGACGACGCTTCGTGCCTTGACTAACTTGCCATTGTCGAGGATGACCTTGTACGCCTTGCGACCGTCGGGATAGCTTGAGACGACGCCCTTCGCCGCCTTGTCTCCAAACGTGCCGTCGATGTGACTCTTGTGCACCACCACCCAGAAAGTCGACCCAAACACCCGCATGGGGCTTGCGCCGGGCTTGTTCCCGGTCCACAGCTCATAAGGCGTCTTGTCTACTGGAAGCGCGCGGCTGGAAACGCGGTTCTTGATGTAGACCGCCGTCTTGATGGCATCAGCCGGAAGATCCTGATCGACGTCTTTGTGTCGCATCATGGTGCGAGCCATCTCCACAAGCACTCGGTTGAGTCGCTCAGCAACTCCGTTCTGCTGCGGCGTGTCGGGCACCGTCGTCAACGGCGTCGTGCCGTTTTCATCGTGCAGAGCCTTGAATGCGCTCGACACATACTCGCCGCCAATGTCGGAGCGCAGGACCTTGATCTTGTTTCCGGTGTGCAGCGGGTCCTGAGTCAGCCACTTCTGGTACTCTGCGAGAATATCGCTCTTCTTCTGCAAGAAGACCACGTCCATCCAGCTGGAAAAGTCGTCGGTGAAGGTGCCGCAATATAGCGCAACACCACGCGACGGCTCTGACATTGGCCCGCCCAGGTCCGAGTGCACGAGCTGCAGGCGCTCGGTGACTCGACCTGCTCCTGCACTAGCCATAGGCGTCATAGCCGCCTTCCCGTACATGCACGGCTCGCAGACGTCCTTGAACGCCATGGAAGAGCACTTGAACCCGTCAATGTCCTTTTTCTTGGTCATCCGCTTAACTCCAGCGACGCTGACGTGCTTAAGGCGCTCATGCCAGAGTTGAAGTGAGGCCACCGCAGCAACATCCGACAGTGGGGCCATGTCCAGGTGGTAGAGCCCGCTCCTCCACGTGCTGCACGCAATGCCCTTGTCGCTAATCTTGATGATCGCCTTACCGCCCTTGAATGACACTAGTGCACCGCGTTCCGCCATCATGCCGACCGACATGAGGTTGAAGCCCATAGAAGGCACTTGAAGTACGTTCTTCAACCTGACCTTGCGCGTCTTGCCCTGAACGATGACGTTGGGGACGACAGTTCCGACGCCCGCCGTGGCCACGGACCCCTCGTCACCCATCGTGACGCTCCGTCCCGTGGTCGTCTGGTAGTCGTCGAAGCTCGCGCGCATCCTGCACATGTCTGCAGACGCCGCAGAGTCGACAAGCCACGACTTGGAGATGTCATCGTCATCAGCCGCATTGCCGACAAGACAGATGGCGTCGTCGCTGTCGCTACCGTCGTCAGCCGCAATCGCGGCCACCTTGTAATTGCTCTTGTTCTTAGCCTTGAGCACGGGGAAATCGTCAGAGATGTTCCCGAACTTGTGGCAGTAGTAGCACTCGATCCTGGAAAAGTCACCACGGCGGCCTTGACCTCGATAGTTGGCTCCTGCGAGTGCCATGTCACCAATGCGCTTAATCGCCGGTGACTTGTCCGTCTGACACCGCACCTCCTGAAGCAAGCGGATCTTGACAAGGTCGAGGCTCAGCTCTTCCTCGCCCTTGGCGTCTAGAGCCACCAGCAGGTTCTCCTACTTTGACGTCAGCCCGTTTAGAACGCTCATGGCAACGTCCATCTCCGTCACCTCGCCGCCCATGGCCTTGAGGTTCTCACCGAGGTTGCGCACGTGCTTGATGTAGCCCAGCATGCCCTTGCTGACGCTCATCTCGACGGTGTAGAACTCGCGTTGCGCCTTCATCTTGTTCATCAATCTTCTGCGCTGGAGGACACCTTGCAGCGTCAACCACATTTCCGCCGTCGTCTTGCACCCTGACACATGCTCGAGCTGCTCAGACCCAAGGGTGAGCCCGATCATGGCGCTGGCCTTCGTGTCTCGACGCTTCCACAACGCCAACTCGCGGTCCTGCGCGTCCGTTGGCGGGCCGTCTTCGTCAAGCATTTCGTCCAGGTCGCGCAGCGCTAGGACCATTTGGATGCGCTGACGCCGCTCGTGGAAGTTCGTCTCCTTCAACTTGTCGATCTTGATGCCGCCCATGCCGGCAGCGCCACCGTCCATGATGCCTGTTTGTCGTACCGCCCGACCTTGCCGAGCCTTGCGACTTGACCGCCACTTCCTTGAACCACCTTGACCTTGTCTTCTTCACACTTGCCGCGAACGCCGCGACACAGTCTGAAACACCTTGCCCTTGTCACAGCCCCGGCTCTGGGCCCATAACCTGTTGAAACGCAGTCGGGACAGGGGATGGGGGACCACAATGAAGTGGTTGAGTGGCTTGAGTTTGTGTGTGCTTGCGCGAACGTGCTTTTGTTGGTTGTCCTGAGGTTCGCCCTCTGCTCTCAACCGAGAGCACCTCTCATTCAGTCCCCACCGGGCCAAGCGCTCCCCCCTCTCACGCCCACACCGACGCCCGCGCCCTCGCACCAAATCGAATCACTCACCAAAACAAAAGCCACTAGAGAAAAGCGAAGATCAAATCCAAGCATGCCAAAAGTAACGCCCCAACATGACCCATGACGAATGTGTGCAACTCGACCACGTCTTGCAAATGTACCATCTGGGGTACCATAGTAGTCACCGACCATCATCCATCCGCGATCTGCATGTAGGATCGGCGAAGAGCATCACAGTCAAACAAATGTACCATCTGGCGTACCATAGGGGTCACCGACAATCATCCATCCGCGAACTGCAAGTAGAATCGGAGACGAGCATCACAGCCCAACACCGTACGCATTGTCGTACTTGGCTCACAAGCTGGTCGACGAGTTCAGTGCCGCTTGGCATGTCATCAATGCGAAATAGTACTACTTCTTGGCGGCCGGGTGGGTGCACACCCTGCTGACGTACAAGGTCTTTGCCTAGCTTAATGCCAAGGCCCTTCGGCGCATGTCCAAGTTGGACCTTCACCATTTGGCCAGTGGGCCCGGCGGCCAGGCAATGTTGGATATTTTCCACAAGATGCACAAGGCCACGGAGATATTCCCGTGGACCGTCGTGGTCAAGGACAGCAACCGACGGGACACGCAGACACGTGCGGCGCGTCAGGTGCACGCTCATTTGGACTCGTCATCCAAAAACGAGCTCGTGTTGAACCACCCTTGTCGGGGCTTTGCGTCCCTTCCCGCCTGTGGCGGGCGTCTGTTCGGGTAATGTCAGTCGAACCCAACAGATCGGTAAAGTCTCCTCAACGGAATTAGATTGGTTAATCTTAGTCCAGTGCAGTGTGATTCGAATTTCGCCGTGGGAATTCGAAAACGCTCCAAGAATGGTCGGGGACCACTTTGGATCTTGGCGTTGGGGGTTTACTACCAACGCCATTTCGGCTTGATTAAGCCTGGGTGATCGGCGGGTGCCTCGAGACGCGGGAGTGGGAATACTCTACGAGTAAACCGCAATTTTCTTCTTTTTCCGTCGGAGAAATCGGATGACCAAGCTCCGAGGAAGGATCTCCAAGGGTTCCCAGGAGTCGTCCTTGGGACCATAGTCAAACCATCGAACCTTGGCACTGTAGATGCCATTGCTCCGACGGAGCTTCAATAGGCGGTCAATGACGTATTCTTCGGGTGCAGGAGGTGTGCTCTCAGGCTTATCGAGTCCATCCAATAGTGCATGTGGTGTCTCGTCTGGGGTCGAAGGCCATGGGGCCGGGGTGACATGGTCACTACTGACTCTTCGCTCTTTGCCATTCACGTCCACGACGTAGGTATAATCATCTGCGTCGAGTACGACGAATGGGCCGACGGTCCTGCTTTGCAGCTTGTTCTTTTGCTGGTGGTTCGTCGTATAGACGTAGTCACCGACGCGGACGAGTTTGTTACGCGTATCCACGTTCGAGTCGAAGATACGCATATAGCGTTGTTGGGTCTTTTGCAAGGCCTCCACGACGGCCGGAATTTTCTGTCTTAGCTTGGCCATGAACTCACGCTTGCGCGCTAGGGGTGACCCATCAATGAGGGTACCCTTGTTTTTCAATGGAGTCCCTGGGGGGAGGTTGTGTACCGACACACTCGGGAATTGTCTCGGAATAGCGCGTTCGAATGGCGCAATGCCTGTCGATTTGTGTGGCTGGCTATTATAAACCACGGTAAATACGGGGAGTAGCTCATCTCAACTGCGAGGGTCGTCTGTGACGTAATGTCGGAGCTGCGTAGCCATGGTACGATTGTACCATTCGACTTGACCATTGGTCTGTGGGTGGTATGCCGTGGTGTGCACTGTTTCGGTGCCCAGCACTTTCATTACGGCAGTGAAAAAGTTCGACATGAACTGGGGTCCCTGATCCGATTGGATGCGGTCAGGTGGGCCAAAACAGGCGACCCATACGTCGATAATGGCTGATGCCACGAATATTGCCTTTATGCGCCGCAAGGCGTCGCATTTGGTCAGCTTGGAGAAGCGGTCGGTAATGACCAGAATGAAGCGGTTACCAGCTTTTGTAGCGGGAATTGGCCCGAAGATATCGACCGATAGGTCGGTCAATGGTTCCGTAGCTGGGAACAGCGTCAGTAGGGACGTGTGTCTCCGCAGTGACAGCTGAGTTTGGGCGCAGGTGATACACTTGGTAAAGGTGTTGTAGATATCCGTGACCATGGATGGCCAGTAATACTGACGCCGCATGGCGTAGTACATCCGGTGCATACCCGGATGGGCTGACACAGTTGCGTGATGTTCCAGCGGAAGGATACGCTCGCGTAGGCATTCCGGGATGACCAGTTGATCGCCGTACAGCGCCCGCCTGTAGAGGCGGTGGCTTTCACTTTGAAAGAAGGCTTTCGCCGTTTTGCGAGGCACCCGTTTGGCCAACTCGACGCAAAACGCGTCGGTTTGTTCGGCTTCCACGATGTCGTCGTATTCGACAGGGACCGGCATGTCGGTACCCGTGTACCTCCCCGTCAGCAGGCCGTTGGCCGTCTCGGCCAATGCAAGGCATGGGATATCATCGTTGATATCTTCGACGGCGGCGTCATTGTCCGTTCGGGACTAGAAGTCTGGGGCGTGGTGCGATACACCGGATTTGTACTGCATGTCGAATGTATATTCGGACAGTCTTAAGCGCCATCGCATCAACCGACCACTTGAGTCAGTGGTGCTGTAAATCCAGCTTAGAGCTTGGTGGTCGGTCCTTATCAGGAAGCGATGGCCGTCGAGGAACTATCTGAGCTTGAGTACGCTCCACACAACGCCGGGGCACTCGCGTTCCGTTGTGGAATAGTTTTTCTCAGCTGAGCTGAGTCCACGGCTCAAACAGCCAACTGGTAATCTAGTACCGTCAGGTTGCTCTTGCAGCAAGGTGCACCCGAGTTGGTCGGCACAGGCGTCGACATCGACAATCATTTGGCCTTTGGCCATTGGCAGGGCCACAATTGGTGGTGCGAGAAGCGCCTGCCGTAGGTCGTCGAAAGCCGCGAAGGCTGCGTCGGTTGGTTTTGGTAATTCCGGGGGGACCTCCGCGCGGGTCATTGCGTTGAGCGGCTTTGCTCGTTTGGCAAAGTCTTTGACGAAACGTCGATAGACATTACACATCCCCAAGAAGCTTTTATGCTGGGTCTTGGTGGTGGGGAAAGAAGTGTGCTTCAACGCGTCGACGTTCTTATCGTGAACATGGAGTTGACCCGGTCGGAAAATATGTCCAAGATACTCGACTTCGTCGGAGAACCCGGTGCATTTCTCACGATTGAGAGGGACCCCGGCTTTACAGAACCGCGTCAAGACCACATCAACGTCCTTGACGTGTTTCTCTGCAGATGCAGATAAGATGATGACATCATCTTGGTAGACGAGGCAAAGCTGCCACTTGAGGCCAGACAATATAATGTCGAGGGCACGTTGAAACGTAGCGGGGGCGTTGGTCAGTCCGAATTGCATGGACAGCGAATGGAAAATACCCGCATGCGTTGTAAACGCAGTCTTCTCTCTGTCGGGGGGCGTAGGGGCACTTTCCAATAGCCCGCCGTACAGTCGAGGGAGGTGAAGACTTTCGCAGCTCCTAAGGAGTCCAGGCAATCCTCCATTCGGGGAAGGGGATAAGCATCCTTCTTTGTGATGTTTTTGAGTCGTCGGTAATCGACACAGAAGCGGGCCTTGCCATTCTTCTTTGGTAAGATGACGACGGGGCTTGCCCATGCTTAGTGGCTCGGTTATATGACCTTGAGCTTCAACATTTTGTTGATTTGATCAGCAATGATCTGCCGCTTGAATGGACCCTTGCTACGGTTGTGCCCGGATAGGGACGGGATCCGCTGGGGTTTGAATGGCATGCTCAGTGGCGTGTATAGTACCGAGGGGACCGTCCCACATCGCGGAATGCGTGCGTAGCATCTCCCGTACTTGCTTGTAAAAATGCTCCGGTGCTTCACTAAGGTCCACATCCTCGACAGGGTCGTCGGACAACGATGTATCCTCACCGGTTGGTGTGTCTTGGGCTGCCTTCTCCTCTGTTATGGCGGCCAACATGGGCCCTTGGAATGGTTCGGAGAATCCGAGGATGCTGTTCTTACGAACTATGGCCTGGTTCGGCCCGAAGTAGCAGACCGCAACCAAAAATGGTTCAGCGGGCTTGACTAGTGCAACGCCACGGGCGACTGCCACTGACTTGCGCCGACATAGGCGGATGTTGGGCGAGATGGTGACGAGGCCAGGGGTGGAGAAGGTCGCCATAACCCATTCTTTCTTTCATCCTTCGACGCGAACTTGGCGACATGCCCTTACCTTAGCAGGTTGGTCTTGCCACGACCGTGTCCACCTATTGGCAAGTAGGGTGGCGAGAATAGGTGTTCGCCTCAGGTTCCTGGTGACATCACCGACGTGGTCTTGCCACACAACCTTCTTCAGGCGAGTGACGATGACTTCGACATGGTTATCCATGAACTCGGTACCGAGGATACATGGCACCGATAGGTGTTCGGCGACAAAGAATCGGTCGAAGACCTGGGCGCATCCAACATCAATGTACAGATGAATAGCATAATTTGCTATGAGGCGGTTGCTGTTTGCATATTTGATGCGGGGTGTGCGCTCGAGCTTCTCAGCATAACTCTGCCAGTTGGCGGGAAAGACGCTAGGTCGAACCAAGTTAACGCCGGCCCCAGTGTCCAATACAGGGCGACAGCTGGGCATTGCCCGTTGGCATGGGCCAATAGTGGACACGATCTCATAGTGCCGATGTGCCGGGCTTAGCATCCTTCTGACTTTACGTCTTTCACCATTCAATGATGATGCGCCGGGCAACCCGCTAAGGGGCACCCGGCGCATTCGTTCTTCGAGTCCGTGGACTTCTTGCTATCGCTTTCAGAGGTCTGTTTGGTATCCGCCGTTACGGAGTTCATGGCAATAAAAGGGCTGCGTCACTCAGGTGGCAAATACGGCTCAGCGCATTGCGCAGCGAAGTGACCTGGCTTGTTACAGTTGTAACAAATCTCGGTCCTCGCCTGAGGCGACTCCTTCGGAGGAGGGTAGCGGGACCGGGCCCGCGGTTGGGTAACCGGGAAGGGGCGGTCGACATTGGTATGCCGCGTTGGCATGGGCGAGGCGTATGCCGCCTTAGTCGTCTGAAAACGAGGCAGCTTGAGCGATAGGCGAAGCCTATTCGTCCCGTCCCAATACATCTGCGCGGCAGGGATAGTGTCCGCCAGAGTGCGCTTGGGGAACTGCCGGTCCAATGCCCGGACATGGGATTGGATAATCTCGGACAAGCCATTGATGAATATATCCTTCACATCTTGAGTGGAACAGGCCGTCTAGGCGGTCGCACTGTGTCTCAACGCGGAGCCCAAAGGCTGTGGGCGACTCATTGTCGGGTTGACGCATTGTAATAACGTCGTGGTAGGCGGAGGCCATTACGGCGTGGGTGGCATACTTGGCTGGAAGCCAGTTAATAGCGGCACCATAGGTGCGGATCGCATAAGTGCGGTGCCCGGCTTTAAAGTTCAGGGCCCTCGAGAAGGCTCGGTTAGCAGATCCCGACAGGCGAAAGGCCAAGATAGGAAGGGCTTTTCCATGCGTCAAGCAAGCTGCGTCACATGCACGACGAAAGGTCGTCAGAAAGGTGAATACACCGAGCGGGCTGGTGCCCGTAAACGGCTCTTGCCCTTGGAATGCACCATCCAGGCAGCGGTTCATCTTATGTGTTCTCTCCACTAGGGAGGTGGGGAGAGACAGATCACGTCGGATCAGGAAGTAGATACGACAGTCCATTAGGGACTTGAAGCGACTGATGGAGGGTCGAATGATCTTTAGCCGATCAGCTTTCTCCAGCCGCTTCTTTGAGTCGTGACGACTCTTGTACGGACCCGGGCGTGATTGTCGAGACGCGGCGTCCGATGACGTGTCCGAAGACTCGGAGCTTGCGCTCGACGACGGGGAAGACGGGGAACCCGGGGATTCTCCGGAGTCGGAGGACGAAGAGGAAGTTCTCCCACAGGAAGAGCTTGACTCATTCGCGGCCGACATGTTGGCGTTCTCAAATGAGGATGTTGAGCGGGCCAACTTGGTCTCCTTGCGGATCTTACGCAAGGTTTTGCGAAGCTTGCGCTCTCGATCGCGACTTTCGGTCGCTCGGCCAACTGGCTCCGGACGCGAGGAAGACGACTCGCCTCCCTTTGGGTCGAGCTTGACCTTCGTCTTGCTGTTCGTCTTGCGACGCGACTTTGCCACCTGGGCATCGGACTCGATGTCCTTCTGGAGCATAGCCTCCACGTTTGCGATCAGTTCGTCGTTTGCTTCCGCTAACGAGCGGTTAGTCGCTTGTTGGGCCGTCAGACGGAGACGAAGTGTCTCCACCTCCGCCTTAAGGCTCTCCGCGTCAAGCGGTTGGCCAGAGGCCGCCGCGTTCAACGCGGGTGATCCCGAGAGGGAACCACCTAGGGCGTTTGCGTCGCGCATGTTCGTACGAGCGCCTCCCGGCGGGACGTAGTCGGAAGGCAGGGAGTTGCCCTTACCCTTTCCATTGCCACGTTGCCCATCGGCACCACCAGGGGACATTGCTCAGCCGGCACACTGCCAAAAGAAGCGCCCCGCGCTCCAATTGGAGATCACCACGCACGACGCCCAGCGTTGTGGCACACACAAGTGGGAGACGCGCCCTGCGCGTCAAGCCAATGGGTGCAATACCCGTCACCGTGCCACTTGGAAACAAGAGACAGCTCTCGGGCACCGCGGGCAGATGCATGCGGCAGGCAAGAGTATCCCTTGCTGCTCCACCAAATGGAGGATTAATGAAATTGGTTAACTTACCAGTAAGTACCGACCGACGGAAGACGCGCGATAAAGCGAACACTATCTCCTTAGAGGCGAGAAAGAAGAACCTTTGTTCGTGCAACATTCGATGGGGAGCCGGGGGTGCCGACGACGGCGATCCCTGGTCCCATTGTGCTCTTTTTATCAGACGGTAAAGGGGCGGGGTCGATCGACCGAGCGATCATAGAGATCGAATAACCACCAAAATAGAGACGATAAAAGAAAGGACAGATATACAAGACGGAAGTTACCTCCCAAGGGGCGAGCCACAAGTCCGTTCAATCCTCCACGTGAATACTGACCAGTCAGCGGGGCTGCCGGGCCCAACATCCAAATATAAAGAAGATATGCTACAGGATACATACTCCGCTCCTTCTCTCTCTGTCGGCCGGAACAGCATCTCAGAGAGACAGCCCAACAACACCTAGCCACATGGAGGAAGCGGTTGCGGTCCGCGCTGACAGCTCGGCAGCCGCGTCTCTCCGGAAAGCCCGGCAGGCCCACCGAGAGCGGATCCATGATGGAGCCCGACACCGCCACTTCGGCCGGTCTGTGGCGCTGGGAGCCCTGCTGTCGCCGGTTGCACGGTCCAGCTTGCCCATCCCCGGCCAAGCACACACCGGACACTGCCGTTGGGCGGCCTTCCTCGAGAGCACGGGCGCCCGACTCACAATTCGGCACGCGACGGTGGCTGGCGAAGGTGCTCCATGTTCTTCCATTCCTGCAGGTTGCAGAATGCATTGGGCCCGGGACACCCCACCCTGACATAGGCTACCGCATCACCACCCCCCTCAGGTGAACATTCAGACCAACCATGGAAAAGCGCGCCAGAGAGGGTCACAGAGAGGGTGTGCCGACTCTACGTGACGGGATCTTCTGATAGTAAGGTTGCATATGTCTCCATCTTGATGTCCTTGTGGTTCTCGAGCGTCCATCAAACTGCAGAAGTTCGGCAAATGGTGAATACACAAATATGGGGGAAAGAAGTGTAATCGTCGTCAGCCGCCGCACTAGCTTCAGCAGCCTTTTTTTTCATCCTGGGCTGCCGCTTGGATGCGCATGTGAACAGTGGAGCGAAGAACTCAATTCCTCTAGAATCTTGAAATGCCAATTAAGCTTCGACAGTGACTCTGTCTCCGCTGGGACCCCCACCCCAGGAAAATGGGTCAGGCGGTGGACATGGAGTCGGTATACTACGCTGTTGGACTTCGGACATGTTTTGTCTTTCGGGCGCCAGACCCCAGAAGTCAGTGGATCTTTTGGGTTCCTGTGCTCAAATGGGATTACTCAAAGCCACCTGCATTCACGGTGGATCTGGCTTGAGGCGCCCCAACAGCAGACACCTCTGCTTGGTGATTGCACCCTGCCGGCTTGCGACCGGGCCGGTGGCACTTTCCCGCTCTGTCATTCGCGTGGCACCATGGCGCGGACGGCGGACGCCGCTGCCAAACGGCAAGGGCGCTGGAAATCCAAATTCATGTGGCACCCCTTTACGGGCTGTATACGGTGTATCCCCCGCCCCCCCTGCGCCGTCACGCGTCACCGCTGACGCTGCTGCAGGTCTGGCCCAACTCCAACGCGTTTGCGGAAGTGGAGGACCCCCCACTCGCCCCAACTCGGCGGTTCTGCCCTTTGCGGTCGGACGGGGTCATCCATGTATGCTGTCGCTCAGCGGGCGATTGGGGAGAATATGAGGCGTGCACGTGGCGGCGGCGGCGCCGCCGCCCACCGAGGAGGGAAACCACGACGACAAGGACGGCCGCGGCGGCGCGGCGGACGCTCCGGCCGGAGGGGGCCGCAAGCGAGGCGGCGGCCACTGCGGTCGTTTGTCCCTTGCGGGGCTGCGGTGCAGCGGCGCCAGCGACGGTGGTTGCTTCGAGCCCTGCTCGCAGCTATTGAGTCTGGCCCGCGGCGGGTCGGCCGGCGGCACGCCCGCGCTGGTGGTGGCGGGGTTCAGGCGGGCGCCGACAAACCGTTGAGCGTGCCGCTAGGTCGTTTTCCTGGCCGACGAAGAGTATCGAGACACCCGCCACCTCTGCCGGGGGTGGGGCTCCCACTCGGGCTCCCACGGCCTCGGTACGGCACTAGGACGGTTGCGGCCGGCCTGCGTGCGGTGGCTTTGAGCAAGCGGCGGAGATGCTTTGCTGGTCGTCTTCAAGCACGGTCTCTTTGTCGACGGTCAGCAGACGGCGGCGCTGGAGTCGTAGCTGCCCAGCGATGGCGGTTGAAAGCACAGCAACGCCGGCATGCAAGGTGCTGTCGCCCTGGAGGGGACCATGGCGACGCCTGTGTCCGTGGCGTGAGAGGAGGCCTGCGGTGAGGCTGTAACGTCGGTCCTAGCGGCCGGTACCTGTGGGTAATTGAAATCTTGTAGCGTCGTTTTCGCACTGTGAGCTGCCCACGCTCTGGTCTTTCCTACTTCTTTTTCCGCCTAGCTAAGTAGAGGCCTGTAGCTCCAGCTTGTAGCTCTTGACGCACCTCGGAGAAGGCACACGCGCGCAAGCGAGATGCAGAAAATGACTGTTCACACCATTCAAAAACTGGCAGGGAGGAAGATGCGCAGCGGGAATGGTCGTTTTGACTGTCTTCTTCACATGTTAACACTCACGCCCACCAAAACACATCTCTTCCTCCGCAAATAGAGTCACGCCTTCTGCATCAGCCCCGGTGCGGGCCCGACAGGAAGAAACTCTCAACAAGTGCAGCCGGGAACCTCGCAGTGAGAGACTATGACCTTGTGGAAGTTTGTCTCTACGGGGTAGTGCTGGATCTCCTTGGGCTTTTTCGTGATCCCGGCGCGTTGCTTCCCACCGGCTAGCCGCGCGGGGAATCGACTCTGCGACACGCGCACGCTGTTGTGCGCCGCGATATACCTTGAGCGCAAGATGAGGTGCGGCTACGTCAGGTAGAAGAGGGAGTTCTTCGAATTTTTCTGTATTGAGTGCTGACGCTCCGCACCAGACGTGTCGTGGCCCCGCGTCAGCTGCAGGTACTGGTCCGCATCAAACGTGGAAGAGCACTTACGGTTACATCTGGGGCGGCGATCAATGAACCATGCGGTCACCGCCTCATGAAGCATCCAAGGCACGCGGCGGAGCATGATCGGCTGCTCCTGGCAGGCGGTGTCGAAGTAGTCGACCTTAAAGAAGCTTTCAAACGGCTGCGCCAGCGAAGCGACGACGTGTGCGGGACTCTCAATCTACCTCAGCATCTCAACACCCATGTTGTAGCCGCACGCACACATGTACGTCATGAATCCGGGCGCCCGCAACACCTCGGGCGGGTAGTAGTGTCGTCAATCGTCCTTTTTCTGGGACGGCTTGGGCTTCTTCTTCTTGGTTTTCTTGTCCTTGCGCTGCGTGGCCGCCTTCCTGCGGTCGCTCTCACTCGTCTTGTTCACACGACACGCCCTCAACACCGACCGCCCGGGCCAGACCTGTCCCGTCCGCTCCTCGTCCGCTTGGCCAACCACTCGATCAAATGACTCGTACCCAAAGGAGAGGTCCGTTTCGGGCGGCGGCATGCCCTGCTCGCGCAGCCAGGCCTAGTACTTCTCGGGGCTCGTCTGGTGCCAGAAGTCTCGGAAGTTCTTTGCGTCCTCGCCAGCCGTCGCCTCCCACTTGAACAGCGCCTCCGCCACAGTGCCGTCAGAGAAGAAGAAAAGCTCGACAACCGCACGCGCCAGGTCCATCGAACTGTCCATGGCGCGGAATGCTAAGAGCAACAACTCCGAGATAACAACGACCGGCTGGATGCGGTCGAAGAGCCGCCTCCACTGCGCGCTCGGCTCGCCTTCCATAATCACTAACGCCAACTCCTTGACGCGGTTCGCGTCGCACCCCGCAAAGACGTTAAAGGCCGGCTCGGCGAGCAAGGCCGACACAAACAACGGCACCTTGCGCCAACGATCCTTCTGGACCCGAACATTGGTGGTCGGGGGGAAGGCGTCGATAAGAGCCACCCACAACAGCGCGCCGCCACCCTGAGCGGCTGCGGGCGCGGCAGCACCACCCACGCCCGAGTCGGACTAGGGAGAGCTTTCCTCGACGCTGTCCGAGGGCGGCGATGGAGGTGGCGACGGGCCTGGACCACCCGACGGGACACGGCGAGGTGGCGACGCGCCCGAAGCACCGAACGGGACACGGCGTGGAGAGGCAGACACGCCAGGAGCACCAGCCCGGACACGGCGAGGAGGTGGCGCCGCACGCGGAGCAGTTGCCGGGAAACGTCGTGGAATGGGCATCGGAGCACTGGCTGGGAGACCACGAGGGCCAGGGAGACGGGCGGCGCCGACAGCTTTGGCGAGATGAATAGGCTGCGGAGCCGCAGCGGGGGGCAGGCGAGAAAAACCGCTTGTCGCATAAGCTGCGGGGGAAGATGATAGCGGCGACGCGGCTGCCGTGGGCAGCACCGGCGGAGGCATGAACGAGCGTGCGGCGGCAGCGAAAGAAGAGATGTACAGAAGGAGGGGTACGTGGTACGCTTCAGGCCCCAGCAGCAGCACCTGCGAGAGCGGCCGCGTGCAAGGGGTTTGATGGGGCAATTGGTCGGTTGAAGAGGGTGGAGATAGCGAAGAAGAGGAGGTTGCGGAGTGAGGGAGCGGACAGGTTGCAGGGCGGGCGTCGAGGCGACAGGAGCGTCAGAAAGAAGACGTACGCAGACTGACAAGCACAGGAGGGGTCAAGAGCGCACAGCGACTGTCTGGGATGCCCGCGTCAATGAAAGTGGGAAGAAAACGTACCGAGAGGCCCGAAAACCTCGTCTGAGCCGCTGTCAGGATGCCACCCAGACCGTGGGGCGGTCGGCGGGCGTCCGCAGTCTGTCTGGTCTCATGTACGGTGCAATGGTGGCCCAGGACGACCACATGGGCGGTCCTGGAGTGACAGGAGCGGCCGTTCGACATGCCAGGGGTGGCCGCAGACTCGAGTCGAGCGCTTCCACAGCCGCTGGAGTTGGAGGGTCAGCGCTGACGCCATAAACGCACGTTCAAAGAGATCGGCTGAGAGCAGGGGTTGTCATGAATATATCCGCGAAGATTATACCCGTGCATTATATCCGTATCCACTTCGGATACGCGCTGAGGACGCATATCCAAAATTCATTATGAGAACAGGTGAAGAGGGTATATCTGGTACACAAACACGCTATACCTAGTCGATCGTCGGAGTGGCGGCGGACCGCATTCATTGGTGAGATCCCACATCGGTCCGACGATCGCCCCCCCCACTCCGCCGCGTGCACAAATAGGAAATTCGTGCCCAGTGCGCTCCTGAGGGGGGGGGGGCCGTCGACGATCGACGCGCTCGGGAAGGGTTATTCCCTGATCGGGTCGGTTGCGATCGGGCCCCGCTGCCGCGCCCCACGCTTCCCTCGACCGTGGCCCGAGCGCGCACGGAAAAAAAGAAGCGGCGCGGCTCGGGGTCGGTTTTCTCATTTTATTTAATTAGGTTCCACTTGTGAAGCTGCCACCCGCCGTGAGAAAGGCAGCGGTCGGTCGTTGTGCTGCGGCCCGCGCCCGTCG
>Ga0209295_1000526_pt1 | contig 17846 bp, 16 predicted proteins | sample Porto_5metaG_FD_187428 | JGI IMG/M metagenome (GOLD analysis project Ga0209295, IMG submission 187428) | Marine algal microbial communities from Porto, Portugal - Porto_5 metaG (SPAdes) (version 2) | ecosystem: Host-associated > Algae > Red algae > Unclassified | place: Portugal: Porto... | reverse complement strand
TTTTAAATGAAATTAAAATATGTACCTTTTTTCGTTTTAATTATTTTTATTTAGATATAAAAAAATAATTAATTTATAATAGACTTTATTTAGAAATATTTTGTATGCAGCTCAAAATGAGGCTCGATTATCGAAAAAATACAAAATTCCATGCATACAAAATATTCCTAAATAAAGTCTAATTCGTATAGCTTTTCATTCGGATATTTTTTTAACCTCACCAACTATCGTACACGAGGATTTCGCAGTATTAAATATCGTTCCAAATCTTTCAATATTCCTTTTGAGCAAATTAATATTCAATTTGGGGTCTTGACTGTAAATGCTCAATTCATAATTTATTTCGTCGATTTTTGGAGGTTTTTCTGTGCGCGTTGCGTTTACGATAATTTCTGCATTTGAATATTCAAACTTCATTAAACCGGAAAACCGTTCAACATTTTTAAGCACACAAGCTGAAAATGACGCTAAAAACAATTCCGCCGGATTTGCTAAAATATCTTCTGATTGGGACGTAGTTCCGAAGACGATTTTGGTCTGTTTAATGTCGGTTGAGCCGTCATTTTTTGAAACAGCAACTGACTTTATGGAATAGTTCATAATTAAAATAAGTTAGTGGTTCAATTTATTTTTGCCTCACCCAAGCGCAACATCCAGCGTCATCATCACCGAAAAGCCGATAAGTGCGGCGAGGGTAGCGAGGTCGGTATTGCCTTCGAGGTGCGAAGCGGGGATGAGTTCTTCGATGACCACAAACATCATCGCACCCGCCGCAAACGCCAGCGCATACGGCAAAATCGTCTGCATACTCACGACCAAAATCGCCCCCAGAACACCCGCAAAAGGCTCAACGATACCCGATGCCTGACCGTAGAAAAAAGATTTGCGGCGCGACATACCTTCGCGCCGCAAGGGTACGGAAACCGCCGTGCCTTCGGGCATATTTTGCAGCCCTATACCGATAGCCAACGCAATCGCAGCTCCCAAACTCGCCGCAGGCAAACCCTGCGAAACCGCACCAAAGGCGACACCTATCGCCAAGCCTTCGGGGATATTGTGGAGCGTAATTGCAAGTACCAACAGTACGCTTCGGCTCCAACTTGTCTTCAATCCTTCGTGTTGCGTATCCTCAAATCCGGGATGCAGGTGGGGCAAAATTTTGTCAATGCAAGCCAAAAAAAGCCCACCTGCCATAAAGCCTGTCAGTGCAGGCAACCACGAGGGAACACGCCCGATTTGTTCTGCCATTTCAATTGAAGGCGCGAGCAATGACCAAAAACTCGCCGCTATCATCACACCCGCCGCAAAGCCCATCATGGCATCGAGCCACTTCTGATTAAAGGTCTTGAAAAAGAACACAAAAGCTGCCCCAAAAGCCGTCACGCCCCACGTAAACAGGGTCGCAAACAGGGCTTGATACGCAGGATGAAAACCCGACAACCACTGTTCTAATGCAATCATAACTCGCTAATCTTCATTGAAAAACGCTTTAATATTTTCTACTAATATCGTTCAAATTTTTGTCACCTTAATCACATTCAACGACACTAAAAATTCAGTTTATTTTTCTTTATGAGATTGGGTTTATCATTGTATTTTAGGTTCAATTTGCGACTATCCAAGACTTTTTTTGTTTTGATGATTTGATTGTTGGTATAGACTTTTGTGTTCACGTCTTTTACGTAAATATTAAGTAATTTCTGATTGCTTGTCATTGTGCGTGGGATGATTTTATCATAGTTTTTAATCCTCACGTTTTTCTTTCTCAAACTTTCTATAACTTCCAATTTACCCAAATCATAGACCGATACCCAACCCGGCGCAATACCTTTACCCGGACGACCACCCGAAGGCTCGCAAGTCACTGCTACATCATTGGCACCACTTGACGAGGGCGCAGGTGGCGGTGGGTACAATACGGCCGAGATTTCCTCAATACGCTCGGATGTACCACGCCCGCGTTCGGGGCTGACAGAGGTGAGCAAGCACCAATTGAGGTTTTCCAGAGCATCGTCACCAACACGTTTGAGGTCGCGTTCGCTCGCACCTCTTTTGACCAATTGAATGAACTCATCGTATTGGTTGTCACCGTCTTCGCAAGAGTTTTCCCACTTGGGAATGATGACCTCATTGCCGGCTATTTTGCTAACAATTTTGGGCGAAACTATGCCATACACCAAGCCGCCAATCACTGCCAATACAAGCCCGATAATGACATAACGAAGCACTTTGCTGGTCTCCGACTCGCCAAATTTCCACAAGGAACGCAAGAGCCAAAACAGCAAAATAAAAACCCCGACCGCAAAACCAATTCGGATAAACATCGCTGTCGTTGTATTCAATATTGTAGCCACGCGATTGGTACCGGTATCTACGAGTTGGGTAGCGCGGAGATAGATTCTGTCAACGGCATTTTGGATGGCTTCAGTAGCTGCGTCGAGCAATTCTATGAAGCTGTCTTTGATTTGGGCGATGCGCTCGGCGAGGGCTTTATTGATACAATTGACACTATCCCGAATCATTTTATTGACCTCCTGCAATAGCCTATTTGCCTCTTTTACAAGGCTTTGCACTATTACCTGCAACTGTGTCGAGGCTTCTTGTATGACTTCTATGGAAGCGTCTTTTACATTACCGATTTGTTGTTCTACCTTGTCATTGAGCTCGTCGATGGTCTGTCGGATTTGGATGCCTGCCTGCCCAAGTACATCCTGTGCGATGTCATCCAATTGCTGAAGCAAACCCTGTAATTCCTGAATTGGAATATCGACTTTTACATCGGTATCTACCGACGTTGCCATGCCAAATTGGAAGGGCATGACGAGGGCAAAAAGGAGAATAAATAGAATTTTCTTCATGAGTAGAATTTTTTAGTTTATAGCCGATAATTCATAGTGAAAGAACAAGCATAATGGAACAATTTATTTATTTTCTTTCACATAGTAAAATTTTGCGCTTTGCGTAAAAAATGCTTGTGCTTGCCTATGGACTATCGACCATCAACTGTTTAATTACAATTTCCTGATGTGCGTGGATAGGTAAAATTGAAGCTGCCGCCTTTGTTGGTGCTGATGGTAGTTTGGCATCGAGCGGTCCAGTTGCCTGTTTGTACGGTGACTTCCCAAGTACCAAATTTGAGTCCGAGCCGCGAGAGTCCGGGATTGGGGATGATATTGGTGCGAGTGGCTTCGTAATTTCTTGTTTTTGAAAAAGTGGTCTCGCCCGTGCCATCGCCGGATGCGGATTTGAGTACACCGGAATAAGTGACCGACAGAAACTCTTTATCGCTGCCACTAACTATTTTTGTAAGGTCGCTAATCGTGATATTGAGTTCTCCGGTTTTCTTTTTGTCGGATGCTTCTACATTGACATCGGTATCAACGCAGGCATCGCAGGCACTCGCTACCATTGCCAGTAAAAAACCAAGTGTAAAGAGCCATTTAATGTTTTTCATTTTCGAATATATTTAAGGATGGAAAAATATTTCTATGCGAAACAATGTCAATTTTCAAGTACCAGAGTTATGAAGTTAGGGAAGAGGAAGAAAATAATCTACCCCAAATGAAGAAGTTATTTTTTTATATGTTTGGCTAAATTTGACGCTTCCCGAATGCTTTCGGGATAAGGAAGATTTAGTGAAACATATAAGAAAAAGAACAATTCAGACGGGTAGATTATTTTTTTCGTCTTCCCTTATCACTATTCCAAGTTTAGTCATAACACATTAATCTTCAGCAAAAAACGCTTTAATTTTTGCTACTTTTTGATTTTCGGTAATGCTATCCACCGATTGTACATCCAACAGAATATCGTCTAAGTTTTTATAGTCTTCGATACATTTTTGCAAGCCGATTTTTGCCTCTGCCGGTCCCATGATAAACAACTCGTCGCTGTTCTCTACGGCTTGTATGATTGCTTTATAGTAGGTTTGCTCCTGATGTTTGCGACGTTCAAGGTGCTTACTTTCAGAAACCTTTTCCGTCGGACCCCAAGGCGTTTTGGAGCGCGAACCACCTATGAGATTATAGGTTTCGATATTGGACAAAATAGTATTTTTCGTCACTTTTTCGCCTTCCAGTTCGATGATATTCGCGTAGTTATAGTCCAACCAAATTCCTGTTTGCTTTATCTTTTTCATATTTATATAGTTTTCAATTAATCTACATTGATATAAGTCGCACATGAGCCGGTATATATTTCGTATTCATAAATATCCGGCAAAATGCTTGTTTTACCTTTTTCGTCACATACAATCAAATCGTATCTGATTTTTACCTTCGTACCTACGGGGGCGTGATAATAAATGCGCCAGGCGTCCGCTTCTTTTACCCCTACGCAACCATTGGAATAGGCTTTGCCGAGGGTGGTGGGATTGGTGGTCGGGTGAATGGCTTGCCCGTATTCGTGTCCGTTGATTGTGGGATGTAAAAACGGAATTTGTGGGAGTAGCGTGCGTTGTCCGTCATCGCGTAAGGTACTCGTATATGTATGTGCGTCAACGGGATTCATATAAATAGGATTTTTATTTATCCAACTAATATACCCTTCACCGTGTTTCGTTCTGAGGTCTTCTTCGCGCTTAGTGACTTCCCAATATCGGACTTTATTTTGCCCGACACGCACAGGGAAACGTGCAATTTCGCGGTCATATTGAACGATTTGGAGTGTGTATTCAGGAATGTTTATATCTATGTAAGTGTTTGTTTGGTTACGGATAAGTTCTTGGATTTCGCGATGGGCGGGTATGCGTATGTGTTCTCCTTTTTCCAAAATCACAATCTTGGACGGGTCGTATATAAATTGATTTTTAGCTTTTGTTGTGTAATAATCTGTTGCTGCCAAGCGGTCGATAATATGCGAGTTGGCGTGTACGAGTAGGTGTTCGGTCAGTGTATAAGGCAATGTCGAATTGAGTGTATCGACCAATTTTTCCATAAAATCAAAGTAATCCCCCATTTGAATATCGCGTTCTACTTCTACGATTATTTCGTTGGAATTGATAGATACATCTTCGATGCTTTCAAGTGGGATTTTCGTCAAATCATCTACCTTATCGCAAGCCGCAATACACACGGCAAAACTCAAAAATACGATATATTTTATTGCTGTAATTTTCATAGTATCGTTGGTTTTCAAGCTGATTTCGGTAAGCCTACTCGCCTGACATTTTAAAAATCTATTGATACCCCCACATCTTTTCGGTTGCATGAGTCGGCGGACATTTTTAAAATGTAAGGCGACAGCGTTTTTTTTATCGTTACTTACACAATGAAAATAAAATTATTTATGAATAAAAAAATAAAACTCTCGATACGTATTTTTTTATTATTTGTAAATTATTTTCATTAAATAATTTATTTTTAATTAAAATAAATTATGTAACTATCTGATTTTTAAATAAATGTTCTTACCTGGCATTTTAAAAATGTCCGTCGAATAGGTTTCCCGAAAAGATGTGGGGTATCGTTAGATTTTAAAAATGTCTGACGAGTCAGACTTACACTTTCCTATTTTTTTAGTTGATTATCAAAATAATATATCAACATCTATTTTTTTATACAAAAAATTATTATCCACATCCAGCATCACATTATTTTCACTGATGTATTTGACGTATGTGCCGTTACTTTTTCGGATTAAATATTTTTGAGGATTGCGCCAGCGAATATCCTGAGTGCGTGTGAGGTGATAGGTGTCAAGTTCGGATAGAAAATACGCCGTACCTTCGATGACTTCCTCGCCGATTGCTGCGAGTTCGGTAGCAGGAGTTGCCTCAAATTCGCTGATACTCATATTTTTATCTATGACGATAATACCATCTACGCCGACTGCATGACTACCATTGACCACCGACCAAATAAGACTTTCCCAACGCTTATAGGTTGCCCATTCATCGCTAAAATAGGACTCAAATTCTTCCTGATTTTCTGCGATATAATTGTATAATGAAGTGCTATTATCAAATTGTAATTTGAGCGTACCTTCCAAATAATCTACCTCAAGTCGGTCAGGTTTATCATTATTATACTTATAAAAATTATAAATATTTTCTTCGTTGCTCAGCATCTTTATATTGACATATTCTTTAGCATTAACCTCTGATATCCAAGCTTTTATCGGAATCGGTTGTGGCATTTCCTCGCCATAATCGCTATACAAACGCCAAAGTATCAAAGCTTCGCTACTGCCCCAATCCAAGACCTGAATTTCGCCTATCGGCAATTTGTACCCATCATCGTTGGTACTACTCAATACCCATTCACCTAAAAGATTTTCGGGTACTTCTGCCATAGGCTTTTCCGTAATCGGATGCTTGGAATCGTAAAAATCGCAGGCACTTATAGTGAGGATAATTGATATGATAAATAGTATATTTTTCATGTTGATGTATTTTATGGATAAAAATTATTTGAAGCCTTTGATAATTTTTGCATTGGGAATAAAATTAATGATTAGTATCTTGCGTGTTCCTCCCCCCAGCCCCCTCCAAAGGGGGAGATTCTTCGCTTCGCGAAGAACTACTCGCGTTAGTCTCCCCTTTGGAGGGCACACCTATTTCTATCTCCCCCTTTGGAGGGGCGCACCTATTTCTATCTCCCCTTTGGAGGGGCGCACCTATTTCTATCTCCCCCTTTGGAGGGGCGCACCTATTTCTATCTCCCCCTTTGGAGGGGCGCACCTATTTCTATCTCCCCCTTTGGAGGGGCGCACCTATTTCTATCTCCCCCTTTGGAGGGGGTTGGGGGGAGGAAAAACGTGAAAGTCAACATTCCGCTAATTTTTCTTTTTACAAAAATTGTTAAAGAACTATTACTTACTTCGTTATAGAAGCAAAAGTCCGATAAAATATTATATTTAAAAATGATGCAGGTCAGGTCGGAAAGTGATTTTGCTCAAAGATTATATGATTATTTTATTTGAAATTTGTAATTATAATACGACATTTGCAATACCATAATACGAATTATGAAAAATGCCATACCAGACCGCGTATATAGTTTCCTCAAAAATTATCCACCTTTTTCATTACTGAAAACCAATGACTTAGAAGCCATTTCGAGTCAGGTGGTGATTCAATATTTGCAAGCTGATGAATATGTATTCAAGGAGGATGAGTTGCCGAGTGAGTACATTTACGTAGTGCGCGAGGGGGCGATTCATTTGTTGGAAGAATCCGAAAATATCTTGGCAGAACAGTGCGATGAGGGGGATGTATTCGGGATTCGTCCGATGATAGCCGACCAGCCGTATGTACTTTCGGCGAAGGCAGCCGAAGAGACGCTTATTTATGCCATTAAAACGGATGACTTGAAAAAATTGATTGAAAATAACCCGAAATTAGGCTACTACCTCGCCGAAAATTTTGCCGTAGGTATTGGCAATAAATACAGCAAATTATTTAAAGGTCGTATTTTTTTGGAAAAAGATTTAGCTCAAATTGATACGCAAATACATGAAATTCAATCTATTCAACATAGTAAAAAACCCGTTGCATGTACGCCGGATACGTCTGTGCAGCAAGCCGCAATCCAAATGCGCGAGCATAGCGTGGGGTCTATCCTCATTGCGAATGATGATTTTTTGCCCGTCGGAATTTTGACCGACAGGGACCTTCGCAACCAAGTAGTGACGGGAAAAGTGGCACTCGACAGCCCCGTTTCGATGATTATGAATAGCCCGGTGATTACAGTTGCGCCCAATCGGACGGTGGCAGATGTGCAAATTCAGATGATGCGCCATCGCATTCATCATCTCTGCATCACCGAAGATGGCACGCCGCAAAGTAAGATTGTAGGCGTACTTTCGGAGCATGATTTGTTGGTGTTGCAAGGCAATAATCCGGCGATTTTGATACGGGAAATGAAGCGTAGCCGGAGTGCGGTGGACTTGCGAAATATTCGTGAAAAGGCAGAGCATTTGCTCCGAAAATATCTCGAACAGGAGGTCAGTATTGCCTTCATCGCTTCTATGATGACGGAGATTAATGATGCACTGATTACACGGGTTATTGATTTGAATATCAAGGAGTTGGAAGCCGAAGGTACGGCTATGCCAGATGTGAATTGGTGCTGGATGGGCTTGGGTAGCGAGGGGCGCGGCGAACAACTTTTACGCACCGACCAAGATAATGCGCTGGTGTTTGCAGATGTGCCGCCGATGGACTTGGAAGATACGCGAGCATACTTTCTGAAATTGGCAAAAAAGGTGACAGAAGGGTTAAATACTTGCGGCTTTGTGTACTGCCCCGGCGACATGATGGCGAGCAATCCTAAGTGGTGTTTGTCGCTCAGTGAATGGAAATTCCAATTTGAACAATGGATTATGCAGCCCAACGAACAAAATATCATGCACTGCAATATTTTCTTTGATTACCGCCCTTTGTACGGTGATTTTTCATTGACAGAAATATTGACTCAACATATATTTAATACGCTGGAAAACAGGGAGATATTTACCTCATTAATGGCAAAAAACGCAATAGGAAATGCGCCGCTTTTGACGTTTTTTCGTAATTTTGTGGTAGAAAAAAATGGCGAACATAAAGACGAATTTGATATTAAAAAACGGGCGATGATGCCACTTGCAGATGTTGCGCGTTTGTTGGTGCTTGATAGTCAAATTAGCGGCGTTAATAATACGATTGAGCGATTTGAGGCGCTCGCCAAAGTCGAACCTCAAAACAGCGAACTCTACCAACAAGCCGCCGATGCTTACGAAATTTTGATGCGATACCGAGCTTTGAAAGGCTTGCGAGATAAGGATAGCGGCAGATACCTCAATCCGGCAGACCTCACCAAAATGCAACGCCTCAATCTGCGAAATAGCTTTCGCCCGATTCGGAGTTTGCAAGAGATTATCAAGGTGCGGTTTCGGTTGCAGTATTTTTAAAATGAGTATATGATTAGATGAATAAATGAGTAAATGTGATTCAGACGAAATTGCTTTCGCGTACCCTCTGATTTCCTGAAGGGCAACCAACTCCACGTAGCATTTTGCCTCCAATGGAACATGCTCCATTGAGTTTCGGTACGCTTCATTTACACTTTAAATTTAAACTTCACATTTGAATTGGCTGACAAAAATATTTACCCAAAAACCAACTTTTCCCGATGCACCGCACTGGGAATCTTACCGTCAATATATTGAAAATCAGCCGGATAAAAATACAGCTTTCCGTGATGTGCGATTTGTCATACTGGATACCGAGACTACGGGTTTGGATTTGGAAAAAGACCGTATCCTTTCTATTGGTGCAGTGGCGGTGCGCGACCAAGGCATCTATATGGCGGATAGTTTTGAGTATTATCTCAAGCAAAATTATGAAGTGCAGGGCGAAGGCATCAAGATTCATGGCATTTTACCTAAGCATAATTTGGACGGTGTGGATGCGCCGGAAGTGTTGGTTTATTTGTTGGAATATTTAAAGGGAAGCATCATCGTGGGGCATCATATCGGCTTTGATATGGCAATGCTCAATCGGGCTTTTGAACGGCATTTGGGAGCAAAAATTCATAATAAAATACTGGACACCAATACTTTAGCAAAAAGAATTGATAGTCCTTTCTTCCGAACTAATACAGCGAAAAGTTATAGTTTGGATGCACTCTGTGAAAAATATCACGTACCCGTACATGAACGTCATACGGCTGCGGGCGACGCAGTGATTACGGCGATTGTTTTTGTAAAATTGATGGGCATTTTGGAGAAAAAGGGGGTGCAGACTTTTGGGGATTTTTTCTAACTATGTGAATTAAAATTAATGCATTTTATTTTGATATTCAATAATATTTTATATATTTGTAGTTGTCCCTGAGTTTTTACTTAGTTTTTTTCAATAAAAATTGACAAATAGAAGATTTCATTATGCTGTTATTTGAATGTTATTTTTTCATCTTTTTAAATTATATATTATGAAGAAATGTTATGTAAATAAAACGATAGTCTCTTTTATACTTATCAATTTATTGATAAATATTTCAGCCTTAGCTCAAGTCAATATGAGTGACGGGAATACAGACCCCAACCAAACAGTTTGTGTGAGAGCTACACACTTTTTTAAGAATACTACCGGGCAAATGGCAAATGATTTGCATTTTACAATGTTCCAAAGGGATAGAAGTGATGTAAGAGTATTGGGCGGCACTGTAATGGGGGGCGAGCCCTTCACTATGGGAACTATGGCAGTTACAAGGGCAACAGAACATGGTGCTCCAGACGACGGTCAGAATCATGGATATGATGTAGATATATCAGGAGCAAATGTGCCGGCGGGAGACACCGTTAAATTCGATATAGCCTTGTATGTAAACAAAAGAAATGCCCTGAAAGTAAAAGGAAACTGGACCTTTGATGGGGATAATATTGGCAAAGCCAGAATAGGCAAAGGGTTTAAAGTTGACAGACCTCGACAAGGAGGAAATGGAGGAAATGCAATGAATCCGGGCGGCGGCGGAATGGGCGCACAACAAGGCAATGGCGGAACAGGAAATTACTATCACACTACTTATATTGACAATGAAGATACAGTGGCATTTGAATTAGTAGAGCTAAAACTATTAGCTGCTGATACTTTTTATTCCAATATTGACAGTATTGATTGGGAAATGATAGACCCCATTGCAGATACTGTGACATTTCCCCTTCTGATTCCAGCACAAGGAGAGTATAAATATGGTTTTAATACGACTGGTTCTTATCTCGACAGCCATGTATATTTACGATATGTAACCAGACCTGCCAGTGGAAATCAAAACTTGTTGAACGAAGACGAAGAAGTGAGCTACGGGGATCACCCAGTAGATGAGCTATTTATAACACCTGTTGAAGCTATCCCCACTCTCTCTCAATGGGGGCTAATTCTTCTCGCCTTATTCATACTCATCATAGGACTCGTAGGACTCAAGAACCAAGTAAATGAACCTCAGAAAAGTAACTAAAGTTTGGACGAAAAGGGAATTGGGAAATTAAGTAGTGAGACAAAAATATCCTTACTTTTTGACGGTTTCTTTTTCCGCTATTTTTCCCTACAAAAACCCTTAGTGAAAGAAATTAAATAAATTGTTCCATAATGCGCCGTAATTTTTTCTTCTAAAGAATTCAAAAAATCGTTGCATAGCCATAGCTACGGAACTATTTTTTGTGTTTTTTAGAAGGGAAAAGAACAAGCATAATGGGGCAAGTTATTTATTTTCTTTCACTTATCCCAAATCGGGGTTCGGGACAGGCTGTAGCGTAGGCTATGTGCGGTTTTTGTAAGAAAAAATATCGAAAAAATAACCACGTCAAAATTGTAAGCCTATTTTTGTCCCACTACTTACACACTAAAAATCTTCATATATCCTCAGTCGATTTCGTGTTGCATTGAGTTCGTTTTCGAGTATAGCAACTTTATTGAGCAAATTAAAAACTACGTCAATAGCTTCTATATCAAGCTGTAAATCATTGTGAATACGCATTATTTTTTCGATGTCAGTGATATGGTCTTGGTGTAAATAAGCCTCTTTTTCGATGGTCGTAACCTCAATCAGACCGACTTCATGGAGTTGGTCAAAAAACGAAATTTCGACTTGGTAAGACGTACAGAGCGCATCAATGGAAATCAAATCTTTTGCTTGCATGATTATCGTAGTTTTGCCAATTCTTCAAATAATGTTTTTTCTTTATCGCTCAATTGGGTTGGGGTTTTTATCTTGTAAGTGACATACAAATCACCGAATTGTCCGTCTTTTTTATAGACCGGAAAGCCTTTACCTTTCAATTTTACTTTAGTGTCGTTTTGGGTTTCGGGAGCTATCTTGAGCTTTACTTTTCCGTCGAAGGTATCTATCATCAGCTCGCCGCCGAGCATGGCTTTATACAAATAAAGGTCAATCGAAATATATAAGTTGTTCTTATCTCGTTTGAATTTAGTCGAATTGGTGATAGCAAATTTGATGTATAAATCGCCGTTTGGTCCGCCGTTTGCGCCCTTTCCGCCGTAGCCTTTTATCTTGATGGTTTGTCCGTCTTTGACACCTGCGGGTATGGTGAGGCGGATATTTTTACCGTTGATGGTCAGTGTACGTTGGTGGGTTTGATAGACTTCTCGCAAGTCCAATTGCAACTCGGCATTGTAATCTTGTCCTTTGAATTGCGCCCTTCTTCCGCGTGTTCTACCTGCACCTTGACCAAACATTTCATTGAAGAAATCAGAGAAATCTTCTCCTTCAAACCCGCCACTTCTTTGGCGTGTATTTCCTTGATATTGTTGGCTTTGTCTTGCTTTTTCAAATTCTTCGGCATGTTTCCAGTCTTTGCCATACTGGTCATATTTCTTTCGATTTTCGGCATTGCTCAAGACTTCATTTGCCTCATTTATTTCTTGGAATTTCTTCTCTGCCGCCTTGTCATCCGGATTCAAATCCGGGTGGTATTTACGTGCCAATTTCCGATAAGCACCCTTGATTTCTTTCTCCGTAGCATTTCGATTGACTCCCAGTATTTTGTAGTAATCTTTAAATTCCATTTGCAAATATACTAAAAAAAATTGCGTACACTTTGCGCTCATTTATCTTTATTCGACAATCTCAAAATTCGCAAAGTGTAACACAATTTATGAATGAAAAAGAATTAGCCTATATTAGACTTTATTTAGAAAAATTTTGTATGCAGCTCAAAATGAGGCTCGATTATCGAAAAAATACAAAAGTTCCATGCATACAAAATATTCCTAAATAGAGTCTATTAATTGTTCTGAAAAGGCAAAACGCAGCTCATTTTTAGAAGCCTCACCAGCTTCCCAAGCACTCAAGTTTTCAATCGTAGTGAGGGCGATTCCTGCCAGTGCCTCATTAGTCAGAAATGCCTGATGCCCGGTCATCAATACATTTTTAAATGACCTTAATGTAAGATACATTTCATCCTGAATAATCGTATTTCTATGGTCAAAAAAGAACAAACCCTTCTCGCGTTCATACACATCAAGGCAAGCACCGCCGATGTGTCCGGTTTTCAAATTTTCAATTAATGCCCTCGTATTCACAACTCCTCCTCTTGCTGTATTTATCAAAATCACGCCTTTTTTCATCATTGCAAATTCCTCAAAACCAATCAAATACCTCGTATATTCATTCAATGGACAACTGAGGCTGATGATGTCACTTTTCCTCAATAATTCTTTTTGAGAAACATACTCCAAAGTAATTTCTTCTGATTTCGGATGCTGTTCAGGGTCATGGGCGAGTAGTTTGCAACCAAAACCACTCATGATTTTGGCGAAAGCAAAACCGATATTACCGGCACCGATAATCCCGACAATTTTCCCATGCAAATCAAAGCCAACCAAGCTATCCAATCTAAAATCCTGTATCTGCATAAGTAATTGAGCCTCATACAGCTTTCGGTTCAACATCAGTAGCATCGCAACTCCATGTTCAGCAATGGCGTAGGGCGAATATTCGGGAACATTGGCGACTTTGATACCGAGTTTTCGCGCAATTTTCAAATCAACATGGTCGTAACCCACTGTCCGAAGCGCGATGAAATTTACGCCCAATTTAGCCAATCGCTCCAAAACTACTGCCGAAGCATCATCGCTCGAACGCAAAGCTACCGCATCGTATCCATCTGCCAAATTGACATTTTCCAAACCTAATGCTGCCTTCGTAAAGGTCAATTCATGTTTGTTGGATGCCGCTTTTTTCAGAAAGGATTTGTCAAAATCATGTGAGCTAAATACCAGTGTTTTCATACGTTTTACTTATTGATTTATAGAACCTATTTGTAGGGATAGGGCATACTCTATCCCTACAAATAGGTTTGTTATATTACAATTTCCCTTCTCGCATATCTTCTCCCAAATCATACAAAACCGTCATATAATACAGCATAAAAATCAAGGCAATAATACCTATTGTCAGTGGAATCCAATAGATATACGTATTAAACTTCATGGGATGTGTCACATTGCCCCAGTCCACCGGAGGACGTTGAATTGGGTTGGCACTTGCCTTCGCGGTGGCGGCGTTTTGGATGTAATCGAGGATGCTTTTGAGTTCTTCATCCGTCACCGTTTGGTTGGGCATGATGACCTGATTATACTCTTGAAAAAGCGCGACAGCCGTAGCATCACCAGCTTCAACCATCGCTTGTGAACCTTTCACGAATTGGTAAATCCACGCACTGTCGCGCCGTTCATTAATCCCGTTCAATGCCGGACCGACGAGTTTTTGATACAGGTTGTGACATGATTTACAATTTCGTTTGAATAATGCCTCACCTGTCATCGGCTCTTCGCTCCATGCCAACAACGGCATGATTAACAATACTATGAAAAAGAAATTTTTTATAATGTGTTTCATACTTGCTCTCTTTTCAATTTGTTGATGTCATTAATTAATTGTCGAATCGAAGCCTCGTCCGTACCATTATATATGCCTCTGATTTTGCGGTTTTTATCTACTAAAACGACATTTTCGGAGTGAATAAAATCCATCGAATCACCTGCGCCTTCGGTTGCCGAAAGGTAAAAGCCCTTTCGTGCTAATTGGTATAATTCCTTTTTTTCTCCGGTCAGGAAATACCATTTTTCGTGATTCACACCGTAGCGGTCAGCAAACCATTTCATACGCTCGGGCTTGTCACGTTTTGGGTCAACGGTGAAGGTGAGCAACTGCACTCCGTCATCATTTCTGTAATAATCGTGGACTTCTACAAGGTTGCGTGTCATGGTCGGACATATCGACGGGCAGCTCGTGAAAATGTAGTCCACAACCCATATTTTTTCCGAAACATCTTGGTCAGAAACTACCTCGCCGAGTTGGTTTGTAAATTCAAATGACGGTACGGTATGCTCTTGTTCGCCATCGGGCGTTTGTACTTTTTCGCCATAAACGGGTAAGGGAATCGCAGTATTCGCCACGCGGTCAATCGCCCAATAGGAAAATCCCGTTACGACGAAAAGCGCGATAATAAATATGATTTCTTTCATGGTTTGAAAAGTTTATATTTTTGAAAACGTAAAACGGTTTTGCAAATCGTATCCGGATAATTATAGCGGTTTTTAAAATCGCTTTACGTTTTTTGAATTATTTTTATGAATAATAATTATTAAAAATTTAAATTATATTTATAAAAAATTTATTAAAAGATTTTTCTGTCTGATATTTTGAAAATCTATTGATACCCTACATCTTTTCGGAGGCGTGAGTCGGCGGACATTTTTAAAATGTCAGGCGACAACGTTTTTCTATTTTATTCAAAATTAATTTATTGTGAAATTCAAATAAAAACATAATAAAATAATTAATATTTTGTAAACGTGTTTTTTTGTTATTTGTAAATTATTTAATTAAAAATTTTTTATTATTTAAAATTAATTTTGTAGTTAACTGGTTTTTAAAAAAATATAAATACATCTCGCCTGACATTTTAAAAATGTCCGCCGAGTGGACTTCCCGACGACTTGTGGGGTATCATTAGATTTTAAAAATGCCCGATGAGTAAGCTGCCCCAAAAATTCAAAATCATGACATCATTTATCACTGAAAATCCTTTTGTTTGCTCCTATGTAACTCGTCAGACATTTGCAAAATGTCGGACGAGAGGATGCTTCACTCCTCACGCTGGTCAAACAACTCCAAAGGCACAGGATTTTCAGGATTGTAGGGCTTCGCACCCGGTCCGGTGAGGTTGTCAATATCCCTAAAAACAGGAATGTACGCCATCGCAATCACGAACAACATAACCACTATCCACGGGGTAAAGCTATCCAAAATTCCCACGCGCGGCTCATCGTGTAGTACTTCGTAAGGTGGAAATTCGAGGTGTGATTCCTCCGTTTTTTTCGCTGTTAGGATGTCAATTAATACCACGAAAAACAATCCTGCGGCAGCAAACATTATCAGCCCGCCCATCACTGCCATGCCCGTAGTGAGTACCCAATCGGGACGAAAAAGCGGACTTTCGGGATTGAGATAACTCAAACCCATATTGGTACGTCGGGGTTCGCCGCGCAAGCCGCCAGCCATCAATCCGAGCGAAAAAATCAGTACGCCAAACATCCATAAATGTGGAATGATTACCGTGATGCGCTTCAAACGTATAGGTCTGCCCGTAATACGTTCGAGCATATATAGGCTCATACCGATGATACCCAAAAAGACCGGACCCGCCACCGTCATGTGAAAGTGACCGGGTAGCCACGCAGTGTTGTGTATGATGCTATTGAGCGAATAACTCGCATTGACCAAGCCCGTCAGACCGCCGAAAATAAAGAGTATCAAACCCGTAATCAGGTAGGCAAACAAATATCTTTCCTTGTCGAAATACGGCAGTCGCGTCATCCAACCGAAGTAATTGCCACCTCTAAAACCGCGTCTCCAAGAGGCATATTCGAGCGAAGCGGCTATGGTGAAAGCCGTTATGAAACTCGGTACTGCCACGCCAAATGTGAGGATAGATTGGACGAGTTTCATGCCGCGCGTGATGCTCGGTTCGCCAAATTGGTGGTGTACGCCTATGGGAATTGAGAGTATCAAAAAGAGGAAAAATACGAGCCGTCCTGCGTTGTCGGAGTAGAGTTTACCACCTGCCAGCGAGGGCAACATTGAGTAGTAAATCACATATACCGGCAAGAGCCAAAAATAGACCAGCGCATGACCGAAAAACCAGAATAAGGTACGCGCCAAAGGCACATTGATTGTTTCCGTGATGCCCATTGACCAGGGTAAAAGCATGACCAATAACTCATACGCTGCCGGCAAGGTACAGACCATCCATATCGTAAAATTGACAAGTGTACCCAGCACAGGCAGAGGGGTTTTGGTGGTTTTATTGTCGCGTTTCCAACGGATGTACATCGACACCCAATCCCAATACGCCACCCAAGTACCGACGACCAAAAGAGCGGTACCGATGTAAAATGCCGGATGCGCTTTCAAGGGCGGATAAAAGGTGTACAATACAGAGGCATTGCCGGAAAGCATCGCCCAGGAAGCCATGAGCGTACCCACAATCATCAGTCCGGCAGAGAGCCATGCGACTTTGTTTCTGACCTTCATTTTGAGGTAGTACACCATGCAGGCATGACCAAAAGCCACCGCAAAAAACGAAGTCAACACGATGGCATTTATCACGCCATGCAAGGTCAATCCCTGATAGTAATCCAATGCCGCAAAGGTGCTTTGCGAAATCATTCCGGAGCGATACAAGGTCTGCATCAAACCATGATAAATCCCCAGGCTCAGCAAAGTTAAGGGTACGGCTAAAAGTGTGATTAAGAGGCGTTTAAAACTTTTGTCTATTTTGAATTTCATAGTTAAATTCTTTCGCATACACACGCAGGGTTGAAACCCTACGCTTTTGTGATGTACATTTCAGGTTCGCAAAAGCGGTGGGTTTCAACCCACCGTTAGTCAATTCTTTTTCGGATAATTCACAATAATTTCGGCTTTCATGTGCTGATGTCCCGACCCGCAATACTCGTGGCAGACAATCGGATATACACCGGGTTCGCGAAATTTCATGGTTGTTTTGTTGACACCACCGGGTACTGCCATCATGTTGATGCCCTTGCCGGCGATGTGCATTCCGTGTACGACATCTTTGGTGGTGAGGTACAAATCCAACTCCGCACCTACGGGCAGGTATATTTCGTCGGGTTCGAAGCTCCACATTTGCGCGAGCATGAATATCTGATAGGTGGAATCGTCGAGTTGACTGATTTTGGGTTGGGTAAAGGCGGCATCGTAGGGGATACATTCGGGCAAATCGGTGGCATACTTCGACACGCCATGCAAGACCGATACCATAAAAATGACAAGCGCAATGCCCGTCCAAGCGAGTATTTTTAATTCGTATTTATCCAT
>Ga0209295_1000525_pt1 | contig 17953 bp, 15 predicted proteins | sample Porto_5metaG_FD_187428 | JGI IMG/M metagenome (GOLD analysis project Ga0209295, IMG submission 187428) | Marine algal microbial communities from Porto, Portugal - Porto_5 metaG (SPAdes) (version 2) | ecosystem: Host-associated > Algae > Red algae > Unclassified | place: Portugal: Porto... | reverse complement strand
TAACGTTATATTCAATAACCTTAGGATCATCGCCAACTTTTATAAGTCCGATGAAGATAAAACCTTTATAAGGCATATTATCCTTTTTAAGCCCTTCTACGGTAGGTTTTACAATACGCTGCTCTATCTTATCCATAAAAGCCTTGCTTGCGAAAGGAACCGGAGAAATAGCACCCATACCACCAGTATTGAGTCCGGTATCACCCTCACCTATTCTTTTATAATCTTTTGCCGTTGGTAGCACTTTATAGCTATCACCATCGGTTAGCACAAAAACACTTAATTCAATACCATCAAGAAACTCTTCTATAACAACTGTTGTACTGGCAGCACCAAATTTTTTATCAACTAACATTGATTTCAATTCAACCTTAGCGTCGTTTAAATCATTAAGAATAACCACACCTTTACCGGCAGCCAATCCGTCTGCTTTTAAAACGAAAGGAGGATTTAATTCTTCCAAAAATTTAAATCCGTCTTCAACCGTTTCAGCTGTAAAACTTTTATACTGAGCGGTAGGTATTTGATGACGCATCATAAACTCCTTCGCAAACTCTTTACTACCTTCTAAAGTTGCTGCCAATTTTTCAGGACCGATAACTGCAACATTTTTCAACTGAGCATCTTCTAAAAAGAAATCATGAATTCCATTTACCAAAGGATCTTCTGGACCAACCATAATAAGTTCAATGTTCTCCTTTAAAACCAATTCTTTAATTGCTTCAAAATCATTTACACCAATTGGTACATTACTGGCAATTTTCTCAGTGCCTGCATTTCCCGGTGCAACAAATAGTTTAGAAAGTTTTTTACTTTGAGCCAATTTCCAAGCAAAAGTATGCTCACGACCACCTGATCCTAGAATTAAAATATTCATTTTTTCAATTTTTGCAAAATTACATTTTGCTTTTATATAACCTTATTTAGTAGAGAAATCTCTATGCTCTTTCTTTTGTAAGTCTTCTGGAGACAAGGATTTAAAATAATCGTATACGATTTTTAAGCTTAAATATACGTCTTCGACAACAATCGAATTTAATCAGAATCAGAATTCTTCAAACCATTTGTATCTTTAAGCTTGCTTTTTTTCGGTTTCTCAATAGTAGACTTTATTTTTCCCACTTTTCTTTTCAGTAGAATCTTCTGTTTTAAAGTTGTAAAATTATAATTATACTTGAAAAACACGTAACCCAGAATTATAATTGCTGATATCAAAAAGATAACCATACCTAAATTCTCTGCCTTACTACCTAAGACAATAAATAACACAACAAATACTAGATTAAAACAACCAATGATAAAGCTGGCTTGTTTATGACTTAATCCCCAAAAATCTATTAATACATGATGGGTATGATTTCGATCTGGGGAAAAGGGTCCTTTTTTATTGGCTATTCTAATAGCAAAAACACGAGCGGTATCAAAAAGAGGTACAATTAAAATACTAATCGCTATTAAAGGAGCATTCTCTAATAAAAACGGTAAACCGTCATATGCATCTGGAGTAAGTGCCAAGAACTTTAATGTCAAAACACTAATTACAAAACCAACAATTAGAGACCCAGTGTCTCCCATAAAAATTTTCCTCTCTGAAGAAATATTGAATCCAAAAAATGCCAATAAACATGCGTTCAATGAAATACTAATTAAAGCAAAAAAAAACTCTCCTGTAGTATAAAAGATCGTTGTATAAATCATCAATATAACTATACCGACTATAGAAGCTAAACCATCAATCCCATCAATCAAGTTGTAGGAATTTATAATTGTTACCATAATAAAACCAGCAATTATCAAATAAAGATAATAAGGAATCTCATATACGTTTAAAAAACCATTGAAAGAATGAATAGTAAAACTAGGATTAACTAATATAAAAGCAACTGCAATGACCTGAGCGATTAATTTTGCTCCTGGTGAAATAACCACTAAATCATCTTTAAGTCCTGTCATAAATAAAATAGTTAAACCAGGAATAATATATATTGCTTCATCCATTATGTCACGACCATGAATGAAGAACAAAACAAATACTAAAGTATAATAGAAAGATACACCACCAAGAGTTGGAGTTTTCAAAGAATGAGAACTTCTTTTGTTGGGGTCATCCATTAGTCGCTTATACTCTACAATTTTTATAATCTTTGGAATTGTAAGATATGTAAGTAAAAAACTACCAATAAATACAGAAATAGCGGTTTCTAAAAAAAACAATGTTACGAGGTTTTATGCAAAAGTAGGTTTTTATCAAGAAGTCTGATGGTAATTGACTTTTTTCTTTGAAACACTTTTATAATAAAAATAATGAATTAAAAAATTAATCATCATAAAAAAAGATTCTACGTAAGAATAACCAAGTTCTTTTTTATAAATTTTAAAATTATATTTTAACAACTTTATCTTATTGCTACTTAACGATGAATTACCAATCCTATAAAAGGCAAGAGGTTCTTGCAATCCATATCCAATCTTAAGGTTCTTAAGCAACCTCAATTTATAAGCCCAATCCTGCCTTCTTCTAATTTCAGGCATAAATAATTTACCTATTCTCTTAGTATCATAAAGTAGTGTAAGAAATCCGACATAATCGTTACACAACATTTTTTTATACGTAACTGATTTAGGTGAACAAACTTTATAGCTTGGCACATTAGAATTACCCTCAACAATAAAATATTGGCCAAAAACTAATTCTATATTGTTTTTCTTTAAATATTCCAATTGTTTTGAAAGTTTATCTTTATGCCAAAAGTCATCGCAATCTAGAAATGCAATATATCTTCCTTCAGCTTCTTTAATGGCGTGATTTCTCGCAATGCCAGCTCCGTTGTTAGTTTCACTTTGAATTAATTTTATTCTTTTATCCCTCTTAAGATACTCATTAATGATTTCTACACTGGAATCAGTGGAACAATCATCACTTAAAATTAATTCCCAATCAGAATATTTCTGGGCTAAAACAGAATCAATACATTGCTTAATAAACTTTTCTGAATTATATACAGGTGTTATTATTGAAACCGTTTCATTCATATTTTAAATAAGAATTTTAAAGATAATTATTATAAATTCTATTATAAGAGCTTATACTATTATTCATACTAAAATCAAGAACAAACCTTCTTAAATTTTCCTTAGGAGCCAGTAATGATTTCTTTAAAGCTTCTGACAATTCTATTGGATCATCATTACAAACAAAACAAGATTTTGTATCAATAGCAATTTCATCTAAATCACTTACATCTGTACTAACAAATGGTTTATTTAAAGCAAGCATTTCCTTTACAACATTGGGCCAACCCTCATGAGTAGAAGTAAGTAATAATACATCCATACCTTTCATAAAATCGCAAACCTGGTCATGAGCGATATTGCTCATCACTACAAATTCTGTGTTTGGAAAATCAGTATTTAAAATATCAAAACTTTTTTTTGCCAAATCAAATCGTTTTATGGGATTGTTCTTGTTTACGGAAGCGAATAGTACCTTTTTTACAGTATTTTTTTCTTTTTCAGTTTCTTTCTGTTTAGGAAATCTTTTTAAATCAATAGGATCCACAATTGTCTCGACATGCTTATCAGGATACTGCTGGAGTACCAAATTTTTCATTTTATTGGACATTACTATTATATGATCAAATTTTTTAATGGACCATTTGGTAAAAATACCCCCAACAAAAATTCTGATTTTATGAAGAATAGATGGATTAGGAGCCGTGTACCAATCAGAACCTTTTAATGATAATATCTTAGTAGGTTTAGTATAACTTGTTAAAAATCCGACGGCAGAGCCATATTGTGCATGTATAATTTCATAATTTTTAGATAACTTCCTTAATGCAAAAAAATGCTTAACAAATTGAAAAGGGTTTCTAAGTCTATCTAAATAATATAAATCCACGTCATCTTTTAAGTATTCATATTGATTGAACATCCAAACACCACCTGCACCAGGTTCATTTTTAAAATTATGCGTCCACAATATCTTTTTACCAGTCTTTTTGTCCATTAGTTCGCTCCTGTAATATCTTTAAATAGATTTTCAATTAATTTAACGTTTTTTTGAAGTGAGAAAAGTTCATTTGACACTTTTAAAGCATTTTTACATATTTGTTGATATATTTCAGAATCTAATATAGTTTTCATTTCAATAAATAATTTAGAAGTATCACCATTACAATTAATTCCCAAATTAAATTGTTCTATAATACCATCTGGATCAGAATTTAATGATAAAACAGGTGTGCCGGACATCCAGGCTTGAATAAAAGTATTAGAAAAGCCCTCTGAAACAGAAGTGTTAACTAATAATCCAACACTTGAAAGTTCTTTGTTTATAAAAGTATTTTCTTGCTCTCCAAAGAACTTTACATTTATGCTGTTATCTATAATTTTTCTTAATTGCTGTCCATATTCTGTATTTGGCAAATTTCCAATAACTTTAAAAAGATAATTTGAACTTTCATATCTTTTTGCTAATTCTAAATACAATTCCAATTGCTTAACAGGTCTGGCATTACCAATCCATAAAATTTCATTTCTTCGTTTAGTAATTACTTCTTTTAACATTTTCGGATGCATGTTTGGCACCTTTATTATTAAATTATTTTGAGCTAAATCTTTTATAATTAAATGTTGATAATATGTCTGAGTGATTATTACAACATCATTTTTTATTATATTTTTAAACAACTGTTTTTTGACAAAACCTTTTACACCTTTAAATTCAATTGAATAATTGTCCGCAATGTGTAATACATAAGGTATATTGAGCTTATTTGCTATTGTAGAAATTCTATAAGAGAACGTGTTTAAAATTCTTTGGTATACAATGTCTGGATTTTCTTCTAATATAATCTTCTTGAAGGATTTTGAAAAATCTTTATATAAAGTTACTTTTTCTTTAAGACTAGATATAACATCTATACCATAAATTTTGAATCCATCTTCATATATCACTTGATTATTTTTTAAACCTTGAGAAATAAAAAAGACATCATGCCCTAAATTTAATAGTTCTAGAGCTATAAGCTTAGATTGATATTCTGCTCCGCCTTTGGTAAAAGGAAAAAAGGGTATAAAAAAGCATATTTTTAAACTTATCATTTATCAAATTTTAAGGTTGTAAGAACTTTTTTTGGTAAAACCTTATATACCATCACTACAGCAGCTATTTGTACCAAAAAGAAAATTGTTGTTTGAAATATATACTGGGATGAAGATCTTGAAAAAATTAAAAACACATTAAAAGAAAGTAAATAAAATAGATTTATAAAAATGTTTTCATTTGCTCTTTTACTCTCCAAATAAACTAAAACAAAAAGAAAAAATAAATAAATTACAAAAGGTCCAAAATACCCAAAATTCATATAAGCTTCCATTAAGGAAGAAAAACCTGTTCCAGCGGTACTTCCCTGTTTTCTTCGTTCAGGAAAATAAGTATTGCGAAACTCATAAACAATACCTATAGGTTTATTTGGATAAATATAAGTAGGTATAAACGCTGTACTAATTTCTAAATAAGTTGCTCCAAACTTATAATGATAATCTGGATCTTTTAAATCCATAAAAATTCTGTAATTTAAAGCAGGTGCTCCAAACTCAGAATTTGCAGGATTCATAATTCGAAGTAAAGTTGTCTCATAGGTAGTGACAAACTTTGTAAAACCTTCATATTTAATTCTATCTTCCCTTAATAAAGTTAGAAAACTAAACGCGACATAAAGCAATCCTATTAAAACAAAATAAATAAATTTAACTTGTGTGATTCTTGTCTTAATGGTTAAACCTAAAAAGAAAATTACCATAGCAACCACTAAAAGACCTCGCTCTCCTATTAGTAAATTAGTGAATAAAACAAAAAATATACTAGTTAAATATATCGGCACATATATCACGTATTTATCCATTGACCTACCTAAGGAAGCAAAAAACATTGCAAAAAGCCCAATTGATATATATAAAAAACCTTCATAGGGTATATTCAACACCAAATCATTTACAGCACCTTGATAATAAGCTTTTCCGTTGTTAATAGCATTAAAGCCTCCTACTCTAAAAAAATTTAATGCCTCACTAAAACTTGCAAATAAACCTGCAATTATGGAAAAGTAGAAATAACTAAATTTTGGCTCCTTATAATCTGAATTTAAAATATTCATTGTTCTTCTTTTTATGAAGAACAGATATAATAAGGCAATTGCTAATAATGCCAATTGGTTGGATAACATGAATGAAAAAAGGGTAAAATCAACAGTCTGCCATGTGGAAAGTTTTGCTACCCTATGCCAGCCAATATCAGCTTCAAAAAACACAGATATTGGCACACTATACCCGTATAAGCCAAATAAAATCATAAATAAGAATAAAACAGAGTTTACTCCTGCAGACTTCATTGTATAATATAATAGAATCCCATATGATGTTAATGAAAATGCAAGCCCGGCATTAAACCATTCTAAGGAAATAAACACCAAGCTGAGTAAACAGAGTAATATGGATGATAGAACTTTCAATTGCTATATTGGAATAATTATCGCTTAAATTTTAAATAAATAATTGAACTATATTTTAAGAGAATTTCTTTATTAAGAAATAAACTAATTATCAACGCAACAACAAAACTACTAATATATGATAGAAGAGTTTCAAAATAGGAAATACTCCAAATTAATAATCCAATTACTGTATAAAGAACAAACTTCATATATGGCATTTTGACCGCGACGAATTTCTGAATATCTATAAATCGATATAACAACCAGATGAAATTTCCAAAAGTAAAAACAACGGAGGCACCTAATAACTTATACTTGGGTATAACTAAAAACCCCAACAATACAATTATCAACCCAGATAATAAGGAAGTTTTAAAAGCATTAATATTCTTCTTTACACATTGATATATAATTCCTAAAACAGATGACAATGACATAAATACTACACCTAAACCTAAAATAGGTATATAATTCAACGCACTTAGAAATTTATCATCTATTATCAATGGTAATGCTAAATATTGGACACCTATCATCATATACCAAAGTGAAAATAGAATTATCGAATATGAATTAATTGTTTTTGTAAAGTACTCTTGAAATCCTTCTTTACCAAATATTGCATATAGCTTGTCTTGAAAAGAATAATAAAAAATACGATTAAAAATTTGTATTACATAAGCTATTTTAAAAGCTATGGCATAAATTCCATTAGCACTCAGTGTTAAAAATGTTGCAATTATATATTTACTAGATTGATTGTTTAACCATAAGCTTATTGCATTTAACGCTAACGGAAATGAATACGTTAAAAGTTCTTTACCTGTTTTATAATTTATGAAAGCTAGACCAATGTACCTATAGATTTTTAAAACCAATAGGTATACTAAAAATGCTAATGAAGCAAATCCATAGGCAATGAATATGGCTTTCAGACCATAATCCTGCACCAAAAAAATAGTACAAAAAAACACTATAAGTATATAAGTCAACTCAGTGAACACGTAATGAGTTGATGAATAGACACTTCTAACAACTTGTTTTGCTATGATATAGAAAAAGTTGGATACAAAATATAGAAATACGTAAGGAGCCAATTTGAACGCGACATAATAATCAACTACAAAATATACTATGGAAAAAATTAAAAGACCCGCTAGAAATATAGCAAGACTGTTAGTTACAACCTTTGCTATGTTTTTTATGTTTTTATTAGAAAGTGTCCATCTAATAACGGCTAATTCTACATGACCAAAAAAGATTGGAGCGAACAATATTAGAGAAGAAGCAACTAGATCAAAATATCCCAATTCTTCATTTGTAAGATAAAACGTGTATAAGGGCACCAAAAAAAAATTGATGACCAATGTACCAATATTACCAATTCCATAAATAAGGGAGGCCTTAGCAAGGCTCTTGGATTTTACCTCAGTTTTCTCTTTGATCATCTAAATAATTAATTGAATGAAAAAGAGAGTTTAGAATAACAAATAGGAATACACCTAACATTCTAACCAGTATATTTTCTGTTAAAAGTCCGATTGCAAATATTAGCAGAAAAAAACCATAGCAAAAGCTATTTGATTTAATTGCGACTTGTAGATTGTGAATTAGCATAAATAAAAAAAACAATAATGTTATTATTCCTCCAGCTAACCACAGATTTAAATAATAATTATGAGAATTAATATTAGAGCCAACGGATTCGTATTCGGCTACAACGTAATCACTATCTTCATAACAACTATTTAATTTGTTTTGAACATCTCCAACTCCATAACCAAATAGAACATTGTTTCGAATCAAATGAATAGAACAGCTATATATATAAATACGTTTATCTGTTCCTTCTTCTAAATTGTTTTCTGAAATTGACCTCAATAATTTTATAACCGATGTTGTATTCTTATTTGAGTAAGTCTTAAAAAAGCCTGAATTTAAAGAAAAGAAACCAAAAATAATTATTAACCCAAGAAAGACAATCTTTTTAAAACTTCCTTTAAAATAAAAGAAAGGAAATGTGATTATTAATAAAAATAATGTAAAAACAGTGGTTATAGCCTGTGTGTAGATAATTGCAACAGTAAACATGGATATTAAAAAGACCAAGACGACCTTTCTTGGTGTATTTACTTTGTGCTTAACTATTAAATTAATCGACAAAACAATCGCCACAAGAAATTGAAGGGACAAATAAACTTTATGGGACTCAAAAAGAACATCTAAATGTTTAAAAGCCTTAGAGAGCACAAATTCATAAGGATAAGTATTTAAAGCCTTAAGTTGCTCTATAAAACCCTTTTCAGAAAGTTTATAGATTCTGTCAACCTCTAAAGCGTCTACAAGCAAGTTGAAAAAATATAACAATAAGACAAAAACACTTATGATAAAACCATAAGAAAAATACTCCATTGTTTTTTTCTCAATTCTAGGTAAAAAGTAAAGAGTAATAATAGGAAAAAACAAAAGAAGTATACTAGCTTGCAATGTTTTAAATGCGATAAAATAATTATCTGAATAACTTATTGAAATAACTAGCAGAATATAGAAACCACAGTTCGCAATCAAAGGTTTCAACCCTAGTTCATTAAATCTAGTTTTAAAATTGTTCCAATAAAATACTAAAGTTGTAGTCAAATAACATATTGCAATCATTGATGCAATATTCGCCTTCATTACAGGAAAAAATGATAAGGTAAATAATAAAAAATATGGAATATTTTGAAATACCTTTTGTTTGGGCATTTTAAGATGTATGATTTTTATGTATGAAGTAAAAATAAAAGCTAGTTAAGCACACTATTTTTAGGTCTTCTCGCAAAAGTACGATAATTCTTAACTTTCTCAAGTTGGACTTTATCAGTTAAATTATTTTCTAGAAGTATTTTTTTGGCAAATTCAAACCATGTACAGGAATAATTATCCGTAAAGTGGTCAATACCAAAGTTATTATTCTGGGTTAACTTTTCTACTATGTGCAATGCCAAATTATTGGCATTTGTAGGACATCCCAACTGTTCATCGGTTACCGAAAGATTTTCCCCTGCCTTCGCTTTACTCAAAATTGTAGTATAAAAATTCTTTCCAAATTCTGAATATAACCAAGAAGTTCTAATAATAAGATAATCTTCCATTATCTCTTCAATATATTTTTCTCCTAGCAATTTAGATTTACCGTATTCATTTATTGGATTAGGTATATCATCTACTGTGTAGGGTTCCTTTTTCTCCCCGTCAAATACATAATCAGTAGAAATATGTATTAAAAATGTATCATTTTCTCTACATAGTAAAGCCAAATTTTTAACCCCTTCTGCATTGACCTCGTAAGCAATATCTGGGGTTTTCTCGGCTTGCTCAACGTTTGTATAGGCGGCACAGTTTATACAATAATCAAAATCATCTTCTGCAAAAAAAGAATTCATTTGATCCTTATTTGTAATATCCAAGTCCTTGGAATTCTTAAAAACAAAAGTTAACTCATTATAGTTAGGAGCAATTTTCTTTAAACACTGACCTAACTGCCCATTTGCCCCTGTAACTAATACCTTCTTCATTACATTAAATTTTTGAAAGTCGGTAATAACAGGTCTTTTTCTGACACTATTAATTCTGACAAAGGGTAATTCCAATCTATAGCTAAATCAGGATCATTATATATAATGCCCGACTCTTCTTTAGGGTTATAATAGTCATCACATAAATAATTGAACACCACTTGATCGGTAAGAGCTAAAAATCCGTGAGCCATACCTTTTGGTATAAAAATACTTTTTTTATTTGTCTCAGATAAGTTTATCTTAATGTGTTGTCCGTATGATGCGCTATCTGACCTAACATCAACGATAACATCAACTACCTCACCTTTTTGTACTGAAACTAACTTTGCTTGCGCGCTATCTCCTGTTTGAAAATGTAAGCCCCTTAAAACTCCTTTCTTAGAGATAGATGAGTTCTCTTGTACAAAATCTACTTCATACCCTAAAAAACTTTCAAGTTCCTTTTTTTTAAAGACCTCATAAAAGACACCTCTAATATCTTCAAAAATTTGAGGCTCTAGAATTAAACAACCCTTTAGCTTTGTTTCGGTTATTTTCATTTAATCAAATTCATTAAATATTCCCCATAACCACTCTTTAACAAAGGTTTTGCCAGTTTTTCAAGTTGCTTTGCATCAATAAAGCCCTGAGTAAAAGCTACTTCTTCTATACAACCTATTTTTAATCCTTGTCGCTCTTCTATTACCTGAACAAATTGAGAGGCTTGCATTAAAGAACTGAATGTACCTGTATCTAGCCATGCAATTCCCTTATCAAGAACACTTACTTGTAGCCTTTCCTTTTTTAGGTAAGCAATATTAACATCTGTAATTTCTAATTCTCCTCTGCTACTTGGATCTATGTTTTCAGCAATTTCAATTACTTCATTGTCATAAAAATAGATTCCTGGTATAGCATAATTAGATTTCGGTATTTCTGGTTTTTCAACAATTGAAATAGCCTTTCCGTCATTATCAAATTCAACTACCCCATATCTCTTTGGATTATTTACGTGATACCCATATATAATACCTCCGTCTGGCTTATAATTTTCCTTTAATAATCTCTCAAGACCATTACCATAAAAAATATTATCTCCTAAAATTAAGGCAACCTTACTAGAGCCAATAAAATCTTTACCTATAATGAATGCTTCCGCTAATCCTTTAGGTTCTGATTGAACGGCATATTCAAATCTACAACCTAACTGACTACCGTCTGAAAGTAACTTTTTAAATAAAGGTAAATCTTCTGGAGTAGTAATGATTAAAATTTCGCGAATGCCTGTTGTCATCAAAGTAGACAAGGGGTAATATATCATTGGTTTATCATAAATAGGCATGAGTTGCTTACTTAAAGCCTTTGTCAATGGCCATAAACGTGATCCAGTACCACCTGCGAGTATGATTCCTTTCATATATTAAAGTTGATATTTTTTTAAATACCAGTCTACAGTTTTTTCTAGGCCAGTATCAAAGTTTTCATTGGCATTCCAACTTAGCTCTTTTGAAATCTTTGACGCATCAATTGCATATCTGAAATCGTGTCCTAAACGATCCTCAACAAATTGAATTTGATCATGATAACTACCATTATTCTTTGGAAGTTTTACATCTAAAATATCACATATTTTATTTGCTATTGTTAGATTATCATATTCATTATTACCTCCTAATAAATAAGTTTCTCCTACTTTTCCTTTATGATAAATAGCGTCGATACCTACACAATGATCATTAACAAATAACCAATCCCTTATATTTTTTCCATTTCCATATATAGGAATCTTAACACCATTGATGGCTGACCTAATAATCGTGGGAATCAATTTTTCATCATGTTGTTTTGGTCCATAATTATTAGAACAGTTACTGGTTACTACATTCATACCATACGTATGGTGATAGCTTCTAACCAAAAAATCTGAAGATGCTTTAGATGCACTGTAAGGGCTATTTGGTTGGTAGTTCGATTCCTCTGTAAAAAAACCATCTTCCCCTAATGAACCATACACCTCATCAGTAGAAATGTGATGAAATCTATAATCCTTTCCGTTCCAATATTTTCTAGCTGCCTCTAATAAATTAAAAGTACCCTCAATATTTGTTTTTATGAATTGCCTCGGAGAATTTATTGAATTGTCTACATGAGATTCTGCAGCAAAATTTATAACTCCATTAATTCCATATTCCTCAAATAAATGCCCTACCAAAACATTATCGCAGATATCACCTCTTTTAAATTTGTAATTTGGGTGTTTCTCAACTTCCTTTAGGTTACCCAAATTACCGGCGTAGGTTAATACATCTAAATTTACGACTTTAATACTTGGGTTTTTATCTAAAAAGAAAGGTATAAAGTTGCTTGCAATAAAACCAGCTCCACCAGTAATTAGTATGGTATTATTAGAATGGTTGTCCAACATAAACTACGCTATAGATTTTGCTTTTCTATTTAAATAAACCAGTGCAGATAGCATGAAAAAGACAGAAACAAATATTACGGGAATCAACACAATACTTTTACCAAAGAACGACTTTTGCTCTACTTGAGGTTGCCCTAAATTAATTATACTGACCGGTTCTTTACGTTCTTCAAGTTCTAATTTCTTAGTTTCAATATCTCTAATCAGTCCTGTTTTGTATTGAAAAATATCAGCTATATTGACTTGCTCTTGATTGTCTAAAACAATTTTATCATTTGAAGAAGAACCGCCATTGTTTACTAATCCCTTCGTATAATTAGTAATAATTTGATCAACTTGCTCCAACAATTTTTCATCCTCCTTTATTCTAGCCGCCGCATTGCTCTTATAGACCTCTAAGAGACCGTTGAAGTATGCGTTAGTATTGATGTAATTCAATATTTGTTCTGCAAATTGTTTTCCAAAAGCTGTATCCTTATAATAGAAGGTAATTCTATGATTAAATGAGCTCTTATTCTGTAATTCTGCCCTTACGATATCTGAAATAGCATCGGTATTCTCAAAACTTTGAAGTAATTCTAAATATTTAAGATCACTCTCTGCATTACCTATTTCAACAACTCTATTAATTTCAATGTTTAAACCCTTGAAATCGATATTTTCAACACCTATAGATTTAAAAAATAAAGTGTCCTTTGATTTTATATTAGATTGAATTTCGCTCACTACATCATATAAGTAGTTTTTACTTTCAATTTGAGGTTTTACAATCACCTCGGTTTTATACTTTTTTGATATAATTTGGTTTAAACCATAACCAATTGCAAGTCCAACAACTACTAGACCCATAAGTAAGAGCATGTTCTTTTTAAGGTATAGGAATACTCTTAAAATCCAACGAAAGATAGCATTAAAGCCCCTTCCTATTAATTGAAATAACTGCCCCAAATCAATTTCATCGGAATTGTTCTGAGTTGATGGTGATTGATTGCTTGCCATTCTATGTATTAAATATTTGCTTTAAAATTTTATCAGTAATTAAATATGTAGGTTTCACTCCTGTTGTACCTAATCCTCCAGATGCCAATGTACTTCCTGTTTCTAAAGGGTTGTCCGATGCATAATACGCATAACGTACTTTCACGTCTTCACCTATACTCTTTCTGATTTTAGAGGCAGACTGTATTGCTTTTTGGTAATGCACACCTTCCATCTCTAAACCGATTACATTCCAAGTTGATTTATGGAAGAACTTAAGAATATCTTTATTCTGAAGCGAGGTTCCTAAAACAGTTACCATCGTACCTTCAAAAACCTCTAAACCGTAACCTTCAAAGTCTTTGGCACACAATTCATTTTTAAAAGGATAATTATCTGCCGTCCCCTCAAAAATATGTGCTGAAGGAATCATTAAATCTCCTTTTCCACCTTCTAAAATACCAGCCTTTCCCATTATTGAAACGGAATCTACATTGATTAAAGAGGTATTATTCTTATCAGTTATATATGGCTTCAACAGCTCATCAATTGTCTCATATGCCTGCTCGCCAAATGCGTAATCCATTACAAATATAACAGGTTTATTATCAGGCTCTTCCTCAGAAAATTCATACGAGCAATTATTGATTTTGATTTTTGCGGTATCAAAAATCTGTACATCTATATTTGTTCCAGAGGTATCATCCATAATGATCATACCATTTTTCTCTGCCAATTCCGTCACTTTCTTTCTTAGCGTTGCATTACCAGAGCTACTAAGCGCTTCATAGATTTCTAATGAATCTGTATTTGGAAACTCCTTTTTAAGAGCTGCTTTGGCAAAAAGCGAATTCATAACACTATGCATATTCGCAGAGATTATATGAATTGGCCTATGCATTAGGTTGTTTTTCGTTAAAACCTCCTTAATGTTATTTGCCCAACGTTCTCCATGAATATGATGTCCTAAGCGTTCCCTTAGTAAAGCACTAAATGTAACCGCTCTTTTTTCACCAGAGATTTCTTCGTCCAACGCTAGTTTACCTAACCAATAGATGACATTCAAAAATCTATCTGGGTTATTTTTGGAACTGAACTTTTTATAAACCTCTAAAATTTCTTCAAAAGACCTGCCCAAAATGTTAGCTGTATGTATAAGTGCAATTTCTCTCTCCGCCTGTGTTAATTCTTCTTTTTTAACCGCAGCTTCAAGTTTTTCCCAGTCTCTTATAGTTTTTTCTGTATCCGTAATTAAAACACGTTTACATATTTTTTCAGATTCAATGAATAAGAAAGTAAGATGTGTTAGAATATCATAAATGTCTGAACGACCTCTAGTGATTTCAATATTCATCTGCTCATCATCAATACGATAGCAGTTTCTTCTTCTTTTAGGTGGAATAATTGGGTTAATATGAGAAATACCATACCCTTCATCTGAAGTTAAATTTATGAATGAACATTGTTCTATTCCTTCAGGTAATCTTTCTAAAACATATATAAGTCCGTTTAATTCAGCTTTTTCTTCTCCTACAGAACCATATATCTCTGGTCTTAGTTGCAATAAGGCATTTTTCAATGCTTCACCTGAAACTCCGTTTGGTTTATAAAAACCTCTATTAAAAAGATGACGCATAGTAATATACATGCGTTCTATGGCATTTGTAGACTCTTGCGCTCTTGTTGTTGTAATTGCTTTTCCCATTTATGATTTCAAACGAAATTACGATTTATAATTTGTTATTTAAAAGCTAGTTGTTATCAGCCTTATATTTTGACAGACCTTCAACGACTTTTCGGTCGTTAGATAAGCGCTGAACTTTGTTTTGTCCACCGAGCTTACCTATTGATTTCATATACTCTAAAAATCCTCCATTTTCCACAGCGGTTACTTTTAAAGTTTGCAGCACCTTACCTACAATAAGGTCAAAATAATAACTGTTTTGTTTTTGTAGTGCCGAATCTAATTCTTGTATAAAAAGCGCCATATCAGACGGTAGTTTCTCAAATTCTATAAACCACTCGTGATATGGCAATTCATTTTCTTTCGGAGTAATTTGTGGTGCCACCGTAAATTCACTTACACTGGCATCGGTAGCTTTTGTAGCTACCAACATAGCCTCTTCTACTTCTTTGGCAATAACGTGTTCCCCAAAAGCAGAAATAAAATGTTTTATACGCCCAGAGACCACAATTTTAAAAGGATACGTTGAAATAAACCGAATGGTATCACCTAGGTTATATGCCCATAACCCAGCATTGGTGCTAATAATCATGACATAATCAACACCAATCTCAACATCTTTTAATGTTATCCTTTTAGGGTGTTCATCAAAAAATTCATCAGACCGTACAAACTCATAAAATATGCCTGCATCTAAAAGCAGCAACATTCCTTTTTCGGTTTGAGAATTCTGATAGGCAAAGAAACCTTCACTTGCCGGAAACAGTTCTATACTAGCTACCTTTCTACCAATTAATGTCTCAAATTTCTTTCGGTATGGTTCATAATTTACTCCTCCATAAATGAAAAGCTCAAAATTCTTGAACAAATCTCCTATATACTCATTGGTATTTTCCTTTAATTTTTCGAAATACATCTGAACCCATGATGGTATGCCGGCAATTACCGTCATATCTTCATTCTTGGTTTCTTCTACAATGGCATTTACCTTGGTTTCCCAATCCTCAATACAATTGGTTTCCCAACTTGGCATTCTATTTTTCTGCAAATAATTAGGAACATAATGTGCCGAAATACCTGAAAGCCTACCTAATTTTACTCCGTTTTTCTCTGTTAAAACAGGGCTGCCCTGTAAAAATATCATTTTACCGCTTACAAAATCTGCATTACCGCTCTCGTGTATGTAATTAAGAATGGCATTTCTAGATGCTTTTATTTGTTCTTTAATACTACCTTCTGTAATGGGAATATATTTTGCTCCAGAAGTAGTACCAGAGGTTTTCGCAAAGTATAATGGTTTTCCCGGCCATAGGATATTTTCTTGCCCGGCGACCGATAAATTCACATAATCCTTGAGTTCTTCGTAATCTCTAATAGGAACCTGAGCTATAAAATCGTTATGTGTTTTTACTGTTTTGAAATTGTGATCTTTACCGAACTTTGTTTCGCTGCCTTTAGCAATAAGTTCTTTGAAAACTTTTTCTTGGGTTTCAATAGGATTACTGACCCACCTATCGGTTCTTTTAGCGATACGGTGTGCAAATATTTTGGCAGCAATGGTCTTTAAAGACATTTCGTTCTAATTAAAATCTATATAATTTAAAGGATCAATAGGTGTTCCGTTGTCCCAAATTTCAAAATGCAGATGTGGTCCTGTAGTGAATTCACCGGTATTACCGACTGCAGCTATTACTTCACCGCCTCTCACAATATTACCTTGATATTTGGACAAAGAACCATTGTGTTTATACACACTTAACAATCCGCCCTCATGTTCAATTATAATTACATACCCGGTATCTGCCGTCCATTCAGAAAAAATGACCGTACCGTTTGCAACTGCCTTTACCGGACTATCGGTTTTTGCGGTGATATCTACTGCATAATGTTTTTCATTAGGATTGAAGCCCATGGAGACCGAACCTGAAACGGGAGTAAACAACACCAAATTCTTCTTATCGATGGTTCTTTCGAACAAGTTATATTTATCTTCAAGAGCAACCTCTGCACGTAACAACGAATCTTCTTTTATAGGATTTAAATCTACAGAAGCGGGATCCAATTTAAATTGTTGAAAAAGAGAATCTCTATTGACAACGTTATTTTCAATATCACCTTTTAATACCATACGAATATTATCTAAATACCTATTGGTATAATTTAACGTTCTAACCAAAGAATCTGTTTTATAGGTAAGTTCTGTTGCCTCTTTTTTTAATCTAGTAGATGAATAGCCCGGTATATATTCCCGCAATGGCGTAAAGGCAATAAGTAGTGTGGTAAGCCCTATTAAGGTAATCATGAATAAAGATCCCGTTACAAATACATTAAGTCTGCTTAACTTAAAAGAAATTTTCTCTTCAAAAGTACTTTCGTTTAGTATTACCAAACGATACTTATGAAGAAGCTTCCTTTTTATTTCCTTTCTTTTTTTGACTTTCTTTTTGGCCATCTTAACAAAGATAAACTTAGAAATTTAGTTTTTACCGTTTCTTAAGTGAAATATAAGAGCAATAATCACTACTGTGATCAGCTATCTACCTAATTTATAGTTAAAATGTTGATTTAGTAAAACCAATTTGTGTTTACCTCTCTTTTCTTTACTACTTTTTAGTATCTTTGAAATCCATTTTAAATCATGGTCTTATGACAATATTATCTACTTTTTTAGCCATAGGGGCTCCACAAATAATTTTAGTGGTGGTCGTAATTCTACTATTATTCGGAGGAAAAAAAATACCGGAACTAATGAGAGGTTTAGGTAGTGGAATTAAAGAGTTTAAAGATGCTTCGAAAGAAGATGAACAATTAGAAGAAAAGAAAAAGGAAT
>Ga0209295_1000524_pt1 | contig 18015 bp, 13 predicted proteins | sample Porto_5metaG_FD_187428 | JGI IMG/M metagenome (GOLD analysis project Ga0209295, IMG submission 187428) | Marine algal microbial communities from Porto, Portugal - Porto_5 metaG (SPAdes) (version 2) | ecosystem: Host-associated > Algae > Red algae > Unclassified | place: Portugal: Porto... | reverse complement strand
TTTTCATTTCCTCTCCACTTTTAAAGTAGTACTCATCATTAGGAAGGCCATAACGATAGCCACGACCACGACCCTTTGGCGTTGCCACTTTTTCTCCATCTTTTACACAAAGTAATACGTCGTGTGCATCTGCATCAGATTTTTCGATGTAAAAAGTATTGTTTGATGCGACAGTTTTTATGTTATGCTTTCGCGAAAGCGAGAGTAAAACAGGCATCACTCTATCCTCATCTTCTTGCCCGTGACGCATTAACTCAACATAAAGATCATCACCAAACTGTTCTTTCCACCAAATGAGCGCTTCCTCGGCTTGTTTTTCGCCTACGTTAAGTATTTTGCTAGGCACCTCTCCATATAGGTTACCTGTGAGTACAATAAGATCATCGCTATATTGCATTATCACATTACGATCTATGCGAGGTACATAATAAAAACCATCTGTATAGGCAATAGACGCCATTTTACAGAGGTTTTGATATCCATTTTTATTTTTGGCGAGGATCACTATTTGGTACCCATTGTCCTTCTGGCTTTTGTTTTTGTGGTCTACACATACGTTAAACTCACAACCTATAATGGCTTTAAGAGGTACTCCTTCTGGCTCTTCTCCCGCCTCTACAGCTGCGGCATTTGCTTTTTTTACGCCTGCGTTATGTGACTTTACCGCTTTTGTAAAGTGAAAAGCTCCCATCATATTACCCATATCTGTCATAGCGACTGCAGGCATTTTTTGAGCCGCAGCAGCCTTTACAATGTCTTGTACGCTAGCGGTAGACTGCAGTATAGAAAACTGTGAGTGATTATGTAAATGAGCAAACTTTACCTCAGAGAGCTTTGCAGCATTATCTTCTAGTTCTGTTTGTGATATTTCTGGGGCTTCATTTTGCGCAGCTAGTTTTTTGGCAATACGCTCAGAAGCTTTTTTGAGATTGATGTGCTTGAGTCCTATAAACTCAATGGGTTGCGGGTTTGCTTGAGAAAACCTGTCAAAATAGTCTGGCTGTACATCTAGCTCCTCTTTTGTGTATACACGCTGGCGTATAAGTTCTAAAAAGCAACGCGTAGTCGCCTCAACATCTGCCGTAGCATTGTGAGCTTCTCCAAAACCTTCACCAAAAAGATGTTTGTGCAACTCTGTAAGTGTAGGTAGTTTAAATTTTCCACCTCGTCCTCCAGGTAACTGGCAAAGGGTTGCCGTTTTTTCTGTACACGTATCTAGTACGGGCAGCTCTTGCAGGTCGTTGCCAATGTTGAGTCTGTGAAACTCTGCACCCATAATATTTGTATCAAAACCTACGTTTTGACCCACCACATATTTTGCCTGAGATAATGCAATATTAAACTTCTCAAGAACCTCAGAGAGTGCAACTCCATCTTTTTCTGCTAGGGCTGTTGATATCCCGTGTATACGCTCTGCATCATAGGGAATGTCAAACCCTTCTGGCTTTACTAAATAATCTTGATGCTCTATAACTTGTCCCATCTCATCGTGCAGCTGCCAGGCTATCTGTATACAGCGTGGCCAGTTGTCTGAGTCTGTAATAGGAGCGTTCCAGTTTTTTGGAAGTCCTGTAGTTTCGGTGTCAAAAATGAGGTACATAGGCGTAAAAAATGTGGATAAGAAATGTACAGAATTTTACTCTTTAATGTGTGCTTAATTGATGTCAAATTTTGATGATTTATGCACAATTTTTTAAGTTGAGATAATACATTGACCATCAGAAATTGAAGCAAAAAAATCCCAGCCTAGTGGCTGGGATTTTCCTTCTTTTTCAAATTCAATTTTTATAGTGCACTTATTATGCCCACTCCTCAAGAGTTTTTACCTCATTAAGAGCATTCTGTATGCTGTTGCGTTGTTGTTCTAAAATTGTTCTTGTAGAACTTGGTAATGTAGTCTCTGCGAGCACTTCATTATATGTTTCTACAGAGGCTTTTTCTCCTCTTATTGCTTCTTCTAGTACTGCCTCATCATTATCTGTAGTGAAGGCTGCTTTAATATCCATCCACGCTCTGTGTGCGTCTGCAGTGAAGCTTGTTCCTTTATCTACTTCTTGTCCAAAACTGCGTACTTCTTCTTTAATCTCGTGTCCAAAGTTATATCGATCTTGAGCACGGTTGTTAAAAAAGTTTTTTAGTCCTGTGTTGCTTACTTTTTCTGCCGCTTTCTTGTAGCCAGCTTCTGCATCATATGACTTGGTTAATAAATTATTTAACTTATTTCCTACTTCTTCTGTATAGCTCATAATATATTTTTTGTTGTTAGTAATGATGTAAAGGTACAGGGAGATAGGGCTCTGGGTTAAGGGTTTAACCACCTTTAACCTCATAGCGCTAGTTTTGGCGCTTATTAACGTAAATCTGTGTTAAGTGTCTTAAATTACTTAACATAAAAGAAAAAGCACCCCTTGTGGAGTGCTTGTATTGTGGGTGGTTACGCTTTCGCGAAAGCGTAATAAAACCTAATAATTTATAGTAAATGCACCTTCTGTTACGTCAAACCCATCATCTGTTTGAAAAGAAAAGGTACCTACAATAAGCTCATTTGCCGCATCATTTGTAATGATGGTAAGTTCTCCAGATGTAGCATTAGACACTCCATTGGGAACCGTATAACCAGCCGAAAGATCTGGATTAGTACCTAATAAATAATTTCCGGGCATTGTATTGAGCGGAAAGTTTAAAGCAAGAGAGGTGGTAGAGGTCTGTCCTACTACTGTTATAAGATTACCAGATACAGAACTATTTATAATAGTAGGAACAAAGGTAATTGTATTGACCTTTGCTGTAAAGCTGTCAGAAAGTATAATAATTTCTGGTTCTTCCATTAAAGGACTTAATATGGGAACTTGATATGCAATACCTCTGTAAAAGAAAACGGAGTCTTGAAGTGATTCTGTATATGCAGTAAAGCTAAACTCGCCAGAAAGACTAGTATCACCGTTAAGAGAATAAACAAAATTTCCTCGCGAAAGAGGGTTAAGTGTGCTGTATTCTACACCATTCTCATCTGTGTATACAGCTATATTTGTGTTGTTTGATCCGCCTAGGGTAACGGGGCTTTGGCTCTGGTTATTAACAAGAAGATTAACGGCTTCAAGGCCGCGCTCTCCAGTGACCACAAGGCTTCCGTCTGTATTAAAAATGGCTCTCGAGTCATTTGCTCTAAAGAGTAAGCTGTCTTTAATTCCTTGTAAAGCCGGACTATTGTCTTCTATTGTACTACAAGAAGTAAAGAGCATTACACTTATTAATGTAAGGAATAATACTTTCATTGAGGGGTGTCTTAAATATTTTGCAAAAGTACTCTATATTAAAGACATAACGTGTCGAATGGATCAAAAATTGTAGTATATTTGCAGACTTAAATAAAAACAGGGGTCGGGTACCCCACAAATTAACTTTTATGTCAGTTAAAATTAGATTACAAAGACACGGTAAAAAAGGAAAACCTTTTTACTGGATCGTAGCAGCAGATGCACGCGCAAAGAGAGATGGTAAATACTTAGAAAAAATAGGTACTTACAATCCTAACAGTAACCCAGCACAGATTGATCTAGATGTAGATGGAGCTGTAACTTGGTTACAAAACGGAGCGCAGCCTACTGAGACGGCAAAACGTCTTTTATCGTACAAAGGAGCAATGCTCAAAAATCACCTTGCAGGTGGTGTACGTAAAGGAGCGCTTACTGAAGAGCAAGCAGAAGAAAAATTCAACGCTTGGTTAGAAGAAAAAGCTTCTAAAGTAGCAGCTAAGAAAGGTGACCTTTCTAAAGCAGAAGAAAAAGCAAAAGCAGACGCTCTTGCAGCTGAGAAAGCTGTAAACGAGGCTCGTATCGCAGCAGCACAACCAGAAGTGGTTGCAGATGCTGAGGATGCTCCTGGTGCAGAGGGTGAAGCAGCAGCTTCAGACTCTGAAGAGTAAACAGCATTATAAGCCCACGGGCTTTATAAATGTAACAGAAACGTCCTAATGTAATTATTAGGACGTTTTCTTATTTTATAAGATATCATTGTATTTTTACAACCTATGAAAAAGGAAGAATGTTTTTACCTAGGTAAAATAGTACGTAAGTACAGTTTTAAAGGAGAACTACTCGCAAAACTAGATACAGACGAGCCAGAACAGTATGTAGATATGGACTCTGTCTTTATCGATTTTGGGCCTAGTCTTGTGCCTTATTTTATCGAGTCTTCACAACTACACAAGTCTACACTGCTCCGTGTAAAATTTGAAGATATAGATACAGAAGAAGATGCAGATGATATGATAGGAGCTGGTTTATACCTGCCTCTGGATTTATTACCAGAGTTAAAGGGAGATCAATTTTACTTCCACGAGGTAGTAGGCTTTACTGCGGTAGACAAGGCTTTTGGTGAGATAGGCACCATCACTTATGTAAATGATAGTAACACGCAAGCTATTTTTGAGATAGACCGTGATGGCTCTCAAGTACTCATCCCTATGGTAGATGACTTTATCAAGAAAGTAGACCGCGAGAACAAGCAAATGCATTTTGAACTACCTGAAGGCTTGATAGATTTATACATATAATGTCATCAAAACCCTTTAAATTCAAACAGTTTACCATCGCTCAAGATCGCTGTGCGATGAAAATAGGCACAGATGGTGTCTTGCTAGGAGCTTGGACGTCTACAGAGGCTTACCCAGATAGCATACTTGATATAGGGACAGGCACAGGTGTGATTGCACTTATGCTTGCACAGCGCTGCGATGCACAAACTATAGATGCCGTAGAACTAGATGATAATGCCTATGAGCAGGCTACCGAAAATTTTGAAAACAGTGACTGGGGCGATCGTCTGTTTTGTTACCACGCACATTTATACGAGTTTGCCGTAGAGGTAGATGATGAGTATGACCTTATAGTTTGTAACCCGCCATTTTATACAGAAGATCTCACACAAGCCTCACAAGACGCATTAAAAGAAAAGTCGCAAAATGATGGTGCTGCCCTAGAAGCAAGAGAGCAAGCAAGGTTTGAGTCTGCGATGCCTTTTGAATTACTTGTGGGAGCGGTAGCAAAGCTGCTTTCGCCAGAAGGTACATTTAATGTGATAATCCCTTATGAGCGTGAAGAGGATTTTATTTTGCTATGTTATAGAGCACAACTTATTCCTACAAGAATTACCAGAGTAAAAGGAACCCCAGACGCACCAGTAAAGCGCAGTCTTATGTCTTTCTCATTTGCTGTTCAAGATGAAGAAGTGGTTGATGGAGAAGACCGCTTTCGCGAAAGCGTAACCCCGCAAAGTCCCGCAGAGATAACAACGCTTATTATCGAAAAGTCACGTCACGATTATACGGATGCATATGTTTCACTGGTTAAAGACTTCTATATCAAAATGTAAGCTGGGTTTTGGGCATTGAAAACGTTTTCGCTACTTTTACGATGCAAAAAACTAAGCTATGAAACCAGATCTTTTTGAGGCTCCAGATTATTATAATCTAGACGACCTTCTTACCGAAGAACATAAATTAATACGCGATGCTGCCCGTGCTTGGGTAAAGCGTGACGTATCACCTATAATAGAACAAGCAGCGCAAGATGCAAAATTTCCAAAATCTATCATTCCAGGCCTAGCAGAGATAGGTGCTTTTGGACCATATATTCCTGAGCAATATGGCGGAGCTGGCTTAGATCAAATTTCTTACGGTCTTATTATGCAAGAGATAGAGCGTGGTGACTCTGGTGTGCGATCTACTGCCTCTGTACAATCTTCACTAGTGATGTATCCTATATGGAAATATGGTTCTGAAGAGCAACGTAACAAGTTTTTACCAAAACTAGCCTCTGGTGAGTTTATGGGATCTTTTGGACTTACAGAACCAGATCACGGGTCTAACCCTAGTGGAATGGTTACAAACTTTAAAGATATGGGAGACCATTATCTTTTAAACGGGGCAAAACTTTGGATCTCAAATAGCCCATTTTGTGATGTGGCTGTTGTGTGGGCAAAAAACGAAGAGGGACGTATACACGGTCTTATAGTAGAAAGAGGAATGGAGGGATTTTCTACTCCAGAGACTCACAATAAATGGTCACTTAGAGCAAGTGCAACAGGTGAGCTCATCTTTCAAGATGTAAAAGTGCCTAAAGAAAATTTATTACCAAATAAATCTGGATTAGGAGCGCCATTAGGTTGTCTTGATTCGGCACGTTTTGGTATTGCTTGGGGAGCGATAGGAGCTGCAATGGACTGTTATGATACTGCATTGCGTTATGCAAAAGAGCGTATCCAGTTTGGGAAGCCTATTGCCGCATTCCAATTGCAGCAGAAGAAGCTTGCAGAAATGATTACAGAGATTACAAAGGCACAATTATTAGCTTTTAGACTAGGACAGCTCAAAAATGAAGATAGAGCTACGTCTGCACAAATATCTATGGCAAAGCGTAATAATGTTGAGATGGCTATAAAAATTGCTCGTGAGGCACGCCAGATGCTAGGTGGTATGGGTATTACAGGGGAGTATAGTATTATGCGCCATATGATGAACCTAGAGAGTGTAATTACTTATGAAGGTACACACGACATACACTTGCTTATAACTGGGCTTGATATTACAGGAGAGAATGCTTTTAAATAGTATCACTCTCTAGAGTAACTATTAAAACTCTTTAATAGAAGCATATAAAAAAACCCAATCGTTGTAAAACGATTGGGTTTTTAAGTTTACAAATAGTGAGCTTAGTTTTCTTCAGGCATAAGGATAGATATAAAATACTTATCATCTAGAAAACGCTGTGCAGCGCCTTGAATATCTTGTGCCGTTAGTTTTGCTACCGCATTTTCAAAGCCAAGAATAAAGTTATCATCACGATCTTCTTGATATTTACTCACAAGACTGGTGAGCCAGAAATTATTAGTTTTAATTTGCTCTTTATGCTGTACTAGGTAGGTCTCTTTTACCTTTGCAAGATCTTCTGGAGTCACGCCGTCTTTTTTAATTTTTTCAACTTCGGCGAGAGCGGCAGCAGTTAGTTTTTCTACATTTTCTGGGCCACAAGGGAAAGAAATACTAAAATCCATATCAGAAAAAGTAATCTTACTTAACGACCCTCTAGCGCCTACACCGTAAACGCCACCTTCTTCCTCACGTAATTTTTCAACTAGCTTAATTGTGAGAACCTCTCCTAGCGCTTTAACAGCCATCTCTGTATCTGGATCATAGTCTATTTCTTCTCTCCAAGCTATAGATACCGAGCTTTTTGGGTCTTTACCGCGGTTTACAACAAATTTGTCATAAGCATCTTTCTCTCTAAATTTTGTTGGAATATAATCTTCGTTACTTCCTAAACCTGGTAGAGGTGCTAAGTACGCTTTCGCGTAAGCGGAAACCATCTCCTCGTCTACATTACCCACAAAGAAGAAGTGAAAATCACCAGCATCTGCATAGCGTTCTTGGTATTTTTTATAAGCGAGATTATAGTCTGCTGCATCATACTTTTCTGGGGTTGGGAAACCGGAATAACGTGGATTTCCTTCTTGACGTCTATCTGCTACTTCACTCTGGAAATAGAAATTAGGATTTGCCATTAGGTTACCTAAAAAGCTTTTTTGTTTTGAAACAAAAGAGTTGAATGCTTCCTCATCTTTATTGAGATCTGTGAAGTATAAATGTACCATCTGGAAAAGTACCTCCAGATCCTTTGGTGCAGCAGACCCTCTAAAGTTTTCGGCTGAATTTGTTAAGAAAGGTGACACATTAACAATTTTGCCACTCATAAATTTACTCATATCGGTAAGTGATAGTCCACCTATTCCAGCTTGTGAAAGTCCTTGGTTTGCAAAGGCTGTAGCTATTATTTCTTCATCAGAATATAAGCTTGTTCCTCCAGGGCTATAAGCAGAAAATAGAATTTCATCATTCTTAAAGTCTGTCTTTTTGATCGTTACTTTTGCACCGTTTGAGAGTGTCATAGTCTTAGTTCCTAGATCTTTATCTTCTGTAGTAGAAACTATGGTTCCAGGAGTTGGCAATTTCTCAATAAGTGAGCTGCGTATCTCCTCATCTTCATAGGCTGTGATTTCTGCATTTTCTACCTCTTTAATAAGGGCGAGTACTTGTGCCTCTGTTACTTGAGTTAGACCTTCTTTTTCTGGTCCGGTGAGAGTGATTACACGGTTATCATCGTGTAAAAAGTAAGTAATAAGCTCACTTACCTCTTTGATAGTGATTCCTTTTAATAAATCTTTAGTGTTTTCATACTGCCACTCGATACCCGGGATAGGTTGATTATTAAGGTAATTGCTTACGTATTGCCCTACTATACGACCACTTTCTAGCTTGTCTCTATCGTTATACGATTTTTCTAAACGTGCAATAATGCTCTTTTTTGCACGGTCAAGCTCGCTTTGCTGAAAGCCATAACGTTTTACACGCTCATTTTCCATTAATAGAGCTCTAAGTCCCTCAAGCTGTCCTTCTGCGCTGGTTTGTGCTATAGATTGATATGCATTTTTTGTGCGAGCATAAGTGCCGCCGTAATAAGAAAATCCAAAAACAAAAGGAGGTTGAGCGCTGTTTCTTAGTTCGTTTAAACGATTATTAATTAACTGAGAAAAAAGGTTGCGCACTAGACCTTCTCTAAAGTCTGATATAGTTAAAGAAGGCTCTGCATTTTTACGATCTTTATACATTACATTCACACGGCTAAAAGCCGCTTCCTTATCTGAAGCAATTGCTATAAGTGTTTCTTTATGGTTAGGAAGTTGATAGCTTTTACGTTCTTGCCCATTTTCTGAAGCTGGTATTTTACCAAAATGCTCTTTAATTTTTTGCTCCATTGTAGCCACATCCAGGTCGCCCACAGCAATTACTGCCATTAGTTCTGGACGGTACCAGGTCTTGTAATAATTCCTCACATCATCATATGTGAAGTTTTCAAGATTTTCTTTTGTACCTATAGGAAGACGCTCAGCATATTTTGAGCCGTACATAAGTTTTGGTAGCGTCTCACGTTGCATACGCTCATCTGCACCAAGACGTAAGCGCAACTCTTCAAGTACCACTCCACGTTCTCCATCTATTGCCTCTTCAGATAATGTAGTGTTATGTGCCCAATCTTCTATAATCTGAAAGCCTTTTTCTAACTTTTCTGGATCATCACTAGGGATAGGTAAGATGTAAACAGTCTCGTCAAAACTTGTGTAAGCATTAAGATCTGCACCAAATTTTACTCCTATACTCTGTAGGTAATCTACAAGATCATTTTTTTTGAAATTTTTTGTTCCATTGAAGTTCATATGCTCCATAAAGTGAGCAAGTCCCAGTTGTCTTTCTGTTTCCATAATAGAACCAGCATTTACTGCGAGACGAAGTTCTACTTTATCCTCTGGCTTCCCGTTATCGCGTATGTAATAGGTAAGTCCATTTGAGAGCTTCCCTACTTTTACCTTAGGGTCTACAGGGATTTTTGATGTAGGGATGGATTGAGATGTTGTTAAGTCTCCGTTGTTTTGAGCTAGCAACGCGCCAGCACTTAACAAAAGGCCTAATGATAAGGCTAATGTTTTTTTCATAATGATTGATGAATTTAATTTTTAAATGATTGTCTAGCAAAGTACTAGTTATTTAAATAGAGTCCAATAATTTTAGAAAATTATAAGAAAAAACCCTAACACTTCTGAGTGAAGTGTTAGGGTTTTTATATTTAAAAAAAAGTGTTTTCTAGCCGTTAATAGCTTCTACCATATTAATCTTACCTGGTAGCATTTGCTTAAGCATATTTTCTATTCCGTTTTTAAGTGTAAACGTACTAGAAGGACAACCACTACAAGCACCTTGTAAAATTACCGAGACGTTTTGAGTCTTCTCATCATAATGTTTAAAAACAATATTACCTCCATCACTAGCAACGGCAGGTTTTACATATTCTTCTATGATATTTACAATCTCTTTTGATACGTCATCTAGAGTTTCAAACTTTTCTTCGGCGATGGCGTCTACTTGTTGAGGAGTTTTGAGCTGCTCTGCAGTTACGATTTCTTTTCCATCTTGAATGTAGTCACGTATAAACTCACGTGTCTCTGTTACAACCTCATCCCACTCTGCCATATCATACTTCTGGACTGAGATATAATTTTCATCAAAAAACACTTCTTTTACAAATGGAAAGTGAAAAAGCGCCTTAGCCATAGGTGCATTTGCAGTATCATCAATACTTTTAAACTCAAAAGAGGTTGTTACCAGCTTTTTATTTGCTACAAACTTAATAGTAGACGGGTTAGGCGTAGACTCTGCATATACTGTTACTGGTATTTTTTTGGCAGCAACATCTTCTATAATTACAAGTCCGTTATCATTAAGATAATCTTCTACTTGGTTTGCAACTTCTTGCTGCACATCTATCCACTCTACGATATTATATTTTTCTATCGCGACAAAGTTTTGTGCGATGTAAACTGTTTTTACAAATGGTAAGTAAAACAGTTGCTGTGCAAGTGGAGAGTTTGCAGCCTCATCTATATTTTTAAATTCGTAGCTATTGTGATTAACAAGAAATTGATCTGCTTGAAATTTTTTGATTGCAGGATTTGATGTTCCTTCTACAGATATATTATATGTTGCCATAGGTGATTTTTTTTGCAAAGGTAGGGAAGATGAGCTTTAAAATGTTATAGAATAGTATATGAATGAGTACTAGGGACGATGTTATTAAATTTAATACTACTAGTGTTATATTTTGGTAAATATGCTGCTGTAATAGTATCTCCCGATATGAGTTCACTTCATATTTAAGGATATGTATTGTAAAAAGTCATATATTTGAGAGCTACGGAAGTAAAATCTTTTGTAGGCCTTACTTAAAAAATAATAGACTGCAGTCGCAAGGGGCAATATCCAAGGCGATTTACTGTTGTATAGAAAACGAAAAACCTATGAGTTTGAAGAAATCCTACTTTCTAATAGCCTTGTTTTTTGCGCAATATGCTATTGCACAAGAGGGAATACCTGTATACCTTGATTACTTACAAGATAACCTATATTTATTACACCCATCTATGGCAGGAGCCTCTCAAACCACAAAGCTAAGAGGAACTGCTCGTGGCCAGTGGGCAGGAGTAGATGATGCACCAGCATTACAAACGGTTAGTATGAATGGTCGAGTAGGTGAGAAAATAGGTGTAGGAGGTATTCTTTTTAATGATAGAAATGGATACTTTTCTCAGCAAGGTGCTTATGCCACATTTGCTTATCACTTAATGTTAGGTCGTAGCTTTGCAGACCTTAACCAGCTTTCTTTTGGTATAAGTGCTGGTATTATACAGGGTAAACTAGATGAGACTAATTTTGACCTCACAGATTTTGACCCAGTAATTTCAGGAATAGAGCAAAGTGATTCTTACTTAAATGTAGATTTTGGAATGTCTTATAACTTCTTAGACTTCTCTGCACATTTTACAGTTAAGAATGCAATACCTGCAAAGCGTGATATTTTTAGTGAAAATTTTGAGCCTAACAACCAGCGTCGCTATATAGTCTCAATGGCATATGCGGTAACACCTAATTATACAGACTGGAGTTTTGAGCCATCTGTGATGTTTCAAGCAACAGAGCAAACGGGTGAGGCTACACTAGATGTAAATGCAAAAGCATATTATAAACTTGACTGGGGACGTCTCTGGGGAGGTTTATCTTATAGAAGAAGTTTTGACGGAGCAGAGTTTACAACAAATGGTGAAACTGTAGATGTGCAAAAATTACAATACGTTACACCTTTTATAGGAGGAATGTATGATCGCTTTATTTTTGGTTACACATACTCATACCAGAGCAACTCTGTAGTGCTTACTAATGGTGGTTTCCACCAGATTACATTAGGTCTTAATTTAGGAGTAAATAAAGATCCTTATGACTGTAATTGCCCTGCAATAAATTAACTATTATCTCGCTTTCGCGAAAGCGTAATCATAATAAAAAAGCCTCATCAAATTGATGAGGCTTTCTTGTTTTTAAGACTTTGTCTAGACTTACTCATTTGAAGCCATAAGTGCTAAAAACTTATCTAAGTTGGGTAAAATAAGAATACGTGTTCTTCTATTTCTAGACATATTCTCTTTGCTGTTATTTTCTACAAGTGGTACATAGCTACTTCTTCCAGACGCTATAAGCTTTGCAGGATCTACGTTGTGATTGTTTTGTAACTCACGTACGATGGCAGTCGCTCTCTGTACACTTAAGTCCCAGTTATCTTTAAGGTAAGAACCCTTCTTAACAGTGCGGCTATCTGTGTGTCCTTCTACCATAACCTCTACTGCAGGCTCAGAATTTACTACTGCTGCAATACGTTTTAAAAGATCATCTGCCTCTTTGCTTACTCTATAGCTTCCTGAGCGAAATAACATCTTATCTGAGATAGAGATTTGTACAACCGTATCATCTATGTCTATATTAATGTCTTGGCTAGCGTTGTTTCCATACACATCGCGGTCTAGGTTGCGTTTGAGCTTGTGCGATACGGCAAGATTCATAGAGTCTTCAAGTGTTTGTGCTTGTGCAAGCTCACTTGGGTCTACATTTGCAAGTGCAACTCTAAGTTTCTTTTTTGTGTTTTCAGACATTACAGTACCATTTGTAGTAATCTCAAATTTTGAATCATTTGAGGCCTGTAAATCTGTGTTGGTGTCTTTAAGAGCGTTGATTTTATTATTATAATCATCTACACGTTGCTCTATAGCCGCATACTTTGCCTCTATCTCCTCTTTCTCTACTTTAGTTTTAGTAAGTGTAACCTTTGTAGTGTCATACTCAGATTGTAGTTGGGTGTATTTTTTCTTTGATACGCAAGAGGTTATCATTCCTGCAGTAAGTGCAATAAGTAGGGTGTTTTTTGATATTCTTGAAATACTCATAAATCTTTAGTTTAGTGTTTACTTCTATCTTATACGGCGAGAGTGATTTGTATAGACGTTAAGAGAATCATAAAAACAAAAATTGCCTCTAGTTGTCGCTAGAGGCAATTATAATATAGATGTATCAAACTTATTCTTCCCAGTGGTAATCTTTTACTTTACCCTGCTTTTTTATTGCTTCAATAAGGGCGTTGCGCAGCTCGTTATCTTTCTTATCTGTCTTTGCCGCTACATATGATTGACGCTTCTTGTTGAGAGTGGCAATCTCCTCTTGTATTTTTTTACGTTCTTTCTTTTTTTGAGCGATGTATGCTTTTATTTCCTTTTCGTCCTTTCCTTTTAATTCCTTGGGAAGTTCTGATATTTCAAGCTCTTCTACAATTTCTTCATTATCGTCTAGCGCATCTACAAGATCCCAGCTACTATTTTTATATAACCTTGAGCTCTTGCTTACGGCTCTTTTTACGGCATTTGCACTGCCATATGCCTCTGCATTAGTATCTTGACTGCTTTGTAGTGCCATCTTGCTAGAGGCAAGATTTCCATACCCTATATAGGTTTTGTTAAGTGCAGCATTTTTATGTAAAATCTCATCATCATAAGGAGAAGGTATATGTACCGTTGTACGGTCGCTATTTATTGCGATGTAGTCGCCCTTTGTAAGTGCAGCACCATCTTTCCAATGTGTTTTAACACCTTGATTATAGTCACCACAAAAGATAGTGTTTATGGTTACATCTTTACCGCAAGCATTGCTGGCAGCACTTTCATAAGTAATAGGCCCTTGGTCAAAGGGTTCATTGCCGGCTATAAATATTAAATTAAGGTCGTTTGCATTTTTACCCCAGTCTAGTTGGTTGAGCGAGGTTTGTATCACATTGCCACAATACTCGTTACCACCATTTGTTGTGAGTGAGAAAAGGTTTTTAGAAATCTCATCTAGATCTGTGCTAAAGGCGCTCACCATTCTAATGTATCCCTCTCTTGCATTAAGGCGATCATTACCGTATTCATAAAGGGCAATTTTAAGATCTGGTTGTGAGTCATTACCACATTTTGCAAGTGCAAGCTCGTTTACAAGTTCCCAGAGTTGAGCCCTTGCCTGGTCTATAAGACCATCCATACTATTTGAGGTGTCCAGCAGTAAAGCGACTTTTATGGTATTTGCGTCAGGTTTTGGTGTAGAGATGTGTAGTGATGAGGTTTCCGCTTTCGCGAAAGCGTAATTCTCCACTTTAAGTTCTCCTGCTATACTGTTTGTGAGTGTTCCCAGGGTAGCAGCAAGTAGCAATAGCGTTTTCATAAGTTTGTTTTTTGAGATGAATAAAAATGTTGAGAGTTATGTCTAATGTCTCTTTTTGAATTAGTTACAAGTCAAAAGTAGCTATGACTTTGTCTAGAAATTATCGCTATTGAGTAAACTAGCACTACGGGTGAGGGAACGCGCCAGTGATTTGAGTAAAGTGGTAAAATATGGCCGTAAAATGCCATTTATAAGCAAGTTGCGAGGCCTTGTGATTTTAGGATGCTAGATTTATAGTGTATGTTTGATACCAATGAGAACTAGAATTTACATATTATGCATACTCTGTATTGCCTTGCTGTCACCAGCAATGCAAGCACAGCAAAAAAATAGAGCCGTAAGTCGTAGCACAAACGAGATCTTCATTTTAAGAGGTAGTGTGCTAGATACCGAAACTATGAAGCCTGTAAACAAGGTAAATGTAGAGGTTACTGGAGGTGCTTACACAAAGACTGGCCGCGATGGGGAGTTTCGTATAGAGGCAAAAGTAGGTGATGAGCTTGTGGTTAAAAGTGAAGATTTTGAAACTGTTTATTATACAGTAAAAGACAAGCAGCGCATTAGGGTAGAGGTAAGGCCGCTTGAAGAAGCTATAGCACTCGAGCAAATGCAAGATGTAGAAGAAGAGTTAGTAAGCTACAAAACATATCTCAACGAGGCTCAATCTGTATATAGGAGAGATGCCGCTGCTGGCGTAGATCAAGTTGCAAAAGCACTTGCCATAGAAGGTTTGTCATCACAAGAGCGAGCAGAGAGTTTTAAGTTACTGGGTGATATTTATAGTTTCTGGAAACAGTATGATCTTGCCATTACAAACTACAAGCTTAGTATAAAGAATACACCCAGCACTGCGGTAGAGATTGCTCTTGCAAAGGCATATTATAATAACAAGAGTTATCAAGAGAGTATACGTCTCTACAAAAGGTTAGAAAGCAAAAAGCTCACACCCCAACAGCTTGTTACAGTAAAAGAAGGTCTGGGAGACGCCTATGTTGCTACTGGTGACTATGTGACCTCTATTACAAATTATGAAGCTGTAGAGCGTACGGTTTCAGAGCTTAATAAAGTCTCAGAAGCTGCACGCGTGCGTACAAAAATAGGTGATGCTTATGACCAGCAAGGAGCGCAACAAGAAGCAGCATCAAACTATAATAAAGCGGCGCAGTTATCTAGTCTTGAGAAAACAGAATCTTCTGTAAGAGCAAAAACAAACATTGCAGACTATTATAGTAGAAACAAGTCTTATGATGCAGAGATTGAGTTACGTAAATCTGCTATAGAAGACTTGAGTGTGGTTGCACCAGACTCTATTTCTAATGATGATGTGATTACCACTCAAAAGCAAAATTATAAGATAGGATTTGCACTGGCTGCTCAAAATAAATACGACGAGTCTATAACATTTCTTAACAAAAGTATTGAAGAAGCAAAACGCAAAGAAGACCTCACGGTAGAAACTAATGCACGTAGAAGGCTCTCTGAGGTATATAGAGATAAAGGTGACATAGATAAGTTTAAAGAAGCTTACGAGGCTTATAAGGAGGTGGTAGATCTTAGTTACAATCGTAAGGAACAAGAGATCTCACAAGCTACAAGATTTGCAAAAGATATTACAGAACAACAAAACCGAATCATAAGCCTAGAAAAAGATAGACAACTCAATGAGAGTAGATATCAGCTAGCTTTTCAAGAGCAAGAGCTTGTAAAGGCACGTGATACTAGACAAAAGGTGATTATAGGGTCATTAATCCTAGTGACAGCCTTGCTTATGCTTACAGCTTTTGCAATGTACCGTAGTAGTAAAAAGCAGCAGTATGCAAATAATGTACTTGCTCTTAAAAGTCTACGCTCACAGATGAATCCGCATTTTATCTTTAATGCCCTTAATTCTGTTAATAGCTTTATAGCTACAAATGATGAGCGCACTGCAAATAGATACTTGTCTGACTTCTCTATACTAATGCGTGCCGTTTTAGAAAATAGTGAGGAGGATTTTATACCACTCTCTAGCGAGATAGATCTCATAAAGCGCTATACAATGCTAGAACATTTTAGGTTCAAAAATAGATTTGACTACGAGATAGAAGTAGATAAAGAGCTCGATGTAGATGCATTTATGATACCTCCTATGTTGCTTCAGCCTTATGTAGAAAACGCGGTATGGCACGGTATGAGGTACAAAGAAGAAAAAGGAAAACTACAAATAACCTTTGCTCAAAAAGATGAAGAAACGGCCGTTATAACCGTTTCTGATGATGGGGTGGGGCGCAAGCGAAGCAAGGAGTTAAAAACCGAAAATCAAAAGAAACAGAAATCTAAAGGAATGGGTAATATCAAAAAGCGTATTGCAATCCTTAACGAGATGTATGGCGATAGAATAAGTGTTGCGGTATCAGATATTTTTGAAAACGGAGAGGGAACACAAGTACAACTCTTTATTAAAAAAGCATAATTATGGAGCTCAAAACAATCATAGTAGAAGACGAAGAGACAAGTAGAGAGATACTGCGCAACTATCTTACAAAATACTGCCCAAAAGTAACTATTGTTGGGGAGGCCGAAAATGTAGACGAGGCACTTATATTAATACGCAATCATAAACTTGATCTTGTCTTTTTAGATGTTGAGATGCCTAAGGGAAATGCCTTTGACCTGCTTGAGCAAGTGGGCGATCGTACATTTGAGACAGTCTTTGTCACGGCATATAATCAGTATGCGATGGATGCGCTTAATACACACGCCTCATATTACTTACTTAAACCTGTTTCTATAGATGAGCTTATAAAAGCAGTAGACTATGTGACGGAGATAAAATCTAAAGAAAACGCACTAGAAAACAAGGTCCTTACCACACACAATATGGATAAGCAGGGTAAGATAACTATACCTGTACAAGATGGTTTTGAGGTGCTCCCGGCAAAAGATATTTTATACTGCCAGGCAGATGATAACTATACTCAGATTTTTATGAAATCTGGCGATAAGAAACTAGTAAGTAAAACACTTAAGTTTTTTGAAGTGGCTCTTACAGATTTCGGTTTTGCTCGCGTGCACAAGTCTTTTCTTGTAAATGTAAATGAGATTACTGGTTACAAAAAAGGAAAGGGTGGGAGTGTAGTTATGAGTACGGGTAAAGAAGTGCTTGTTTCGGCTAGTCAGAAGTCTAACCTGCTTGCTTACTTTCAATAAACGTTTCTAAAAATCTTTGTGTGATATAGTAATGGTGGTGGTGGGTTTTACGCTTTCGCGAAAGCGTGACAACACCTTTTTAAGCACCTTCACGTCTCCATTAGTATAAATGTAGTGATCACTTGATACATCCCCCGAAAGATTGTTTAATTCTTTTAAAACTGCCTCTGTCTGTCTAGCTACAGCTAGCCCAGAGTCTATAATTGCTACGTGTGGAGGTAGCATCTTTTTTAATAATGGGATGAGGTAGGGGTAATGGCTGCAACCTAGCACTAGGTAGTCTATGTTTTTTTCTAGCATAGGCTGTATATAGGATTCTAATAAGTTGTATAGCTCAAGATTCTCTAGATCTCCTTGCTCTATAAGAGGTACAAGACCTTCTCCAATTACCTCAATAACGTCTACGCCTTGTGTCCATCTCTCTGAGGTGGTTTGAAAAAGCGCACTGTTAAGCGTGCCCTTTGTAGCAAGTATACCTATTGCCTTGCTCTGAGATTGTACAGCTGCAGGTTTAATAGCAGGTTCTATACCTATAAACGGAATATTGTAGTGTTCTCTAAGATAGTCTATAGCATTTGTAGTTGCCGTGTTACAAGCTACTACAATGATTTTGGCGCCTAGATTAATGAGTTTTTCTGTGTTTT
>Ga0209295_1000523_pt1 | contig 18168 bp, 13 predicted proteins | sample Porto_5metaG_FD_187428 | JGI IMG/M metagenome (GOLD analysis project Ga0209295, IMG submission 187428) | Marine algal microbial communities from Porto, Portugal - Porto_5 metaG (SPAdes) (version 2) | ecosystem: Host-associated > Algae > Red algae > Unclassified | place: Portugal: Porto... | reverse complement strand
CTGGCGGAATTATAAAAACCAGTAATGATGGCTTATTACGTCAAAGTAGTTCGGTAGCCGAAATGGTAGACGCGACTTTTGCCCATAACGAAAAAATGAAAATTTCAGGAAGTTATGTGGAATTCGCAGAGCGTTCTACACTACCGGAATTTAAGTCTTTAGACAAGAATGATATTAAAAGGGAGCACAGAAGAGAAGGTTTTGAAGCTGCAAATGCTGATAAAATCTTTGAAAGCACCTATTTAGAGCAAACTTCTAAGAAGTAATTATTTTTTACTATTGATAGCGCCAGTTTGTTGAATTAGCTCAATATTCGCAATAACTTACCGCTATTTATATAACGACAAATTCTGATTCATTTTTTGAATTAAAATAACTTGCGTTTTGTAACTTGAGCTTTGATTACGGCATAAATATAAAGGTCTGGGAGACCTTTATATTTTTGAGCGAGATGGTGCGCTGGCAAAGTTGTTACTATCTTCTTTGATTTTTTTCGTTCTAAAACTTCTTGAAATGGTAATGGAATACTCTTAGCCCAAACGACGATAGGAGTGCAGTGGTAATGTGTATGGAATGGAAATAATTATCTAAGAATCAATTTCTCACATGAACTTTTTATATCTTACAAGACTAATTTTTTTATGAAGAATATTTAAATTTTAATGATAGGAATCGAAATATTTTCTGGTCCTGGAGGAATGGGATTAGGTGCTAAATATGCAGGAATAGATGTAGCATTAGCTGTTGAAAAAAATGCATATGCTGCACAAACTTATTTGGCAAATCATAGTGATACAACTGTTGTCGTTGATGATATTCAAAATATTAACGAGTTTCGTTATGAAAAAAAAGGAGAACAAACAATCCTTTTTGGTGGACCACCTTGCCAAGGTTATTCTAAGTCTAACAGAAAAACAAGATCAAACGAAAATCCAAAGAATTGGCTGTTTTTAGAATTTATGCGTACAATAAATGTTGTTAATCCAGATTGGATAGTAATTGAGAATGTACCAGGTTTGAAAGGCCTGGATAATGGTTTTTTTTTAGAGAAAATATGTAATGATTTACATAGTTTAGGCTATACTCCAAATTTTAAAATTCTTAATGCAGTAAATTTTGGTGTTCCACAAAGAAGAGATAGAATATTTATAGTAGCTTCAAGAGATGGTATTGCTTTTGAATTTCCAACAGGATCATTTGTAGATAATCATGTTAGTGTTGCAGATGCGTTATTTGATTTACCTAAACTAGAAAATGGTACTAAAGAAGATAGTCTAAAATATAGACATAAAGCTAAATCAGAATATGCTAAATTAATGCGTGGTAATTTACGGAAAGCAACGCAAAATTATGTTTCAAAAAATTCTGATTTAGTAATTGAAAGGTATAAACATATTAAGCAAGGGAATAATTGGAATGACATTCCTCTTGAATTAATGTCTAATTATAAAGATCATACACGTTGTCATCATGGAATTTATAGAAGACTAAAAGAAGATGAGCCAGCTTTTGTTATTGCTAATTATAGAAAAAGTATGCTAATACATCCAACAGACAACAGAGGTTTGTCAGTAAGAGAAGCTGCTAGATTGCAATCTTTTCCTGATACATATAAGTTTTTTGGTTCACTTGACCAAAAGCAACAACAAGTTGGAAATGCTGTTCCGCCTTTACTTGCTAAAGCAGTATTTGAACAAATAATGAAAAATTAAGTAGAAACATGTGGAATACTCTTTCGTTTGAAAATAAAATGTCAAAAGCTCTCGAGCGAGATTTTGGAGAAGAAAAAGGTAAACAATATTTTACTCAATATACTGGCGCTAGAGATTCATTAATAGCGGATAATTTTTTCTCTCAAATAAATGGAGCAGAGCCAAGTTTATCAGATCATGGAGGGAGACATATTGCAAATGTTCTTACTAACGTAGAAAAGCTTCTAGGAAAAGAAATTGAATCACAAACTGGTATTACATTGTATACATTAGGACTTGTAGTATTGTTTCATGATGTTGGAAATATTAATGGTCGCGTAAAACACAATAAAAACATTGCAGATGTATATAATTTTGTTAGAAAAAAAGAAGCAAGGTTTAATCGTGAACGTGCAGTTGTAATAAGAGCTGGTGAAGCACATTGCGGAAAGTCTAAAGATGGTAGTAGGGATACTTTAAATGACTTGGAAGAGATAGATAACATTGATGGAGAAAAAATTAACCTTAGGAGCATAGCCGCTATTTTAAGGTTTGCTGACGAGCTAGCGGAAGGACCGCAAAGAACATCGCAATTCATGATTGAACAGCATAAATATAGTAAGGAAAGTGAAATATTCCACAAATATGCAAGTGTTACACATATGTTTATTGACAGAGAAGGAGGCAGAGTGTCTGTTACTTATGATATAGATTTTGATACTAAATCAATGAAAAAAGAAGATTTAGTTGAACTTTTGGGGTTTTCGTTCAAAAGGATTGTTAAAATTGATGAAGAAAGGAGGTACAATAAGCATTATTGTGATTTACTTACACCATTTAAAAAAACAACAATTCAATATAATTTCACAGTAGATGGTACTCCAATAAATATTGATTTGGGGAAAATTGAAATTACAGATCGTTTTCCTATACCAGGAGAGCATAAAGGAGGAGTGGAAAGTTTATTGTCAAAAAACACTCAATTAGAGATTGATAAAATTTGGGATTCAATTAATCCTGAAACTAAAGAAAAAGTGTCTAAAAATGTATAAAAAACATAGAAACCCTTTTGAGTTTGAAGCTGCTAATAATCTTTCAGATGATGAGATTTTGGATTTTTATATAGATGATTATAATTATTCAAGATTTATTAATACCACAAGAAATATATTCCTTCAAGGTGCAAGAGGTACTGGTAAAACAATGTCCTTATTATATAACTCATTTAAAATACAATATAAGAAAGCTCTTAAAAACAGTAAGGAAGTTGATTATAGTAGAATAGGAATTTATATCCCTTGCAATACTCCTTTATTCCATAAAAAAGAGCATTTATTATTAAAAGATGATTTTAAAGCATCACTAATTACGGAACATTTCCTTGTTCTATCAATTGTTAATTCGATATCAAATACTTTATCAGAAATTACAGAACTTGATAATATTAGCGTTAAATTAAGTGATGATCTTAAAAACCAAATAGAATATTTATTGGGAGCAGAACTTATAAAAAGTGTATCATTTTTTAGAGCAATGTCAATGTTTTCTGATAAAGAGTCTACTGAAGCACAGAAAATAATTAACAATCAAAAAAATGATGACTTTTATCAAAATACATTAACATTTTCCTCTTTAGTCATGCCTTTTCTGAAATGTATTAAACAAATAGAATGTTTAAAAGAATCACATTTCTTATTATTAATTGACGATGCTCATGATTTAAATATCGATCAAAAGAAAACTATTAACTCGTGGATTGCATATCGAGATCATTCCCAATTTAGTTTTAAGGTTGCTACAGCAGAATCATCTCCAAATTTTGTTACATCTACTGGAGGTATGATTTTGGAAGGTCACGATTTCGTTTCAGTAGACATGTTGAAACCTTATCAAAACAAGGAATCAGAATTTGGAAAATTAGCAAAAAAAATAATTTTAAAAAGACTTCAAAAATATGATATTAATGAGTCTCTAAGTGACTTTTTCCCAACTAGTCCTAGTTTCAAAGATGATATTGATCGAGCTAGAGAAAAAGTAAGAAAAGATGCAATTGAAAAATATGATGGAGGCAAAGGTTCTCAAATTTCTGATCATGTAGCAAAATATACAAGAGCAGAATATTTTAAATCTAGACCATCTAAAGCCAATTTACCACCCTATTCTGGATTTGAAACTATAATTGATGTTTCTACTGGTGTTATTAGGAATTTGTTAGATCCTTGTTATTGGATGTATGATGCTGAATTATCTGAAAGTAACGATAAGATTAAATTAATTCCTCATGGCACGCAACAAAGTGTATTAATTAATAGAAGTAATAAATTATGGGAAAGACTGGAAGGGCTTGATAAAACTGATGTTGACTGCTCTAAGGATCAAGCAGAACAAATTTTTAATTTATTTGAAAATTTAATGGTTCACTTTAAGGGAAGGTTAATGTCGGAATTATCAGAACCAAGAACTGTTACTTTTGTTATTACTTCACAAGTTAAAGATTTAATGGAAAAAATCACACCTCTATTAGATATTGCCCAAAAAGCTCAGTTACTTTACACAAGACATGGTAAAGATAAACGAACTACTAAAAAAGTTACTGTTTATGTACCAAATAGGTTGTTATTGATAAGTAGAGGACTTGATCCTCACGGACAATATGCTTCTGCCTCTATAAAATCTGAAGATATTGTGGCTGCTGCAATTAACAATAAGAAAATTCCAGTTCCAAAAACAAGTGGAGCAGATGAAACTATACAAATAAAATTATTCGAAAACTAATGGATAAGAAAGGATATAATACACTCATAGCAGTACTTGGATGGGAAGATAGATTCTATGAAGGCATCAAATCCGATTTAGAGAATTATTCATTTCAACGTTTGATACTATTGCGTTATCAAGAATGTGATGATTTTACCGTAAAATCAAGAGAACTTATTGAAAATATATGTGCTAAGAACGAAATTGATCTAAAATATCTAGAAGTAAGTGATTTAGATACAGTAGAAAAATGGAAGGTATTTGATGATTATTTTTCAAATGAGGATAATGTAGGTAAGAATGTACTTTTAGACATCTCTACTATGCCAAGAGATACTATTTGGTCTCTATTGTATTTTTTAAACTCTTTGAATATTTCAATTGACTATATATATCATACTCCGAAATCATATAATTCGGATTGGTTGTCAAAAGAACCAGGGAAACCAAGATTGTTATTCAAACATTCAGGAATTTCAAGGTTAGGAGTTCAAACTGCTCTTATAATATTAACAGGATTTGAAACAGAAAGAACAAAACAATTAGTTCACTTTTTTGAACCAAAATTGACTTACTTAGGAGTTCAAAAAGGGAATCAATTTAACAATGAAATAAGAAATGCTGAAAATCATGAATCGATAAAGGGTTACACTGAAACTAAAGAATTTGAATTAGATGCTTATGCCGGTGATAATGGTTTTTCTAGTATAAAAGATCAAATTGATGAGTTAAAAGATAGTTATAACGTAATTGTTGCTTCATTAGGACCAAAACCAACATCAATAGCAATGTATAAAGCATTTTTAGATAACCCTGAAATAGCTTTGGCATATGTACCTGCAAAAGAATTTAACAAGGAATATTCAAAAGGAATCGGCGATAAAATTTTCGGAACTTTTAAGTAGAGAAAAAAATTAAATTATTATGTAAAATAGAACCTCAATATAGGCCTCATAAAATTTTGGTATAACCATAGGTGAGTGGAGCGTAAATATTATAAGAGTAAAAGAGTGTTTGCGTTTTATTATTTTATATGATTCAAAGTGTTCATTAGTTTACTCCAAAAATCATTTATCAAAGTAGGTATTATTTTATTAAGTTTTGTGTCATCATTAAAAAAACGTTTTCTATTCTTAAAGGTTTGAATTAATCCGTTATGGAAATCTGGAATCAGTATGAATTTTTCAATTATTTTTTTATTACGAATGTTTTGATAAACTTTTGGAAAACTATCTATAGAAGAATTGTGAACGATTTCATTCCTTAAATACATAATAATTCTAATGTTGTCTGTCATTTCATAAATTGTATCAGATTTTTCTTTGAATGAAGTCTTTTTGGAGTCTCCAAATAAGATGCTTTTAGACTTAAGTTTTGGGTAAACATCGAAATTTGTGTGAATGTTTTCGAACTCAAAAATTACTTTAGTAACAAAATCTAATTGACTATATAAATTTATGAATAAGTGATTTACTAAAGCAGTAATATTTGTAACTACTGGACCTGATGAGTATTGAATGCCATTTTCAACTGTGAACAAACCTTCTTGAATAAGAAAACTATTTTTATTAAGGGTTCTGTAGAACTCTCCAACGAGATATTTTGTTTCTAACACTGAATTTTGGATGTTACCAATTAAGTTTTCAACATCACTGTAATATAGTAATTTATTTAAGGAAGTTTTATCATCAATAGTTTTAATAAATTGTTCGAACTCCTCCTTTGACAACCTCATTTCAGCATCTATCCCAGCCAATGAAGCAAATGAATAAATCGGAGCTGCTAGAAATTTATGATACTCTTCTAAGTTTCCAAAAATTTTTATAGCAAGCAAATTTCTTAATTCAATGCATAGTCTTTCAATTTCAAAAGTGAGATCACCTTCTTTGAATACTAAATTTCCAACTTCATTTTCTACTATAAAAAAATCATCCTTATTAGGATTACTAGAGGAAATACCATCAATGTTATAAAATATCATTCTTATATTCTGTTCTTGTTTTTAGTATAAAACTTTTTGTAAAATACAAAAAGAATATACGGTTTAAGAATATTTGTAATATCAGACTCTAGCCAAAAAAAAAAAATTTTAATAGAATCTCGATTTTGGTGATGTTGGAGGAAAATGAACTAAGAGAATTTTGGTAAAACAATAGGGAAGAGGAGCGTTAAGAATTTTAGGGGGCTGGTTACAGTATTAGTTGACTGCCATATTAGTTGTTTTGTCTTAAAGCAGTCTTAAGAGTCAGAATGAATCCCAAAATATAGCGACTGAGCCGTACACCTGCCTGCTGACAGTCAGGTTGTTTCTAAATTCCGATAGCTATCGAAACTGTAAGCCTTGATGTTTTTGTTTCGCAGCTACATCATCTCGCTCAAAGTATACTTTGCCATATCAAGAAAAAAGAAACAATACACTTAATAGTTACAAAGTTTTAACTCTATTTGACATAATATTATATGTACTTAAAGTAATTGTTGATACAGAGCTAAATGGTAGCAAGTGTACAGAAATTTATTTTTCTTAAATTTTGTGCTCTTGCGGTAAGCTAACTAAATGTTTGTGAAAAATTTATTGGCGAACATTTCCTCATAAATCTACAAGTTTTGCTTTTTAATGGCTCTGGCCGAGCGTTGGAAAATTGTGCTTAAATTGAAAATGCGTATTTCAGCACTTTATAATTTAAAAAGTAATTGGGCGATTAGCTGTGCTGCAATTTTACATAACCCTTGATAAATAAAATTAGCCAGTGGCTGATATTATTTATGGACGAGTTGATGCGGTTGCCTAAATTAGAATATAGTTGAACTTACCGTAGTTTCGTTTTTACATAATTACTTAGTTATAATTCTCCTGCGGGCCTTATAACGTAACTATGTATAATAGCACGGAAATGCGCTATCCACAAAACTACTATAATTGTATTATAATGTTCTGCGTTATGTAACTTTGCTTTGATAAAAAGCTTTCCCAAAGACAAATCTTCTTTTATTTTTTTCTTTCTAAAAGCTTCTTCAAAATGTAGTGGAATACTCTTTGCCCGAAGCGACGATAGGAGTGAAGTGGGAATGTGTATGGAATGGGATTACAAATCTAAGAGTTCATTAATTTGTTCATCTGCCGTTTTATCATTAGAATCTGAGGGAAGACTATTTTCCTTTTTTTCAATAAGAAAAGTATTTTCATCAGCCACGTTTCCTAAGATTAAATTTGCGAGAGAATATCTATATGAAGAGATTTTAGAAGGAGACTTTTCACCTCCAAAATTCAAAATTATTCGTATTTCATTATTTGCAGGAATCAATTGTTGAGAGGTTACTATCAAATTAAATTCAGACATACTAGGTCTACCATTACTTAATATTTTCATTCCTGGACTATTATAATTTCCTCCAAATTGCTCATTATTTACAATGATAATACCAGGAGACGCTACAACTCTAATAAAGACATTTAAATCATTATTAAATTCAGATGTGTTAAAAACAACTTTCCTGAATCTTAATGAAATTCTATGTCCATCTAAATTTTCAATATTTTTTAACCTTAGATGGCCTTTAACTATTGGGAAATCTACACTCTTCATCATTGCACTAATTAAGTAATGGGGTGCAACTTTAGTTTGTCCATCTAAACGGATATAGTACTTGTCTTTAAATTGATGTGGTTTAAAATTACTTTTTTCTACTTCAATTATAAATATAGAATTTCCGTTTGGGTCATCTAATTTTTGAACACGAATCCCAATAGCTAACGGTACAATAACACTTGAAACCTTATTAATTAATCTATCTCTATCCAGAGTTGTCGAAAATGGAGTTAAAGCTCCTGCTGCAGAAGTATTGCCTTGAGCGTCTCGGATTTCAACTGGAGCCCCCCAAACAACAATTCCACCCTCTGAATTCAATAAACCACAAATAGCTTTAAAAACCGCATTTTCTTTATCATTATGGTTGCCTTGAGGTGGATACGATTTAAATTCTAAATTTAAAGTTTCCTCTTTTTCTTCATTGAAAAATTGAACAATATCATTGTATTCTAAATCATACAAATCTTTGCCAAATATTATCTGCGAGTATTTCATTATTTATAGTTAAAAAATTTTAAATTGAAATTAATTGATTCCAATTGAATTAGTATATACGTATCTAAAAATAAATGACAAAAGAAATTTATATAAAAGAAATAAGAAGTAAAATTGAACAAGAAAAACTTAAAATAAGAAAAACATTTTCTTTTGATGATTCTCGTATCGCTATGCTTGAATTAACTAGGTCTATAGATAGTGCATTCGTATATGTCTATTTTCTTTTGCCAAGAGAAGACAAAGAATATGAAAATGCATATATAGTTTTCAGTTATATTTCTGCAGGTTTTTATAACAGCTTAAAAACATTTATTGATAAAAGTATAAATAAATCTGGTTACCCATTATTCGTGTCTGATAGTAATGGAGTTAAATGGGCTAACGATACAAATATTAGATTTGGACACATAGGCTATATTGAAAAATATATAGAGCTAGCTAATCAACAATTATTTAGTATAAATAAAATAAATACTAATGATTATAAATTTACTAATCTATTTCCATCTCCAAATAGGGAACAATTAGTTGTAGAAGATTTTAATTGGTGGCAAAACCAAATTTCTTTTTCTGAAAAAGATTTAACACGATTAAAGTATTTAAAACCAATAGTTGAGAAACAGGTTTTTGAAAAAGTTTCTATTTGGAAAGAACATTTTATAAGGTATGATTCTACCAGTGAATTAGATGAACATTATGAAATAGTAGGAAGGCTTTTTAGAAGAAGAATGACTGGTAGTGATTCTTTTCCCTTAGATGCAAAATTTGGCTTATTGAGTTTCGGAGAAATTATTATGATTATAGAGGCTATTATTGGCTATTCTTTGAAACATAAAGACCATTGTTTAGCACTTTTAAGAAAAACTAATTATACAATTAATCCTTGGAATTTATACCCCTTAGATGAGAGAATTGATGATTTGGCATATAATATTTCTATTCACAAAAAACTTGACTATAAAAAAGTGTTTCCCTTTTTAGTTAAACTTTCAATTGATGAAAAGGATGTTGATAAACTTGGAGATTCTGCAGGAAATGCACCACCGCCATTAATAAGAATATCAAAAGAGTTTATATTGAAATCATTAGCAGGAATTTTAAATAATCCATTCGCATATCTAACTCGTTCTTTAAAATTTCATTATAACAGAGATTACTTTAACGCAGTGAACCACAGGGAAAAAGTTTTTAAAGATGATTTGTATAAACTTTTAGATGCTAAAAATTTAATTTCTATTTCTAGAAATATCAACCTTAAACTAAATGGTAAATTGATAACAGATATAGATGCTTTAATATATGATATTAATAGTAAAACAATATTACTAGTTCAGCTAAAGTGGTTAGATGATTTTGGTGCTTCTATGAAAATGAGATATAGTATGTCTAAAAACTTTTATAGTTCTAGTATTAAATGGATTGATAAAGTTGAGAGTTGGCTAAAAGAGAGAGAAATATTTGAACTAATTAAAAATGATATAAAAGGAATAAATCAGAATGATATTAAGAACATTGAATTATTAATTTTAGGACGTAATTTTTCTCATTTTTCTGACCAAAAAGAAGATAACAGAGCGTCTTGGTGCTCTTGGTATACATTAATTAAATTAGTAACTGAAAACAGTAATTATAAAAAAGATATAAAACTCTTAACGAGAAAGATAAAAGAGAATAATTTAAAATATGATAAAAATCTATCTAAAGAAGAAATAGATTCTATAGAGGATGAAATATTACAAGTTCAAAAGAGTAAAATTTTTATAGGTTTTTAGCCTTTATTCAAGTTTACTGCAAAATGATTGCCTTAGATTTTCTAAAATCAGAATTAAAAAGTCATATCTTAGAATTAATCGCTAAAATCGATGGGAGGGAAGGAGTTGATTTTTTAATAAGTAACAACCAAATATACTTACAGCCACTAGATTTAGATACTGTAAAACAAACAAGAGTTGTTTATATAATTCCATTCCAGAACTAGCAAAATACTCTTTAGAAAATATGATTGATAAACTAAAATCTTAGTTTTATAATATTATGTAAAATAGAAACTATGCGTTTTTACCCTGATGAAGCGTTAGCAAAACGGCCTCAGAAAACTTTGGCTAAAACAATAGGTGAATGAGCGTACATATTTTAGAGGTCTAGCAATACATATTCTTAATAAGAACAAGGTTTAATGCTAGTTCAAAAGAGTCTTAAGAGTTAGAATGTTTTCTAAAATATAGCGATTGAGCCGTAATTGTTTCCAAAATTTTGTGCAGCCTTGATTTTTTTGTTTCTTTTTTTATCAAGAAAAAAAGATAATAATAACGATTAATAGTCACGATTTCAAATTTCAGTTCTAAATGTGTGTTAAACAGCTCAAATCAAAAAAAGTTGAATAATAGCACAATTAGAGCAAGTGTATAAGAATTTATTTTTCTTAAATTTTATACTCTTGCGGAAACCTTTACGAGAATGCGGTAGAAAAAAATATTGCAGGATTATTATCGAATACGCGATTTTTAAACAAATCTAAAAGGTTAGCTTTTTTTGGTGTGGCCAAGTGTTGGCAAATTGAGTTTAAAAATAAATGCCATAAAGCATTTAATTTTTTAAAAACAATAAAGCGATTGGGCGCGGCAATTTTACATAACGGCAAATTATGGAACAAATGAAAATATGCGTCGCAGACACCGCTTAAAAGAAGTTGATGACCCTGTTGTGAGTTTTAATCAATTTTCAGAAGGTCAGGGATATTTTACATAATATCATTATAGCTAACAAACGAGATTTCCCCTATAATCTACAAAGTACTCTTTTTGTTCTATAATGTTCCGCGTTATGTAACTTGAGCTTTGGTTAAAAGCGAAAGGTTCTAATAATCTTCTTTGATTTTTTTCTTTCTTTCTTAAAACTCTCTACGAAAAGGTAATGGAATACTCTTTGCCAAGCGACGATAGGAGCGAAGTGGTAATGTGTATGGAATGGTCAATATACCTTTGCACAGCCATTGCATCTAGAATTTAATATCTTTGTAGCAATGAAATTTATAAGCTTCATACTAGCAGTTACCATGTTCACTTTGACCGCAAAGCCATGTTCTGATGGTCAAAATTTTGAAGACCAACAACAGCAAGAGTTGAGCATAGACCATAATCATCAAGAAGATAATGATGATTCTTGTCCTATAACCTGTATTTGTAATTGTTGTGGTATGTCAATAGCATATGAGCCTTTAGCCACATTTGAACTCAATTTTTACACCAGCATTTCTACACAATCAATAGCTATCTATCAGTCAATTTATAGATTTGATTTTCATTCCAACATTTGGCAACCACCCCAAGTAATTAGCTAAGACTTCTAGATTCTTAAATCACTTTTTTAGTTAATTACAATCATATTAAATGAACAAACACATTTTGAGCGTAAAGCTCATGTTTTTGCTATGCCTATCGCTACAGGCACAAAAATCAGATATTCAAATAACCGTCTATTCAGAGGATGAAAACGAACCCTTAATAGGTGCTACAGTTTACTTTGATACATTAGAAAAAGGAGCTATTACCAATTTTGATGGTATAGCAGAATTTGCCGAAATACCTAACGGTCAACATTCAACAGTAATTTCATTTTTAGGCTTTCAAACATTAGAAACAACAATTCAAGTACCTAGTGATGCGGATTATATTTTTAAACTTAAAGTAGATGCTAACGTATTAGATGAAGTGGTACTTCAATCTACACGTAGTACAAGGACTCTAAAAAAGATACCAACACGTATTGAGTTTATTGGCGTCGAGGAACTAGGGGAGAAAGCAATAATGAATCCTACTAATATTTCTATGGTACTTCGCGAAAGCACAGGTATACAAATGCAACAGACATCATTAAGTAGTGGTAGCACCAATATTCGTATTCAAGGATTGGATGGTCGGTACACACAACTTTTGAGAGATGGGTTTCCATTATATGGTGGTTTTTCAAGTGGTTTAAGTATTTTACAAATTCCACCTTTAGACTTACAACAATTTGAGATTATAAAAGGAAGTTCATCAACCCTTTATGGTGGCGGTGCTATTGCAGGATTGGTAAATATGGTATCTAAAACACCTGACGAAGAACCTGCATTGGATATTATGCTAACTCAAACACAAGCATTAGGAAGCACAGCGAATGTGTTTTATAGTAAACGAAATGAAAAGTTTGGTTTTTCGCTTTATGGTTCTGGGCACTATCAAAAAGCTTACGACCCAGAAGATGATGGTTTTAGTAACCTACCAAAAACAACCTCAATTTCTTTCAATCCCAAATTGTTTTATTATCCATCGGAGAAAACAACCCTGTGGTTTGGTTTAAATGGAACATATGATGATAGAATAGGTGGAGATATTACCAAAATTGAAAGTGGCGAAAATGGTATTCATCAATATACAGAAGAAAACAATTCCAAAAGATTAAGTAGTCAATTGGTATATCAAACACAATTAGATTCTGTTAGCTCATTAAAATTTAAAAATAGTATCTCTTTTTTCGATAGGAACCTAAGCGTCCCTAGTCTCAATTTTGATGGGCAGCAAACAAACACTTTTACTGAAATCACATATAATACGGCGTCAGAAAATACAGATTGGATAATTGGCGCAAATTTATATACCTCAAACTTTGATGAAAATGATAATGCACCATTACAGCGAGACCAAAAAGATGTAACCTTTGGTGCATTTGCTAATAACATCTTTGATATATCCGAAAAATGGATTTTAGAAACAGGATTAAGAGCAGATTATAATGCCGATTTTGGTTTTTTCCCACTGCCAAGAATATCATTACTGTATAAAAATGATAATGGATTTTCAAGCCGAATAGGTGGTGGTTTAGGATACAAAATACCTGATATATTTACGGAAGAAGCAGAATATATCAATTTCGAAAATGTTCTAGCAATAGATAAATCAACTTTAGACGCAGAACGTTCTTATGGTATTAATTTCGATGTAAACTATCAAGCACGCTTATCCGATGAGATTGGTTTTTCAGTAAATCAATTGTTCTATGCAACAGCTATAAATAAAGGCTTGTTGTTAAATTCAACAGATAATGGTTTTTTTCAATTTGAAAATGCGCCAGATGAAATTTTTAGCAAAGGAGCAGAAACCAATATTAAATTCACTTACAAAGATTTTAGATGGTTTTTAAACTATGCACTTATCGACACCAAACTAAATTATTTGCCAGGTAACCCACAAAAACCTTTAACCGGAAAGCATAATGCGGGGAGCGTTTTAATGTACGAGTCTGAAAAGTGGCGAATTGGCTATGAGACCTATTACACGGGAAAACAATTTTTATCAAACGGTACTGAGACAACCGATTTTGTAACTATGGGCTTACTGTTAATGCGTAATTTTAAACGGGGAAGCGTATTTATCAATTTTGAGAACTTCACAGATAGAAGGCAAAGTAGATTTTCCCCATTGGTTTTACCACCACATGAAAATCCTGTCTTTCCAGAGATTTATGGACCCACGGATGGTTTTATCTTTAGTGTAGGACTTATTATTAAACCATTTGGAAACTTAGACCACGATTAATTATGGAAACAATTGAACAATTATTAGAATCAAAAAATATTCGTGTTACGGCAATGCGGTTATTGATTTATAAGTTTCTTGCGGAAAACAAGGCAGCTGTAACGCTTAGTAATATTGAAAATGCTTTTGAAAAGGCAGACAGAACTACGCTTTACAGAACTATAAAAACCTTTGAGGAAAATGATATCGTGCATCAGATTGATGATGGCACAGGAATTACCAAATACGCACTTTGCGAACAAGGATGTAGTTGTGATATAAAAACAGATTTACACTTACATTTTCATTGTAATAATTGCAATGAAACCGTTTGTTTAACAGAACATAAGATACCTCAAATAAAAGTTCCTGATGGCTTTGTTTCGGAAAATGTAAACTTGGTTGTAAAAGGTATTTGCGATAAGTGTAGTGGGCAATAAATGCACTTCCATTGCACTAGCTATTAAACTAATTTTATCCAAAAATTAATAGATATGAAGTTTAATACTAAAATACCTGAACATCTTAAGCAGGCTTATAATAAAGAATTAATACAATACAGTTCCTGTTTAGATAATAAGGAATACGGTAGTGCTTGGTATCATTTAGAACGTAGTCATATCATAGGACAATCTTACCCCTTACAGCATACTTTTTCACATTGGCTAATGCTAAAATTTGGATTTAGACAAAAAGACACTAAAGAAGTAATAGGTCAAATTATTAGGTTGCTTGTAGGTGGTTGGAAATCATTTATAAATCACGTTCCCCTTGGTAATACTGGTGGAGCAAATGTGCCCCCTTTGAAGCGTATGTCTATTCCAAATGATATTGAAAAATTATTAAATACTAAATGAAAAAAAAGAAAGTCAATTTAAGAGATTTAAAACCAGAATCGGAAGAAGAACATAATCATGATGATGGTCACGACCACGGAGATGGAAGTGCATTCAAAACGTATATTCCAGCAATTATAAGCTTTGTGATGCTTATTCTAGGAATTGTAGTAGACTACTTTGATTTAATTCTCCAATTTGAAGGTTATGTTAGAGTAGTTTGGTATACCATAGCATACGTTCCCGTAGGGTTTCCGGTAATTAAGGAAGGCTGGAAAAATGTGATACGTGGCGATGTTTTCACGGAATTCTTTTTAATGTCTATAGCCACAATTGGTGCATTTATCATTGGAGAATATCCCGAAGGCGTTGCTGTTATGTTGTTTTATGCTGTAGGTGAACTATTTCAGAATGCAGCTGTAAATAGAGCAAAGTCAAATATCAAAGCTTTGCTCGATGTAAGACCAAATGAAGCTTTGGTCTATCGGAACAACGATTACATTTCCGTTAATCCCGAAACTGTGGAAATTGGCGAAAAAGTACAAGTCCGCGTGGGCGAAAAAGTACCATTGGACGGTATTTTGCTTTCTGAAAAAGGCTCATTCAATACCTCGGCTTTAACAGGCGAAAGCAAACCTGATACCATTACTAAATCTGAGAAAGTATTTGCAGGAAGTATCAATCTCGATGGCGTGATTGAAATTGAAACTACAAAAGAGTTTAAGGATAGCTCCATTGCCCGAATTCTCGATATGGTTCAAAATGCCACAGCACGCAAGTCGAAAACCGAATTATTTATCAGAAAATTTGCGAGGATTTATACGCCAATCGTCGTGTTTTTGGCTGTTGGCGTGACATTAATTCCTTACTTTTTTCTAGATGATTATGTATTTAGAGATTGGTTATACAGAGCATTAATTTTCTTGGTCATATCTTGCCCTTGTGCGTTGGTAATTTCAATTCCATTAGGCTATTTCGGTGGATTGGGAGCAGCTTCAAAAAACGGAATACTTTTCAAGGGTGCTTCATTTTTAGATGCAATGACCAAGATAAATACTTTGGTAATGGACAAAACAGGTACCGTAACCAAAGGTGTTTTTAAAATCAAAGAAGTAAAAGCAATCGGTTGGAATGAAACTGAATTTATGCAATACCTTATGGCGATGGAAGAACAATCTACACATCCAATTGCTAAAGCCATTTTAGAGTACAAAGCTGAAGGAGAAGATTTTGAAGCTACCGAAGTGTCTGAAATTGCAGGTAAAGGTTTAAGAGGGATTGTAAATGGCAAAAACGTTTTAGTAGGCAACAAAGCTTTAATGATTGCTAATAAAATTGAAGTTCCCGCAGAAACTGAAACCATTGTAGAGTCTATAGTTTTAGTAGCCATAGATAATAGGTTTGCGGGTTATGTAGTCATAGCGGATGAATTAAAGAACGATGCAAAAGAAACGATAACAACGCTGCATAAAGTTGGAATCAAAAATATAATGATGCTATCTGGCGATAAGGATTCTATCACACAAAAAGTAGCTTCCAAATTAAGCATTGAAAAAGCCAAAGGTGGTCTACTGCCCGAAGACAAACTGAATGAAGTTGAAAAACTAAAACAAAACCCAGAAAACAAAATCGCATTTATTGGTGATGGAATAAATGATGCCCCAGTTTTAGCGGCAAGTGACGTCGGAATCGCAATGGGTGGATTAGGGAGTGATGTAGCGATTGAGACCGCAGATGTTATTATTCAAACTGACCAACCATCAAAAGTGGTCAGAGCAATAAAAATAGGACGTTCCACCAGAAAAATTGTTTGGCAAAACATTGGTTTAGCATTTGGAGTGAAAGTAATAGTTCTGATTTTAGGTGCTGGCGGACTTGCTACGATGTGGGAAGCTGTGTTTGCCGATGTAGGAGTAGCGCTATTAGCTATTTTGAATGCAGTTAGATTACAAAGGATGAATTGGAGTTAGCACTTATATCGATTACTATTTTGTCCATGGCCTAAGAGAATTTTGGCAAAACAATAGGCGAGGGGAGCGGCCATATTTTAGGGGGCTGGTTACTATTTTACTTGACAATTGAAAAGATGCTTTTACCTTAAAGCAGTCTTAAGAGTTACAATGGATCCTAAAATATAGCGACTGAGCCGTACATTGTTTCCAAAATTATCTGTAAGCCTTGATTTTTTTGTTTCTTTTTTTATCAAGAAAAAAAGATAAAAGAAACGTTTAATGGTTAGGATGTTAAAGTCTATTTGACATAATGTTAGAAGTACTTAAAGAAAAGATTAAAACAAGACGAGAGGTTAGCAAGGGCTAAGAAATTATCTCGCAGAGTAATTTTTAGCTGTTGCGGCAAGCTGACGAGAATGCTGTAGAAAAAAATATTGCACACATTTCCTCGAATAAACGAATTTTAAATGAATCTAAAAGGCTAGCTTTTAAATGGCGTTGGCTATGTGGCTGGAGATTGTGTTTAAAATAAATTGCCTGAGCAATTTGATTTTAAAAAGCAATGAGCGCATGGGCAGCGGCTATTTTACATAACGGCTAATTATGGTACAAATGAAAATATGCGTCGCAGACACCGCTTAAAAAAGTTTAATGACCCTGTTCTAAATTTTAATTGATTCTCAGAGAGTTAAGGGATATTTTACATAATATAGAATTATGAATTACAACTAAAATGTTGACCCTCAAATACTTATGTTTGTTTTTGTATCATAATTTATATTATGTAAAATAGACTTTTTAAGACTCCACTATTATATACATATTTCATTGCATTTGTTAACATTCAAAAACTTAAGTTATTTAGGCATAAACTTATTATGATCAGACTTATCGAAATCTTTTTGTGTACCAGATTTCAGTTCATCTAGTTTTGCTTTTTCTTCTGCAGCTTTAATCATTTCTGGAGTTTCTTGTTCTTTACTTACCCAAAATTTCCACCAAGGTTTAGATTTCTTGGTCGTCGCCGGTGCTTTTTTCTTTACAGCAACTGGCTCTATGTTCTTAATGGTTTCTTTGACAACTTCTTTTGGTGCATTTATTGGCTTGGGTTCAATTGGTATAGCTGTCGCTGTTGGAGCTATTAGTATACCATCATGCAAAAACTTAAACTTTACTTTACTTGATGCCAATGCCTGAGAAATGGTTTGTAGCATTTCGTTCTTCTCAATCTGCTCTATGATAGAATTGCATTTATCAATCAAGCTTTGGTCTTTAACAATAGCCTTACT
>Ga0209295_1000522_pt1 | contig 18212 bp, 20 predicted proteins | sample Porto_5metaG_FD_187428 | JGI IMG/M metagenome (GOLD analysis project Ga0209295, IMG submission 187428) | Marine algal microbial communities from Porto, Portugal - Porto_5 metaG (SPAdes) (version 2) | ecosystem: Host-associated > Algae > Red algae > Unclassified | place: Portugal: Porto... | reverse complement strand
GCACGGGCTTCGCTACTGCCGGTTGAGGGGAAAACAAAATGTGAGTGAGCAAGTTCTTCTCACAGCTGCCTGTCAGAACATGAAGAAGATTGCCACACATCTAGCGAAGCTAGGTTAGGTGTGTGGGTGGCCTTTTTCATTCAATCTCATCCATCATCATTACGATGAAAATAAAAAAGATTGTAGAAAAACATGAGTTTCTCTACAATCTGAGGGCCTCTTCAGAGGCGCTTTTAAAATTAATTCGAGTAAGGAGTGGGTGAAAAATCAAACAAACCACTTTTTCCGGTTATTAAACAAAGGGAGTTTATCATTCACACTTACTTTGGTGGTAAGTTGTTTTTTTTCATTCCGGTTCGAAAGAAAACCCCACCCAAATAATTAGTGAAAAGTGACAATAATCCTCCTATATACTGAGAATATTAGGTCTCAAAAATAACTGTAACACATATATGTTAAGGTTAGTTTTTTGCATATAAAGTTGATGTAAATACCGGGAAAAGAATTATTATACTAATATTTAATCGCTGTTCCGGAGAACAAAGCAACGCCAATCTGTCCACCGTAAACGCCAGCCAGTCATAGTAATGGCATACGCGCCAATACTCGTCTTTCTTTAAACTCCAAAATCCATGAAATAGGTTTCATTATCAATTTTATAGACTCTCACACTTGTTCTTCCGTAAGCGATGACATCCTGTGCGTCTACTCTCCCGCCGAAAGGAACACCAATCCGGTTACGGAAATACCGTCCCATGAGGCTGTTGTTTTCATGGGTATGTATGGCTTTTCGGTTGGCCTGAGCCATAACGCACATCAGCCGCTCTCCATCATCTGTAACTATAGTAAACTCCTGTTCAAGCGGAGGGAAGAAGTCAGGGTCTGCGGCGTGAATTGTGGATGAAACGGGAATGTACGCCTGATTCCGTTCTCTTCCTTCGCGTTGCCCCCAGTTAAGCCCGCTTCTTTCATGGATGGCAGTATCGTTATTCAGAAGTAGAGGTAGATCCACATACGGCAGATGATGCAGATGACGGTAATCCCTTCGGTCCGATCCGTAAGTATTCTGCTGAATGGTAACAATTCTTTCATGATTTCTTATTGTCCGCCTGATAAACATATCATGGAATCTGATATGTTGTTCAATTGTCGGGTCGGTGCAGCTTAGGCAATCGGGAACATCAAACACTTCTTCAATATTGTCATGATTCGCTTCTACAATAAGTTCCGTTTGGTCTCTGAATCCTCCCCAAGAGAAGTTCGCCGAGCCGACGTATGTAATGGAGTCCTGAAATAAGCCTCCATTATGCCAATGGTAGATTTTATTGTGAACAGGAGGCAGGCTTGTTTTATAACTGATGCTAATCCGAGGATTTTCGTTCATGATTTGCTGATAGCGTTCATGATCCCAACGTCTAATTCCATCTTGTTTGCTCATTCCGATAATAAGTTCAATTTCAATCTCAGGGTATCTGTTCAAAATGTGATACAAAAAAGCGCTGGATGCATACCCGGATAGGATTCGCAGTTTACGGTAGCCTCGTTCGTAAGGAACGCGAAAAACACGCTCTTCCAAATTATCAATAAGGTACATTTTATTTCCCTCATTTCTATTAAATTACACTATTAATTTAATATTAGCATGTCATCTATTAAAATGGGAATCCATTCCTTTGTTTCAGAAACTTTTTTTGATAGAGTAGGTAGTGTATAATAATATTTACGATAAATACTACAAACGTAGGAGAGTTATAGAATGATTTTCGAAAAGGAGAACTGTTCTGCGGTCCGGGCGGATTATCGCTCGGAGCAAAAGAAGCAGTTGTATTAGATGAAAATGGACAAGTTGTTTTAGACGAAAACGGAGAAGAATATAAAGTAGTACATGCATGGGCGAATGATTTTCATGAAGATACATGCAAAACTTTCCGCCTTAATATCGTTGGTAATGATGAGGATACTGTAACTGTAAAGCATGGGGACGTAAAAGAACTTGATATTAAATCCCTTCCGCCCATCGATTTCTTTGCGTTCGGATTCCCATGCAACGATTTCAGTTTAGTGGGCGAAACCAAGGGACTTGATGGTAAATATGGCGGACTATACAGGTACGGAATAAAGTTATTGAATCACCATCAGCCAAGTGTATTTGTAGCCGAAAATGTAGGCGGATTAGAAGGCGCCAATGAAGGAAAAGCATTCGTCCAAATCTTAAAAGCAATAGAAGAAGCAGGAGAGTTCGGCTATAATATTATCCCTCATAAGTACCGCTTTGAGGAGTACGGCGTGCCGCAAGCGCGTCACCGAATTATAATCGTCGGCATTCGAAAAGATTTAGGGCTGAGATTTCAGGTTCCAAAAGCTCCTTTTAAAAACAAGGAACAATGGATGACAGCAAAAGAAGCATTGGAAAGTGAGCCGATTGAAAAGGATGCCCTTAATCATGAATTCACAAACCATCACCCTAAGGTTGTGAAAATGCTGGATGATATCTTTCCAGGGGGATAACTGCTGGGTAGATTACCTCTCCCCGGAATTGCGGCTAAATGTGAAGGGCGCGAAAATGAGTAACATTTACAGACGTTTACACCCTGAGGAACCAGCATATACTGTTACAGGAAGAGGCGGAGGCGGAACACATATGTACCATTACGACGAGCCAAGAGCATTAACGAATCGAGAGAAGCGCCGGAAGGTCAGACTAACTCGAGTTGGAAGAAACAAAGGCATAAAGGAGCAAAAGCATGTTCTGTAAAGAATGCCACTTATAGAAGAATATTCTAAAGGTTAAAAGACAAAATCAGCTACCAGTGGCTTTGCGACGTTGAATGCCTTGAGTGCGGAAAGGTTTAAAATTCCCAGCCTTATGATTTTTGGACAAACAATCAACAAAGCCCGAAACTTAAAAAAAGGAGATCGAAATTGATCTCCTTTTTTGTTATTCATAGATTTTAATGTAATGTCCTTCATCTGCCAATTTTTCCGTATGTGCCACTTTAAAATCTTTTAATGCTTTTACTACATATTCGCCTAATTCTTCTGCGCTGGAACCCTTTTACACTTTAACCGAATAAAACCTTGTAATATCAATACTAATTAACCTATTTCGACCCCGGCCACCGGTATCTATTAATATTAAAAGTTTCATGATCGGTTTTTACCGTGAACCTAACGTTTCACCCTCGTGGTGAAACGTTTTTTTGTGGTTTAAATGAGTTATTTAGATGAAAATAGAATCCTATTAGAAGAGAATGAGCATGTACTACTTTTAACAGAATAAACTTTAGATGATTTGCAACATTTGGTACGATACATTTAACCATATAAGGAAACAAAATGGAGTAGCGCATTCACATAAAACAATAAACTACCTTTGTGTAACTAAATGAATATTTGTGGGTACATACACATCTTTAGCTGGCATCATCATTGTGACCCAGTTTTGGGGGGAGAATTTATGAAAAAACAAAATGATCATGAAGAGTTATTGACAGGTGGAAATGTCTCGAACGTATATCGTTCGGGAGATACGGTTCGCAGAGAGGTAAAGTCAGACAATATGAATATACAAAAGCTGCTAAAGCATTTAGAAAAGAAGAATTTCTCCTATGCTCCAAAGTTTTTAGGGGTTGATGAAAAAGGTAGAGAGATCTTGTCCTTCATTGAAGGTGTGGCCGGTCATGATCCCTTAAAAGAATACATGTGCTCTCACAATGCTTTAAAAGAAATAGCGAAAATGCTTAGACTGTATCATGATGCTGTTTGTGATTTTCCCATTTCAGACGATTGGGAACGAATGGACAATACGCCTAACAACATAGAGGTTGTGTGCCATAATGATTTTGCGATGTACAACATCATTTTCAAAGATAAAAACCCAGTGGGAATCATTGATTTTGATGTAGCTGCCCCTGGTCCAAGGCTTTGGGATATTGCATATACTCTCTATACTTGTGTCCCTCTCAGTAGGTTTTTTCGTACTGAAACAGGGGAGGTCGTAAATTATCATTCATTAGAGCATGCAGCCCATATAAAGTATAGAGTCAAACTGTTTTTTGAAGCTTATGGTGAGGAAATACCAGAAGATTATGTGGACATGGTGTTGCTGCGTTTAGAAGGTTTATGTCAATACATGAAGCGAAAAGCGAATGAAGGGGATAGAGCCTTTCAAAAAATGATTCATGAGGGGCACCTTGAACATTATCAAAAAGACATACAATTCATTCATGAACACAGAAAAGAATGGATTTGAGGATGCCAAGGGTTTTATAAAAGAAAAAGGACAACTCATCTTTTTACTAGTTTCATGTGGATGTTACAATTGGTTATAATAGTTCAATAGAATGAATGTAAAGAGGCGGAGTTGTTATTTTGCAAACGAAGACGATATTACAGACTATGATTGAAGATGAGCGCTCACATGATTATCCGCTTTTTAGACAGTACTGTGTAAGGAAAGAACAGGGTCTGCGTAAAGATGCGTTAAAGGTTCTTCAGTCTTTTGTTGAAGAGATGAATAAGAACGAATTTACAGCACGGCGTTCATTTGTTGTTTGGCTGTTTGATTACATTGAACGTTTTGAGGATGGTCATCATTTGCTTGTGTATCCATTGGTACATGGGGTGATCCACCCTGTTCTTCGAGAGTGGGAAAATATTGATCCAACGGATGTGAGACCGTATCGCTGGCAAGGCTTATTTGTGCATCAGGGGGAAGGGCTGCCCTATTTATTGAAGGCACTAGAGATGGGAGGCAGCAAAGAGCAGCGAGTGATTGTTCAAATTTGCGAAACCTATTTCTCGGCTTTGTGGTATTCGTTTCATCATATACATGAAGATCTTTATTTAAGCACCTATGAGAAAGATCATGAGCGAATTCAAGGGATTCAAGATGTCATGAAACTGATCGAAGATAAAAATGTTCAAAGCAATGTTGAAAAACTAGCAGTCTACTATAACCAGCTTTTATCGGACTGGAAGGAATTTCAGCAGACGCAGACAAGAGGTTTTGTGAAATGGTGTGCGGATCGTAAGAAGCCCTATGAGTGGGTACAGATATTTTACTATCACCAATAGTTGTTTTTCATAAGAAAAAGGCTGGGGTCAACCCTGCCTTTTTTATTTATGCCATATTCTTTCTATTTCTACATGGTCTGGTTTAAAATATTTCAGGATGTAGACATCTGGATTGCTTAGTTGTTCCCACTCCTTGAATCCAATTGCAGGATCGGCGTGTTTTAGAAGCAGGCTCATAATATTGCCATGAGTGGCGAATAAAGTATGATCTCTTCCTGATTTTATTTGTTCATAGAGTGCCTCTACAATACGATTCATCGCTTCTAGGCTCGACTCTCCGCCTTCACAGGTCATATGCAAGTCCGAAAAACTGAGCTTTAGTTTTTCATACCAATCCTTCATTGGTTGACTGCTTAACCTACGTTCAGAGAGACGCTTATCCATTTGTACCTTGATCTGTTTGGCATGAGCAAGGGGCACAACGGTTTGAATCGCTCGTTTATAAGGACTTGAGATGATCTGATTGAGCTGAATGCCGGAAAAAAACTGTGCGAGTTCATGCGATTGTGTGATGCCTTGAGGCGTTAAAGACGCATCCTCGGATTGTCCATCTGCTTGACAGTGTCTGACGAAATAATATGTCTTCATAGGGGGGGACACCTTCCTCTAAGTATAAAAAAATCATCCAATATTGGATGAGGATTCACGAAAGTTTAGGTTCTATTTGTTCGTGTCTGCTTCTTTGTATGGATCTATCAGTTTTGAGGTTAGGTCTAAGTTGAACAAAAAATCATCTACGGTGTCTGTGCCAAAGGGAAGGGTGGAAAAATTAATTGGGATGCTGTCTTCTTGCGTATCTGAAGTAATCGGCTGTTTGTGCTGCTTTTTTCTCCAGTTCTTAAACAAGCGCATGTGAGGCCCCCTTTTCTAAAAAAAGATGGATTTATACATAATATACGGGGAGAGTTGTCCGAGCGTCAATTGTTTTCTTCAAAAGGATTTATTACATTTGTACGAAAAGAGCCACAGCTAAGTGCGGCTCTTTCCGTGTTTTGACATGGCACGGTGTATGGCTTGTTGTACCTTTCGTTCGCATCTGATGTTGTATGGTTTCTTATGGAGTTTACTCGTCTTAAATTGACCAATTACCCGGCGGACTCCTTGATCATAAATGATCAGCTCTCTGCTCGTTTGATCACTTAATAACGCTTGAAACCAGCTGTATTTTTTTAGCTGTGCTGCATTCCGTGATATATCATCTTCATCTACCTGTAAAAAAGGGATATACAGAGCAAGATTGAAGATGTCTAAAATGAATCCCATATCACTGGCCCCCTTCATATCGTTTATTACGTTTAGAAAGGGGAATGGTTCCATACAATTGGTTTTAAAAACAATCCCAGTGCATGAACCATTCTTTATTGTTTTTGTCGTAATAGAAATACATCGTGCCGTTATCACCAATCATGAACCGAGGTTTTTCTTCTGAGGCGATTTGCAGCATGAATTCTCCTGACATCTGGTGGGGAGGAGATTGGATGTAAGCTCCGTATCCACCGATTTTTGTGAACGAGTAGTTTGAGTAATGCTCGAAGAAATGATCTGTCGCTTCTTCACTTTCATTAACCTCTGATAAGTCAACGTATGACCAAGCTTCCTCCCAGCATGGATAATCCGGTTGTTCCCCTTCGAGCCACTCTATCTGAAAAGGTTTAATTCCTTTCACGTCTTCAGGGGTCTCAGCGATTTCTAATTCTTCCATTGATGAATATTCAATGAGTTTCCAGCCCTCACCGTTTTTGGCGATATCGATCGGAAGGGTTTTCTTGTTGATGAAAATTTGAATCATCTTACATTCATCAAAGCCGTTCATTCCCCCTGGTACTTCGGGTAAATACATTTGTAAAATGGGAATCATAGCTCCATCTTGATCTGCCGGCCACCCTTTATCACGTTGGATGAAAAAATGACCAGCAAACCAGCTGTACTTAGAAGGATCAGGGCGAAACCCGCCTATTTTGGCTACAATAGGTGTTTTTCCTAGTTGATTTAATTCGTCAAAAGCTTTGATCTTCATTTATCCATCCCCCATTCTTTAGCCAGCAATGTGTGCATCTTGAAACGTTCCATTCATATTGCCAGAGACAATGATGACATGTCCCCAAAATAAATCTCCGTCATGATAGTAGGCTTCGAATTCTCCATTTGGATAAGCATGGAGGCTTTCAAGAGAGATGCGGCTGATAAATTGATCCGGTGTGATCTCTTCTGAATGTTCAGCGGAGTCGTCTTGTTCCTGCCAATCTTTTGCTAGTTCAATCAGCTGATTTGCTGCATATGACTTCATGGAGGCATCCCATGTTGTCTGCTCTTCTACGAGTTGTCTAGCCGTTTTCAGAGAGTCATTCATTTCTTCCTCTTCTTCAAGATTGAAGTAAAGAAGGCACTCCTCATTGCCCCACTGGATGGTTGTTTCAAATAAGTCCAGTCCTTTCACTAATTCAAAGGTACCCAGCTTGTCATCGTGGTAAAAGATAGGTTGTTGAGCTTCTTCTAATATTTCTTGAAGTTCCTTATCTTCAGTATCTGTATCAACAAGTGAAACGAGCATAAATTCACCTGCACCTTTACGTACTTGAAGTGTGACGATAGATTCTTTATGTAATTGCGCTTGTTTTTCTCGTAATCCCTTTTCATCTGTTAACCAGCACAGTCTCACTTTTTCGGTTATGATGCGGTCTTTTTCCTTCCATGCAATGAGTGGGATTGAAGCAGTCCAAAGAGTTTCTTTTCCCGCTTTTCCTGCGCCGACTCCAGAAGGTCCTGTAACAGCCATGATGTCTATCACTTCTTCTGAGAATCTTTGTTCAAATATGTTGATTTGTTTGTTTGATTTCATAGGATGTCCCCCAGCTTGATTTATTTGATGGAGCTATACCTTTATCACACCGTACATTGGCAGGGGAAATCAAGCTTTTTTTACTTAAAACTGTTTTTTAGGTTTGTGGCAGCAGAGAGGATACATGGATTGTAGGAGGTTGAGTCACAATAAAAAAGCAAATCGGTTCGGATTTTGTATAAATTTGGCTAAGTGAGTCGAAAAGCCTAGGTGATTCTTCCTTTTCTTTATAATTACTTTGACACGATTAGATGAAAAAAGTAAAGTAGTACTGAGTGATTTACAAAACCTTCATCATTCTCTGGAACATGAAGCGGCAGTAAATTTAATGTAAATGGATATTTTTCCTTTTATTTACTCGTATTTTTTTTGAAACTTATGATGCTTCTTATTCGTTATATTAAAGGAGCACATGTAACCTGCGGAGAAAAGAGCATCGGAATGCTTGGTGCAGAAGATTTACATTTGCAAAATCAATGTAAATTTTTTATGATTTCATTTATATCAGATCGAAAATAAGAAAGAAGAGGTTTTATGAAAAAAATATTTGCGAACAAATATAGCTTTTTTGTTTTGGCTGTCCTTTTATTTTGGGCAAAATCGTACACAGCCTACAAAATGGACTTTAATTTAGGAGTGAAGGGATCTTTTCAAGAGGGTCTTCTCTTATTAAATCCATTCAGTTCAGCCATCGTGTTTTTAGGACTTGCTCTCTTTTTGAAGGGGCGTAAATCGGCCATTGTTTTAATTGTCATTGATTTTATTATGACCGCACTTTTATATGCGAATGTAGCGTACTATCGTTTCTTTGATGATTTTTTAACATTCCCGACAATGAAACAAGCCGGTAATCTTGGGGGAGGTATGACCGGCGGTGTGTTAGCAAGTATTAAGCCGCATGACCTTTTGTACTTCCTTGATATCATCATTTTAATTGCCATTGTCATTTGGAGACCAGAAGTGAAGAAGTTCCAAATGAAAAAAACTTTCGCACTGCTGATTGTGGCTGCAGGTGTTGGACTGTTCTTCGTTAACCTACACTTAGCTGAAAAAGATCGTCCAGAATTATTGACGAGAACATTTGATCATAAGTATATTGTGAAATATTTAGGTGTTTATAACTATGCGATTTATGACGGCGTGCAAACCGCACAAAATGCAACGCAGGTAGCAAATGCGAGTAGTGATGATTTAACGGATGTCGTGAACTATACGACCTCTCACTATGCGAAACCAAATGCAGAATACTTTGGTCAAGCAAAAGGAAAAAACATCATCAAAATCCATTTAGAAAGCTTCCAGTCATTTTTAATTGACTACAAGTTAAATGGAGAAGAAGTGACGCCGTTTTTAAACAAACTAGCTCATGGAAAAGAAGATTTTACGTATTTTGATAACTTCTTCCACCAGACTGGTCAAGGGAAGACTTCTGATGCTGAGCTCATGATGGATAATAGTATGTTTGGATTACCAGAGGGTGCAGCGTTTGTGACAAAAGGTGAAAATACCTTCCAATCACTTCCTGCCATCTTAGATCAAAAAGCAGGTTATACGAGTGCAGTGCTTCACGGGGATTATAAATCTTTCTGGAACCGTGACACGATTTATAAACATATGGGAATTGATCAATTCTTCGATGCATCTTATTACAACATGGATGAAGAAAACCTTGTAAACATGGGTCTGAAGGATAAACCATTCTTTAAAGAATCAATCCCAATGTTAGAATCAATGAAAAAGCCATTTTATGCACACTTAATGACATTGACCAACCATTATCCATTTAATTTAGATGAGAAAGATGCGACAATCGCTAAGGCAACAACTGGCGATAAAACAGTGGATAATTATTTCCAAACAGCGAGATACTTGGATGAGTCATTAGAACAATTCTTTAAGGACTTGAAAAAATCGGGTCTGTATAAAGACTCAGTGATTCTATTATATGGTGACCATAACGGTATTTCTGAGAACCATAACCGTGCAATGAGTGAGATTCAAGGGAAAGAAATTACGCCATATCAAAATGCACAAAATCAGCGTGTACCGCTCATGATTCGTATCCCTGGGAAACAAGGCGGCGTGAATCATACGTATGGCGGTGAAGTAGACGTGATGCCAACGCTTCTTCACTTACAAGGTATTGATTCAAATGAGTACGTGAATTTTGGAACAGATTTATTCTCTAAGAAGCACGATCAAACTGTTGCATTCCGTAACGGAAACTATGTGACACCAAAATATACCCTTGTAGATAATACGGTCTACGATACAAAAACGGGTAAAGTGGTGAAACAAAACAAAAAGACAGAAGCGATTAAAGCCCGTGTTGATAATCAGTTAAGCCTGTCAGATAAAGTACTGTACAGGGATCTTCTTCGATTCCATAAGCTATCTGATTTTAAACCAGTGAATCCATCTGATTATTTCTATGGTAAAACAAACAAAGAGACAGAAGCGAATTCTTCTGCTAACTAACTGAGTTTTGGGCAAGCACAGAAAGGTGCTTGCCTTTTTCTCTCTTACAGCTTGATTTGTTGGCAAAATATGTTTATATTTAGGGAGAAACAAGCGTGGCGTCAGCGGTCAGCTGGCGATAAACTCATTTTGTCCTAGGGGATTTCAGGAGGAGCTTATGACAACAAATACAAAAACACAAAAAAAGAAATCAGAATTATGGGGCTGGATCAAAGCCATCTTAATCGCATTTATTGCTGTTTTTATCATTCGTAACTTTTTATTCGCACCGTATATTGTGAAGGGGACTTCTATGGAACCGACACTGCATGATACAGAGCGGGTGTTTGTGAATAAAACAGTCGATTACTTCGGCGATTATAAACGCGGACAGATCATTGTTCTTGATGGGGAAGACCGCAGTACTCACTATGTGAAACGATTGATTGGTTTACCTGGTGATAAAATCGAAATGAAAAATGACCAGCTATATGTGAACGGTCAAAAAGTGGCGGAGCCTTATTTAGCATCAAACAAAAAGAAAGCTGCCGCAGATGGCACCTTGCTGACACCTGATTTTGGTCCTCTTACAGTCCCTAAAGGAAAGTACTTTGTCATGGGTGACAACCGCCAAAACTCAATGGACAGTCGCAACGGTTTAGGTCTTTTTACAAAGAGTGACATTCAAGGGACAACATCATTCGTGTTTTATCCCTTCCAAGATATTCGATTAATCAATCACTAATCAATAAGAAAAAGCACACAGGCGTGTGCTTTTTTTGTTTGGTTAAGACTGGCTTTTTGAAATCGCCTGTTCTAGATCTGCCAGAATATCTTCAATCGCTTCTGTTCCAACAGATAAACGAATAAGTTCTGGTGTCACCCCTGTGGCTTTTTGCTCTGCTTCACTTAATTGCTGATGCGTTGTGCTGGCAGGGTGGATGATGAGTGACTTAGAGTCGCCTACGTTTGCAAGATGTGAGAAAAGCTGAACCGAATCAATGAGTTTTTTTCCTGCGTCTTTGCCACCTTTAATGCCGAATGTGAGGATGGCACCTTGTCCTTTTGGTAAATAAGTTTGAGCCAGCTCAAAGGATTCATGGCCTTCAAGACCTGGATAGCTGACCCATTCTACAAGAGGATGATCTTGTAAAAATTGTGCTGTCTTCAATGCATTTTCACTGTGGCGTTCAAGGCGAATGTGCAATGTTTCTAAGCCTTGCAAGAGTAAAAATGAGTTGAATGGTGATAAAGCCGCCCCTAGATCACGTAAGAGCTGTACACGTGCTTTTGTGATATAAGCCGCTTCGCCAATTGCTTCCGTATACGTCAGGCCATGATAGCTTGGGTCTGGTTCAGTCAGGCCTTTGAACTTATCGCTATCACCCCAAGGAAACTTACCGCTGTCGACGATGACTCCGCCAATGGATGTGCCGTGGCCGCCGATGAATTTCGTCGCTGAATGGACGACAATGTCTGCGCCAAATTCAATCGGTCTTAACAAATAAGGGCTGGCAAGTGTATTATCCACAATTAGAGGGATGTGATGCTTGTGTGCAATGGCTGATACGGCTTCAATATGTAAAATGTCGCCTTTTGGATTTCCGATGCTCTCTGCATACACTGCTTTTGTTTTATCTGTAATGGCTGCTTCAAGTTCTTCAAGGTTTGAGGAATCCACAAACTTTACTGTTATTCCAAGCTTTTTCAAGGTATGCGCAAATAAATTATATGTGCCGCCATACAGACTGCTGGAGGATACGATTTCGTCACCAGCTCCTGCAATGTTTAAAATGGAGTAAGTGGTCGCTGCTTGTCCTGAGGAGACAGCAAGTGCACCAATTCCACCTTCAAGCTCAGCGATCCGTTTTTCAAACACATCATTTGTCGGGTTCATAATACGTGAATAAATATTACCGGGTTCCTGAAGTCCAAATAAATTCGCCGCATGCTCACTATCTCTAAAACCGAAAGAGCTTGTTTGGTAAATAGGTACAGCTCTTGAATAGGTGGCTGAATCCAGTTCTTGACCTGCGTGAATGGCTTTTGTTTCTAAACGAAATTGAAGTTCTTCTGACATGTGTGTATCCTCCTTTTGTTAGATAAAACCAACTACTTTAATAAGAAATATTTAATAAGACTATAAATCTTGTTTACTGCCTGGTCAATCATTTTTTAGATAAATCTGAAAAAACAATAAATATAGTTGACATGTCGGAATAGTATGTATTAACATAAGCATACTGAAAATACCAACAAGAATCGCTGATCGGTCAACCGAAGGCTCGTTCACTCAGGCATGAGTGAAGGGCCTTTTTTTATTTTAATCAGGAGGGAAGCTGAAGATGGAGAAAAAGAAAAAACGAAAAAAATACAGAAAACACTTGGATATCACATTAGACATTTTGATTGAGCGGAACAAATATGAGATTTACAGCAATCAAGAACGAATAGAAGAAATTTACGATCGTATTGATGAAAAGCATACAAGGTCGAAATAGTGATTGAATGTGAACTGAACAATGATGAATAACTGATGTGCCAAACGAAAGCTCTTCACTCTGTTTTGAAGATAAGAGCTTTTCTACATATATGTTTTGCTTGTTCGATGTAAGAGAACTGGATATATCATTTTAACCTCATAGATGAAAAGTAAAGTATCCACACTCAATAGGAGGTTTTATAAAAGAGTGAGCTGTTGGCAGTTATGAAATAGGGCAAGGGCTTTTTTCCCAACAGGTTTTCTTGTATATACATATTTTAAGAGACAAGAGAAGAAGGAAAATATGCTCACTCTTTTGTCGGAATTATCAGTTAATATGTCGTATTTGATGTGTTAACGACATATAATTAGGACTTTTATATCTGATATATCGGGGGAATTCTTTCTATCTCAAAAAAATGAAAGATTAAATAGAAGAGATGATGAAAATGAACTATTTGAAAAAAGGCAGAAAAAAGATGGATTTATTGACAATATATGGGTTTTGTGGTTCTTATGTTGTGGTGAAAAATAGTAAAAAAGGGAGAATTTATACAGTTGAACATGAATAATTGAATAAAAAGTCACATTTTACACGAAAATATGTTCGGTCAAAAATGGGATCTTCTGTTGATGTTTGGAGTGTGACGCCTATGATACGATCATCATAAGCTGGGAGGTGAAAAGTATGACTTATGCAGCGCCGCAAGTTGACTATTCCACTATGGAACCTGCTATTATGGACCAAGCTTGGTTCTTAGTATTTGTTGCTGTCCTTCTTGGATTGGGAGCAACAGTTGTTCTAGGAGCAGCAGTTTGGTGTTTAGCAAACGGCAAGGGTAGCTTTACAGGAGCCGTTCAGTGGGAAAGTGGCTTAAAAGTCCAAATTGAATGTAAGTAGCTATACTTAGGATTCATCTTTTTACTTCTTAGATAAGACACCAGGGCTAAACCGTCTGTGGCGGGCGGTTTAGCCTGATCTGTTTTTAAAGAATATGCAGACACTTGGAGGTTATATGTTTACGATTGAGAATTTAACCAAGACGTATAAAAATAACGTGACTGCTGTCAATGATTTTCATTTGAAAATTGCCCCTCATCAAATCGTTGCTGTGGCTGGACCAAATGGATCCGGTAAAACAACGATGATTAACTGTGTACTCGGCATCATTAAGCATACAGAAGGAACCATTCATATCAAGGATGTCACAAATGATGATCCATCCTTTAAAAAACAAGTCGCCTATGTTCCAGATGATCTGCTACTCCCTGAAGCATTGACTGGTGCTGAATATTTAGATTTTGTTTCTTCTATGTATGAATGTAAAACAATTCAAAGAAGAAATCAACTAATTGAATTGTTTGATATGGAATCAGCTTTATCAAGACCGATTGAAACCTATTCCCATGGAATGAAAAAAAAGACACAGCTGATTGCTGCCTTTATGCTTGAGAGTCAATTAGTGATCATGGATGAGCCCTTTAGAGGACTTGATATTGAAGCGGTTATAAACACAAAGAAACTGATGAAACGTTATGCCGAGCACCATGGTGCAATCTTGCTTTCAACGCATGATATGCTTTCAGCGGAAGAGCTGTGCCACAAGATCGCCATTATTTCTAAAGGAAATAAAATGGATGAAGGGACGGTTTCAGCCTTAAAAGAAAAGTATCAATCAAGCACATTGGAACAGGTGTTTCTGAAAGCTTCAATGTTAAGTGATAGGGGTGCACATTTTGATGAAATCATTAATCATTTCTAAAATGATGCTTAAAATGTGGCAGCAAGAGATGTATAAGCTCTTTGATACTCAAACGAAGCGAATCATTGTGGTCTTATTCTTTTTGTTTGCAGTCACAATGGGAGCCATCATCGGATACAGTTTTACGGGTGTCTTTATGAAGGCTTTCTTAAATGGAGATGAACGTTCACTTGGGTTGTTGGTTGTGTCGATGGCAATCAATGCATCCATTTTTACAAGCTTGTTATTTGTGCTGATCAAAGTCAGAACACCTGAACAAGATCGTTTTTCTATGCAGCTCAGCTGGTTTCCGCTGTCTACCTTTCAAAAAAGTCTTGGTTACTTCATTCCGATGGTGACAGTCGTGACAGGGCTTGTTTTATTTTTCATCGGGATCTTGCTTTTACCTAATTTTATTGCACAAGGGATCGGTATTTTCTTTATTCTTACATTCTTTTTGATGGTGCTTTTGCAATCGCTCTTTGTCTTAACACTGCTTCAGCTCATTTACAACGTGACTTATTTACTCGTACTAAAATTAAAATTACCGTTGCAAAAATTTGCAGCGATATTTGTTTTATTAGCGCTAGTTGTAGCGTATGGAATGACACATTTCGACATCAATCAAATACAGCAATCATATGTACAGTTTGATTATCATTTGATGTATTTTACAGCGCCGTTTTTCTTAGCGGCACAAGGGATGTCTCCTGACGGGGTGAATTATGCGATTTTGATCCTCTTCATCTTATTATCTGCGGGAGGCGCATTTATTTCTCTTGCTTTAATGCCAATTATGGCTGAGAAAAAAGCGTTAACCTTTCTGCACAAACTACCATTTTCATCTTCGAAAAAGTGGTCACTCATTGTAAAGGAAATAAAGTCACAAGTGAGAAATGAAGAAAATATTTTAAACTTTCTCATCCTCCTTATTGTCATTTTATTTGTCCGTTATCAGTTTGCCTTCCGCTTTGAAGGAGAAGCTTTTTTTGTCTTATGTGCGCTAGCTGGGTTAACAGCTTTTAATTCATTTGGCAATGACAAACGTATGCTTGGGATGTATAAAACGTTTGGTCTAAGGCCGTGGGAAGTGGCTCTTTATAAGTTCCTCGGGCTTTTGCTCGTTGGTGTGATCCAAATTGTTTTATTTATGATCACAACACTGACGCTCCCGGATCAGATCTGGATCGTGTTGATTGGCGCTGCTGTCTTGTGTAATGCAACGGCTCTCTTTTATGTGGTAGGTATTTTATTACCCCTTGATCGAAATAATCCTTACACAGGTATTTTCTCGTTCGGAGCGCTTATTTTAATCATGATTCCGATTGTATTTATTGGAAACTATGTGATAGGGGAATCGAGTCAAATGCTTCAGTGGCTGCTTGTGGCAGGATTTGAATGTCTGCTCATCTTTGCCATATATAAAGGTTTTTCATGGAGGTATTCACATGATTCAACTTCTTAACAATAAGCTAAAGATTGAGCGGGTGCCGGCACTTGCGCCATATGTGACTTTACAAAAAAGGCATTTGACTGATACGCAGTACGGAAGCTCACTTCCAATTAACGAAAGTGCATATCATATGTTAACGAAAGTGGATGGTCAAAGGACAGAGGCGAGTATTACAGCAGAACTCGCCGATTTGTTTCAGGTCGATGAGTCTGTGATTGCCCGCGATTTTTATCAATTGATGATGGGGCTGAATCAGCATCACTTGCTGTCGATTCATTATCAATCGCCATATCGGACTGTCACAGCCTTCTGTCAATTTTTTAAGCAGTATCAAGTAAAGATGAAAGAGCGGTTTGACTGCACGGGTCATTCATTTCTTCACATATTGGGTACGGCTCTGCTGATGGTGACGCGCAAAATCATCTTTTTCTGGGTGCTCTTTATGATCATGGCGGGAATCGCCTTTTTATTTATTCCTGATCCATCGATTGCAGCCATTGCGATTTATTTTACGATTATTTATTTCGGATTAATTACTGGAACCGCCTTGCATGAGGCGGCACATGGGTATGCACATCGGAAGTTCGCCGGCCGGGATGGCCCTCAAGGCTTTTTTGCGAGCGATATGATGTCTGTGAAATTTGTGAGGCCTGTTTTAGATCCGTTTCAGAAAAAACAGGTGTGGATTACACTGCTTGGTCCGCTTTTGCCGGGGCTCATTGGCGCAGCCGGAATCATTGTGACTGTTTTATTTCTAAAAGAAAATCCAATTTCGACAGGGTTTTTCATTTTTTCAATCACGTATTTTATTCAATTGCTCTACCTTCTTCCGTTTATGGGGGATGGTAAGTCTATTATGAAGCAGTTATTGCTTGGTGGAATGGGAGGACAACGATCATGAACGTTCAGGCAATGAAACAAGGTGCAATTGTTGGTAGTTTCCTAGGTTTCTTAGGCTTTCCGATGCTGACCATTGGTGTTCTGTTCTATCACTTATTTCAATCAAAAACAAATAATGAATTATTATTTAACAGTCTTGCTTTTGAGATGGAAGGTTCGTCTGCATTTACGTTCCAAATCAAACCAAACTTTTTTATTTATATGGTTGTCATTTTTGCTGTCAGTTTTCTCATTGTGGCATTCCTATCAGCCATGAAACAGAAAAAAGCGAAAGATTAGGAGAATACTCCTAATCTTTTTTTGTATAATCAACCAAATTTTAGTATAATAAAAAATAAAAGTATAAAAGGGGATATCAATGATTAAGAAATGGAGCATTCTTTTATTGACTGTTTTTCTATTAGCAGGATGCGGCGAGAAGGCTGCAGAAACAACAACGACAGAGAAAACGGTCTCTAAAATAGAAACAGAGTCTGACTCTAAAAACCAAGTAACGATTGAAAAAATGAAATTGACAAAGAAAGAAAAAAACTTACTAGAGGCATCAACGACGAATGAAATAGTAGCTCTTACACTTAAAGGATTAACGAAGAATGATAAGAGTATTACTTTTATCGGGAGCCACTACAAAAATGGCCGGCTAGTTGATAAGGAATCATCTTCTTCGACTTTTACGTTACATCAGGATGGAACTGACCAAACGATGAATATACTTTTACAATTAAGAGATGAGAAAGATACATATGAATCACAATTTAGTATGTGGTCAGACAACAAGAATGAGGGAATGACAAAAGCAACAGCAAGTTTTCCGTTCAAAATAAGTGATTATGTTTTTTCTGCACAATCTGATACTGTCAAAGTCTCTTCTGGAGAAAAGGCACTGATTGCATATACAGCGGCAATGGGAAAAGACGGGAATTCACCGATGCTTGAAAGGATTGAGAAAAATCCTAAGCAAGCGCTGAAGAATAAGTCACATGCCTACTTATTTTATATCCAGCTCGATAAATAACTATCGTAATATATATGGAGAATATGAAATTTTTTGACGAAAAATCTTCATATTCTCTTGACGAATTGTTAAGAAAGTTGTAACATAATAAAAGTCAACGCAATGATGTTGTCTTTAAAAGATTGATGCGGGTGTAGTTTAGTGGTAAAACCTCAGCCTTCCAAGCTGATGTCGTGAGTTCGATTCTCATCACCCGCTCCAATACATAATTTTGTTTATAACGCAGTATTTCGTTTCATAGATAAACG
>Ga0209295_1000521_pt1 | contig 18222 bp, 12 predicted proteins | sample Porto_5metaG_FD_187428 | JGI IMG/M metagenome (GOLD analysis project Ga0209295, IMG submission 187428) | Marine algal microbial communities from Porto, Portugal - Porto_5 metaG (SPAdes) (version 2) | ecosystem: Host-associated > Algae > Red algae > Unclassified | place: Portugal: Porto... | reverse complement strand
GGCGCATGGCAGAATTGGCATCTTCAAGGCTGTTGACGACTTGCTTAAAATCGCCGTCTGCACCGTACAAAATCGTCCCCGTAGAATAGATGCGCGGACCGACGAGATGCCCCGCTTTCACCATTTCGGATTGCGAAAACACCATTTCGGTATTGGAAGAAGGGTCGTGCGTGGCGGTGACTCCGTAGGCGAGATTGGCGTAGTACGACCACTGTTTTTGCGGGCTGTGACCTTGTCGCCAAGTATTCAAATGGGCGTGCGTGTCGATGATGCCCGGCATGATAGTTTTGCCTTCTACGTCTATGATTTTCGCGCCTTTCAGGGTGGGCGCGTCCGCACCCGCGCCTATGTAGGTGAGTTGGTTGCCTTCCACGACAATCGTACCGTTTTCGATGATTTCATCTTTGTCATTCATCGTGATAATACGTGCATTCGTGAATACAATTGTGCCTTTTGGCTTATCTGTATCGATTTCTAAACCAACCCGTAAACCCACGCTATCCATCGGCGGTATGCTGTCGGCTGCATTTTCCAAAAACAGGAAACGGTCTGTTAGTTTGGCAGTAAAATACTCCTCACCGAGCGTCCAATGCAAGGCATCACTTTTGGGCGACCAATGCAGGTTAATCCCCGCATCTTTTGCCACTTGCTGAAGCGGTACGGCTTTGGTGTCTTTGCTCAATTCAAACGCCTTGCCCGTCTGCGGCATGGCAGCAACATAGACCTTAAACAACTCCGTAAATGCCACCCATTTATTGTCAGGACTTGGCGTAAAATCACGCGCGTACTTTGCCGTAAAGAGCGTTTTTTCTTCCGTTTTGTCAATATTGATTTGCTTGTATTTTTTATCCAATCCGCCGCCTGTTTGGTAGAATATTTTTTTGCCTGTTTTATCAAAAACGGGGAACGAACCACCTTCCGTAATTTGTTTGGCTTCACCGCCGTTGGCGGAAACCATGTAAATGCCCGGATGCTTCGTATGCGTGTACCCCATGTGTCCGTTGCCCTTCGCTTTTTTATAGACAATCATCTGACCATCAGGTGAATAGGTAGGCGTTTGATAGAAGCCTTTGGCACTCGTCAGCTTGGTGGGTTTTGCTCTTCCGGCTAATGATAATTTATGAATCGCACCATGATTTTCATCGTTCCAAGTCGCGTAAACGATGCTTTTTCCATCGGGAGAAAAGGCGGGTTCGTACTCGAAATCTGTGCCATCGGTGAGGCGTTTTGGTTTGCCATTCGGCAAATCTTTTTTCCATAAATAACCCACCGCATTAAATACGAGCGTTTTGCCATCGGGCGATGTACGGGCTTGTCGGATGACATTGACCGTAAATTTATCGGCATCCACTTTTTGGTCAAAACGGACGGTTTCTGCGAGTTGGTGTTTGGCATTTACTGTAAAGGGAATTTCCGTAGCTTTCGCGCTGGCGACATTCACTTTCCAGATTTTTCCTTTGCCCCAAATCACGATATTTTGATTGTCGGGTGTCCAATCGTAGCCTGTATAAACGCCAAAAATCGCCCATGCTTCCTGTTGGTCTTTGCTCAATCCATCGAAGAGAGGCCACTCTTCGCCCGTCTCCAAATCGTGTATAAAAAGCACCGTTTCTGTCCGCACGCGACGCACAAAAGCCAGCTTCGACCCATCAGGCGATACCTGCGGACGACTCGCGCCACCGGGACCCGAAATGATGGTCTTCGTTTCGCCTTTTTCGCGGTCAAACCGCTTGATAACATATATCTGACTGTTCGGGTCTTTATTGTATTGAAAATAACCGCCTTCGTACATATCTTCGCTGTAATACACGTATCTACCATCGGGCGAAACGGCGGGTTCGTTGAGGTCTTGCTGGTCATTTTTGCGCTTGGTGAGTTGCAAACCTGCACCACCGGATTTGTGATACATCCACAATTCGCCTGCACCCAATGAGCGACCCGAAGTGAAGTGTTTGCGTGCCACAAGGTATTCACTATCAGGCATCCAAATCGGATTATTGAGCAATCGAAACTCCTCTTTCGTCACCTGTTTGGCATCCGAACCATCGCGCTTGGCAACCCAAATATTGTCCGCACCACCCGCATCGCTCGTAAAGCAAATCTGTTGACCGTTAGGGCTGTATCGCGGTTGCACTTCATACGCAATGCCCGTCCGCACAGGCGTAGCGGCACCGCCCGACATCGGCACAGTGTATATATCGCCCAATAAATCAAAGACGATTTCCGAGCCATTCGGATGTACATCCAAGTTCATCCATGTGCCTTCATCAACGGTAAATTCGACGGTGCGCCAGTCGCCGGGTGGGTTGTTTACGTCCCATTTTGGCTTTTCTTGGGAGAAGGAGACGAGAGACGTGAGAAGGAGAGACGTGAGAAGTAGTATGTGTTTATTTTTCATTTTTATAAATTATAGTTTTTGTAATTCGTTGACCGTAGCATAATGCCTCCGGCTTGTGCCGCGTTAGCTTGTAGTACGCGGGCGCAAGCCGGAGGCGTTACGCTACGGTGTTCGTTGGTCAAAGTTATTAAAAATGATTGGAGGTGTGTGGATTTGCTTGTATTTTCTGTCCAATTCGCCGCCTGTTTGGTAGAAGATTTTTTTGTGGTAAAAGTTTTAATTTAAAAAATCACAAAAATATTTTTATATCGAAGAAAAACACTTATCTTTATCGCATATAAATAAAACACTAATTAATAATCCGTTCTAATCCGTTCTAATCCGTTCTAATCCGTTCTAATCCGTTCTAATCCGTTCTAATCCGTTCTAATCCGTTCTAATCCGTTCTAATCCAAAAGGGATTAAAACTAAAAACGGGGATTGATTTACACTTGAAAAACGGCAAACAAGGATACAGACAACGGGAGTTACTACTACAAGCCAATAACATTTCGATACCACAATGCTAAAAGTATGACACACGATACGTCATGCTAATAGGATTTGTATATTTATTTCTTAACACATAAACCATATTAATAATGGAGAAAAATTTCTATGCCCGTCCGCCACCTCAAATAGACAGACGAATACCTACAAAAAAATACCGTGCCTTTCTCATGGAACGAGAATGACACGGCGAAACAAAACAACGCAGTTCGCTTTAGCAAACTGCAATTACTTTATTAATAATAAAATTATTATGACAAAATTAGCAAAAATTATGCTAATCGCGCTTACTTTGGGCGCATTTGGGATTTATTTGACTTCTTGTAGTCAGTCTGAAATCCTTGAAACAACTACCGAAAATACTGTTGAGCAGTCACCACAAGAATTTAAATTGTCAGAACATGGATGGCTCCACTTTGAAAATGAAGCCGCATTAGACGCAGCAAGAAATGAAGTAGTCCAGTACATGCGAAACGGGAATCTTGATGAGTTTGAGGAAAAGTATGGCTATAAGTCGCTGCATACAGCTTATTGGGAGACAATGGAGAATCTTACAGATGAGCAAAAAATTACAATGGCATCTCAAAGACGAGTATCTAATGAATACAAAGATATTTTCACCTTCATAGGGGAAGGTGAGGATATGGAAGCTGTACGTACCATTGAAAGTGATATTTTGGCTACCTTAATCAATCATAGAGGCGTTTATCAAATAGGTGATGAAATTCATAAGTACAACTACGATGTAGTAAAAATCATCAAGGACGGTGATGTTGATAAATTGACCACTCTTGAAGATATAAATTCAAGTAATCCAAGTCTCAATGTGGTAGTTGAGTCTCATAATCACAATCGCATACTCACAACAAATAGTGACGGTGGTCTTACTATGAGAGAGGACTGCAACGGAGATAAAACTCATAAAGTATCTTCAGCAAAAAAGAAAGCTCGTAGAATACAAGGAAGAATTACGCTTGACCCAGTTGGCAACACAGTATTTCATCATGTGACTATAAGTGCCAGAAAACAAAGGCAGTTTATTGCATGGTACGATAACAACTGGTCTGGGTGGGTCGAATCCAGAGCAACTGATTTTCGTGCATGGGAATCATTTACTGCACCCGGATCTACGGATATATTCTTTTATTCTGGTGAAAGTAAAAAGAGAACCAACAACGAAGGTTTTTTAGCAACAGTATTCTATCAAGAAAATATAGGAGCTGTGGGAAGTCCCGGTGTATGGCTTAATTTTGATTTAGAATTTGAAGGGCATTGGAACGGTAACAGACATTTTAATACTAGTTACGAGGATTCCCAACACCTAATTGAGTGTTATTAGCAGTGTATTTAACGAATACTCTCGTTAAATTTTAATTCAGATTACCGGACTTTGGATGTTGATTATAGTTCTAAATGGTAATTACCAAGTCTATATCCATAGTTCGGTAATCTTAAAAACTTATTGTACGTTTTATGAGAATCAAAGTGAGAAATTACAAGACTAAATTTACAGGAATCACCTTATTGCTATTTTATTGTTTTGTGGTAAATGCCCAAACCCACACCATCACAGGCTACGTCACCGATGCAACTACGGGCGAGGCACTCATCCATGCCAATATCTATCAAGCCAATAGCTACAAAGGCACGACCACCAATGAATACGGCTTCTACAGCCTTACCCTTCCTGCGAGAGAGGTCGAACTCAAATCCGCTTATGTCGGCTATCAAAATTACACCCGATATTTACGGTTACAATCTGATACTACTATCCATATCAGCCTTGACATAGAAACGATGGACGAAGTAGTCGTAACCGCTCCAAAAGCAGGTGAAGGACTCCTCCAAAACAACACCCGTATGAGTACCGTCAGACTACCGATGCAACAAATAGAAAGCGTCCCTGCCTTATTTGGCGAACCTGATGTACTGAAAGCCTTTGCGCTAACGCCCGGCGTGAGTACAGGTATGGAAGGAACGGCTGGTTTATTGGTACGCGGTGGTACGCCTGACCAAAATTTGATTCTATTAGATGGTGCAACAGTATATAATGTCTCTCACCTATTTGGTTTTGTATCGGTATTTAATACCGATGCCTTGAAAAATGCCGAACTCATCAAAGGCGGTTTTCCGGCACGTTATGGTGGCAGATTATCATCTGTATTGGATATTTCGATGAAAGAAGGTAATACGGAAAAAACAGAACATGAACTCGGTGTCGGACTGATTTCTTCACGTTACACCATCAATGGTCCTATCAATGAAAAAACTTCCTACCTCTTAGCCGGACGTGTCAATTATATTGGTTTGCTTGCGTTGCCATTAGCTACGGGTGGAAGTGGTAATAGTGAGGTATCAATATATAATATGTATGACTTCAATGCCAAAATCAACCACAGATTCAACGACAAGCAACAGTTATACTTTAGTCTTTACGCAGGAAATGATTATTTAGGAAACTCTGATTTTAGTTACACGCCCATAACAAAGTCGCGCTTGTCGTGGGGCAATGTCACCGGAACGATGCGCTATAATGCCATATTCACGCCCAAGATGTTCGGTAAATTTATGCTCAATTATTCGCAATACAAATCAGGGCTTCGGGTGAAAGAAATTTATTCTGACAGAACTGATACTTACCGATTTTCTTCCCTTGTACGAGATTGGTCACTGAAAGCCGATATAGATTTTTTGCCAAATCCAGCGCATTACATACGATTTGGAGCTACGGGGATTTACCATCATTACCGTCCAAGTTTTAGTCGTAATAGAACCATTGATACTGACGGATTTGAGGTGGTGAATGACTTCAAAACACCTGCCGGAGAGTTTGCTGTATATGCAGAAGACGACATCAGTCTGACCAAATGGTGGAAAATCAATGCAGGATTTCGCGGCGCAGCTTTTGCTGTAGAAGATAAATGGTATCTATCGCCCGAACCGCGTATTTCTTCACGCTTTTTAATAGGTGATTGGGCATTAAAAAGTTCGTACAGCTATATGCAACAGTACATTCATTTACTCACGGGCGGTCTTGGTCCTGCGGGTGTGCCAGGTAGCGATATATGGGTGCCTGCTACCGCCAATGTCCCCCCACAACGTGCATGGCAAGCAGCAGCAGGTATCGGCAAGTCATTTCCCAAACAACACTTTGATATTTCCGTAGAAGGATATTATAAAAAAATGTATGATGTGATTGATTATTTGGCAAGTTCAAGTTCGTTTTTTAGTGTGGATAGTAGTTGGGAAGAACGGGTAGAAACGGGCGGTGAGGGGACAGCTTACGGATTGGAGTTTTTCCTACATCGCAAACGGGGCAGACTTAATGGTTGGCTTGCCTACACCCTCTCATGGAATAATCGTCAATTTGAATTGATTAATAATGGACACACCTATCCCGCAGCTTATGACCGCAGACATGATGCTGCTGTTGTATTGAATTATAGACTTGGAAAAAAAGTCAGCTTTTCAGGGGCTTGGATTTATACTACGGGCAGCCCGATTACTCTGCCTACTGCAAATTATTATAATTACAACAATAACATCAATTTTGAAGCCGGTTATTATGCTCCGCAGGAACATTATGGCTCAAGAAACAACTACCGCATGCCCGATAACCACCGTCTCGATATTAATTTTGCTTTTGACAAAAAAACAAAAAGGGGCAGAGAAGCACAATGGAATATTGGATTATATAATGCTTACAACCGCGCTAATCCTCTATACTTACAAGTACGACAAGGTTCAACATATGTCTCCATTGACGGAGGTCCTTATGAAGTAGTTAGCACAAGCAAAACACTGTATCTACAAGGTTTCCTTCCATTGCTTCCTTCTATTAGTTACAACATCAAATACTAAAATGAAAATATTAAAATATTTATTTTTTACAATTATTATCTTCTCAGCTTGTACAAAAGAAATTCCTTTTGAGGAGCAATTCCCGTTTGAAGGAGAAAAAATTGTTCTTTTTGCCCAGCTCACTCCCGATAATATTATCAAAGTATCTGTCAGTAAGTCGTATGGAACTTTTGACCTTGTATTGCCGGACGAACTTACACTGCCTGATGCCCGTGTAGAGCTGTATGAAAATAATAATTTCGTAGAAATACTGGAATACGCAGACAGTAGTTTTTTTGTGTCAGTTAATGAATTACGTCCCGTTCCCGGAAAATCCTACCACTTCAAAGTCAGTCATTCTGACTTCTCTGACGTAGAAAGTATTCCTGAAACCATCCCGGATTTTGTAGCAATAAATGATTTTAATTTTTATGAGCAAAATGAAGAAATGGTATTGGACTTTAGTTTTACTGATGACGGTAATCAAACCAATTTTTATGAAGTTGACCTGTGGGGAGACCGTGAAGATAGAGACCGATGGCATTATTTTCCCGAAAATTTATTCTCCCAAGGCGATTTAGGTTGTTCATTGGTCAATGATAATACCTTTGAAGATGTCTGTCTGAATGGTGAAACCAAGTCCTTCACTGCCATTCGATTTGATGACAGGATATTCCCTGCGGAAGATTGGGAGAACGGTCAGATATATTTCACATTGCGGTCTATTTCAGCGGCATTTTATGAAGATGTAAAATTGAACGACGGTGCGCCTGACCCCGGATTTGGCGTACCTCCGCCTACTTTTACCAATGTTCTCGGTGGCTACGGAACGGTGCTTGCATACAACCAAGATGTTGTTATTATAGAACTATAAACGGACAAGAATGTCCGTATTACGTCACCATAAACTATTAATAAATATGTTTTTTTTAAGAAAAAATACATTCATAATTCTTTGTTTTGCAGTAATTTATACAACAGCAAATGCACAAATCAACCGCAACACTTGGACGGTAGGCGGTTCATTTAACTTAGGTGTAGATATGGGAACCACCGCCGGTGCACTCAACCACTTCCTAATACAACCTAAAGTCGGTTATTTTCCGATAAAACATCTCCACGCAGGTGCAATCGTCTTGGTAGATTATCAAAAAATCGGATTTAGAGAAGCTACGTTACAAACAGGCTATGGTCCGTTCCTTCGATATTACATCAAAACTCCAAAAAAAATCAGCCCTTACATCAATACCGAAGTCATTTTTACCTCTTTTCAGGAATTCTTTTACAATGGAGATGGAAGCAGCAACAGCTTTGTAAGTCCGAGAGAAACCCTTATTCGTCCGGGAATAGGACTCGCCATATTTCTCACACCTCATATCGCCCTTGAAAATCAGATTAATTTTGAGTATGCTACAACGGATAAAATTAGATATGGTGAGTGGTCGGTTTTACAATTTTCAGTAGGTTTTCAGATACACTTTTATCATATAGGTAAATCGTGAGTTTATTTATTCTTCTTGATTACCTAAATAACCAATCGCATTAAAATACGAGCGTTTTGCCATCAGGCATCCATATCGGATTATTGAGCAATCGAAAATCCTCTTTCGTCACCTGTTTGGCATCCGAACCATCGCGCTTGGCTACCCAAATATTGTCCGCACCACCCGCATCGCTCGTAAAGCAAATCTGTTGACCGTCAGGACTGTATCTCGGTTGCACTTCGTATGCTATGCCCGTCCGCACAGGCACCGCCGCACCGCCCGACATCGGCACAGTGTATATATCGCCCAATAAATCAAAAACGATTTCCGAGCCATTCGGATGTACATCCAAGTTCATCCATGTGCCTTCATCGACGGTAAATTCTACGGTGCGCCAGTCGCCGGGTGGGTTATTTACGTCCCATTTTGGTTTTTCTTGCGCGTGGGAGACGAGCGACCAGAGCAAGAGAGATGTGAGGAGTAGTATTTGTTTATTTTTCATTTTTATAAATTATAGTTTTTGTAATGTCGTTGACCGTAGCATAATGCCTCCGGCTTGTGCCGCGTTAGCTTGTAGTACGCGGGCGCAAGCCGGAGGCGTTACGCTACGGTGTTCGTTGGTCAAAGTTATTAAAAATGATTGGAGGTGTGTGGATTTGCTTGTATTTTCTGTCCAATTCGCCGCCTGTTTGGTAGAAGATTTTTTTGCGGTAAAAATTTTAATTTAAAAAATCATAAAAATATTTTCATATCGAATAAAAACTCTTGTCTTTATCGCAAATAAATAAAACACTAATTAATAATCCGTTCTAATCCGTCTTCTGGGTTAGGATAAAAAGACGGCTACGGATAATGGAAAACTACTACAGTCCAACAACATTTCGATACCACAATACTAAAAGTATGACACATAATACGTCATGCTAATAGGATTTGTATATTTATTTCTTAACACATAAACCATATTAATAATGGAGAAAAATTCCTATGCCCGTCCGCAACCTCAAATAGACAGACGAATACCTACAAAAAAATACCGTGCCTTTCTCATGGAACGAGAATGACACGGCGAAACAAAACAACGCAGTTCGCTTTAGCAAACTGCAATTACTTTATTAATAATAAAATTATTATGACAAAATTAGCAAAAATTATGCTAATCGCGCTGACTTTGAGCGCATTTGGGATTTATTTGACTTCTTGTAATAAATCTGACAGTATTTTGGAAACGGTCGCAGATAGTAATGTTGACCAAAAATTTACCGTAGAAAACGGTATGCTCGTATTTGAAAGTCGAGAAGATATGGACTTAACTCTTGTAGAATTACGCTCACTGTCAATAGAAGACTTTAATCAATGGGAAGTGCAAACAGGTGTAAGCACTATTTATGGTGCCTTCAATGCCGTAATAGCAGCAGAAGATGCCATAAGTGATTACTATGAGAGTCTTCCCTTAGACGAACAAAAAAAATACAGAGATATGCCTGAGGTTAACTCCGAGATATATAAAGAGATGATGGACAGAGGAGTCATCAAAATCATAAAGGATAATGACGGTACAAGCTACTTCGGTTATGCTGTGATTGATCCATCTATGGCATTGATACTCAACTTAGATGGATTCGTAAAGATGGAAAATAAGATTTATCAATACACAAATGAGGGTTTCAAAATTATCTTGGATGGGGATTTTGCAAAAATTCCACAGTTAAATGCTATCAAAGACACTCATATTGACGATACATTTGTTGTTTCTATAGTAGATAAAAATACAATTAACGAAAAAGCTATGGAGCATAACTGGACAGTAAATAACAATTGGACATCAGATGGAAATAGAAGGCGATTCAAAGTATGGCTTGATGGTCAGTCATATCCGCAATATGGTTTGATAGATACTGATTGTGCGAAATATCTGCGGGTGGTTCATACAGTACGAACCGAGGCCCAAAGGAAAAACTTTTGGGGTAAATTTAGATATACGTCAAGTTACTCACCTTCGCTTTCTTTTACTAATTTGTGGTCATACGGATACACGCTTTATGATGGGAATCTATGTGGCTTAACTTCGACGTATTTTAGTGATAATATCCCTTCATATAGTTGTACGGGAAACCCTAATTACCCTTGTCCTACATCACCACATACAGCATCTTACCCTTCTACCAATAACGGATTTTTCAACCAGACACCTCACGGTCTTTGGTCGGCAACCGGTGATTAGCCCGAAGGCTATGGTTACTTTTCAAATGCCTTTTTTATGGATGGTATTTTAACTGCAACATATAATAATACATTATTTGAGCTTGAGTACGAAGACTAAACGATAGGATATTTTCGTTATATAAATTCATTAACCAACTGACCGGAATCTTTAGGATTCCGGTCAGTCATTTCTCCTAAATTGATACGAATGAAAACAATCAAAGCGCATTATATTCTCCTAATTATTCTGCTACTTGTATGCCTGACGGCTTGCGTGAAGGAAATCACACTACAAAACGGAACTGATGTCCAACTTCCTGTTATGAACGGCATATTCTCCGTTGGTGGCTATCCTTCTGTTTTTAGATTAACCTATACTGCCAATCCACTTTCAGAGCAAATCAATACGCCCGAAGATGCACAGGTATTTTTCAGTCAAGATGGTGAGTTAGTGGCAGAAGTATCACCTGATGCGGACGGGTACTGCGTGATACCCGACCTATTCGCACAGACCGGTAGCGTACTCTCGGCGATGGCAGTATTTCCCGAAGGAGATACACTCACCGCAACCGATAGCATACCCACTCGCTCTTTTGTTTATAATGATGGTATCTACGGCAGCGCAGGGTTTGTGGATGAACATGGTGACAATGTCAATCGGCTTAGTGTACGGTTTACAGACCCACCCAATCAAAAAAATTACTATGAGTTATTTGTATTTAGCTGGAACGATTTCTCTACTACGGACTCTTTTTATGTCAAAGTCCTCAGAGTTTATCAAGCCAATACCATATTAAGTAACGAGGGTGATCAAGACTTTCAACCCTGGACAATGTATTTTTCTGATGAATTATTTGATGGCGAGACAGTAAATTTTGAACAATATTTTACAGGTGCAACCCCTACTATCCGTATGCCCGGTAAGCCCTTTGGACTTGAGGAAGATGGTACTTATTTACTTTTCAGAAATGTTAGCAAAGCCTATTATCAATCGCAGAAAAGCTGGACACGTCACCGCTATACGCAGCGAGTGGGCGAAGGTATTGCAGATGTTAGTGATGCGATTTTAGAGGATTTTCAACGGGTTATTTTTGCTCCCGAACCTACGCCCATGTACTCAAATGTAGAAGGTGGACTTGGAGTTTTTGCGGGTATAAACACTCAAATTATCAAATTAGATTAATGAATAAACGAACACATTTTACCCTATTTTTTTGCTTATTTTTTTTCGAAAAAATTCAAGCCCAAAAAATAACACTTGCCGGTTACATACAGGACAGCATAAGCGGAGAACGACTCATTGGAGCTACTTTGCATACCGTACCTGATTATGCCTCATCTACGATTACCAATGAATTTGGTTTTTTTAGTTTGGAAATTAATCAAGGAAAAACAAGTCGTATAAAGGTCAATTATCTGGGCTACGAAAGCCGATTATTTGAGCTTTCACCAAGCCAAGATACAACACTTGTGTTCGAATTGCCACCTTCTCAAAACGAACTTTCTACGGTTGAAGTAAAAGCACAAAATTACGCATTACCCAAAACAAGCGGAACAATCGTGCAAATCACTCCAAAAGAAATCAAACAAATCCCACGATTACTCGGAGAAACGGACGCATTACGGGCATTTCAATTGATGCCCGGCATACAAGGCGGTTCGGAAGGTTCGAGTGCTTTGCATGTCAGAGGTGGTTCGCCCGACCAAAACCTTATACTGTTGGATGATGTACCGCTTTATTTTGCCAATCATATCGGCGGATTTGTTTCTGTGATTGATGCAGATGCGATTAACTCTATTCGCTTGTATAAAGGTGGGTTTCCGGCGCGTTTTGCGGGGCGTTTATCGTCTGTTGTTGATGTGAGGTTGAAAGATGGTGGTTTTGATAAGTGGAAAAAACAATTTTCGTTGGGCGTACTTTCCTCAAAAATCAGTTTTTCAGGTCCCATAAAAAAAGATAAAGTTTCGGCATTGGTCACGCTTCGCCGTAGCAATCTTGACTTACTGACACGCATTGCCTCTTTGATGAATTCCGGTGGAGAATTTTCGGCAGGTTTTTATTTTTACGACGGGACGGCAAAGATTAATTACAAAATATCCGAGCGTGACAGAGTTTATTTGAGTTTTTATGCCGGTCAGGATAGGCTTTTTATCAAACAAAATTCCGAGGACGAATTTCAAGGAGAACAATATACGCTTAAAAGCCGGATAGGAAATAATTGGGGAAATATAGCCGGTGCCATTCGTTGGAATCATCTTTACGGAGAACGTTTTTTTGCTAATTATATCCTTTCTTATTCTCGCTTCAATTATTCTAAAGGATTGGATGTAAATCGAACTGTGGAAAATACCGATACACCACCTCAAAAGAATATAGCTGATTTGACCTCCGGTATTCAAGACTTCAGCCTGAAACTCCACCACGAATTTCACGGCAAATCTATCTATCGTTTTGGTCTGACAGCCGATACGCCGAGATTTCGGCAGCCCGGCATTTACCTGTTTCAACAAAGACCAGACGAGGAAAATATCGAGCAATCCGAAGGCGGCAAGATAAGGCAATCCTCAACATTGGGAGCTTACATCGAAGTAGAACCCGAACTTGGCAAAAAACTGACCATGAACATCGGCTTGCATACCGCTTTATTTTTTACCGATAAAAAAGTACTCCCCTCACTACAACCCCGATTTGTAGCCAATTATGCGATAAATGAAAACTTCAGTATCAATACGACTTACTCTCGTATGGTGCAGAATCTTCATTTGCTGTCCAATTCGGGTGCAGGACTCCCCACCGACCTGTGGCTACCCGCTACCGACAGGGTGCGCCCTACCATTGCAGACCAAGTAAGTATAGGCACACAGTGGAACACCAACGGATTCTCTTTTGAGTTTGATGCTTTTTATAAAAAAATGTACGGACAGATTGATTTCAGGCAAGGTGCATCTTTTTTTACCGGAGGCGAAGATTGGCAGGATAATGTAGAAATTGACGGAAAAGGCACTGTCTATGGCACAGAATTTCTCCTCAAAAAAAATACAGGAAAGTTTAACGGTTGGTTGGCATACACATGGTCAAAAAATACTCGTATTTTCGATAATTTAAATTCAGGAAGGGCTTTTCCTTATAAATTTGACCGTCCTCATGTGCTTGACATCGTGGCAATATGGCAACCCGGTCCTAAAGTTTCGATGAGTGCAACGTGGACTTTGGAGAGTGGTCAGGCTATTACACTTGCAGATGCTCAATACGCATTAGAGACCTTTGATTTGTACGATAGCTCACAAAATCAATTAAATTTCGAACCTCATAATCAATTAAATTTCGGACCTCATAATGCACAATTATTTGACCAACGCAATAATTATCGCATGCCTACTTATCATCGCTTGGATGTTAATTTTAATTTCACAAGAAAGGGAACGAGAAAAGGTAAATCACAAACCAGAATAACGACATTGGGCGTGTATAATTTGTACAATAAACACAATCCATATTTTATTTTTTATGATAGAAATGAACAGGGAGATACTAGCCTACATCAGTTTACTTTATTTCCTATATTACCTTACATTTCTTATGAATTAAAATTTTAAACCGTTTCCAAAGCTGCGTTCTCTAATGTATTTGAGCAATACATTTGTATCAAAAAGGTAATTCATTCGGTTGGTTTAATCCAGCATTGCCAAGAGTTCTTCAGTAGATTGTGGCACATCAAAATCGCCCAAAATTTCATTCATTTCCTCCAAGTCAATCCCCGTATAATTTTGTTCCTTTACCAATTTTTCCACATCAATATCTTCTTCAATTTGAATGGTATTGAGGTAGTGTTCTGCCTCGTCCTGTTCGGGGAGTAGGCTGATGACTTTCGCACTAATTTCGTCAATCATCGCTTCATCATTGACCGACATGATAATCCGCAAGATGTTGTTTTTCTTTGCGTCTAAATTTGCGCTCATACTTCATTTATTTTTGCTAAAATAATCATTTTTGATATAAAAAACAAACTACGTAGAAGATTACGCTATAAACGATTTGCAAAATCGTTTTACGTTGACCGTAGCATAATGCCTCCGGCTTGTGCTGCGTTAGCTCGACAATTTCGTACAGTATGCAGGCGCAAGCCGGAGGCGTTACGCTACGGTGTTCGTTGGTCAAAGTTAGGAAAACGATTTGTAGTACCACTGACAAAACCAACAGATATAACCGATAGAGTTGTTACAGTTTCTGCAAAATATTACCTTGCGTCCTAATAAAACTATTATCAGACGAAAGGTCATCAATCATGCAATCAAAAAAAGTACAATTCACCAGTGAACACGGCTGTCAGCTTTCCGGTAGATTAGAATTTCCGGTAGATAGCAAAATACACGCCTACGCAGTGTTCGCACATGTATTTACGGGCAATAAAAACCTAACCGCAACACGCTACATCTCCCGATGCCTCACCCAAAATGGTATTGCAGTATTGCGCTTTGACTTTACGGGGTTGGGCGATAGTGAGGGCGATTTTGCCGATACCAATTTCACTTCAAATGTAGAAGACATCCTCGCTGCGGCAGAATTTTTAACCGAAAACTACGAAGCACCCAAGCTACTCGTCGGGCATTCGCTTGGTGGTGCGGCGGTCATTTTTGCGGCATCGCAATTGCCGTATATCCAAGCCATAGCCACTGTCGGTACACCTTCCGAGCCCGAACACGTCACGCACCTTATCCAAGACAGTATCGAAACCATCGAAGCCACCGGAAAAGCCAAAGTCAATATCGGCGGCAGGGTATTCACCATTAAAAAACAATTTCTGGACGACCTCAATAACAAAAACATGCACGGCGTATTACGCGAACTTCGCAAGCCACTGCTCGTCATGCACTCTCCGCAAGATACCATCGTTGCCGTTGAAAATGCCGCTGAAATATACCGCGCCGCGCGCCACCCCAAAAGTTTCGTTTCGCTAAACGGCGCAGACCACATGCTGACCAATAAAACAGACGCCCACTACGTCGGCAATCTCGTGGGGGCGTGGCTCAGCCGCTACATCGACATCCCCAAGCCCGATGCCTTAAAAACAGACAAACAAGTAGTCGCACGACTCGATAACACAGGCTACACCACCGAAATAAAAGCAGGCAGACACGCCCTACTCGCCGATGAACCGGAAGATGTCGGAGGCAATGACTTTGGTCCTTCGCCTTATGAATTGCTGTCGGCTTCGCTCGCTTCGTGCAAGGCGATGACCATGCACATGTACGCCCGCCGAAAAAAATGGGACTTGCAAGAAGCACAGGTACATATCAGCCATAGCCGCCGTTATGCCGAAGATTGTACCGACTGTGAAAATGCCGATAAACGCATCGAACATTTTGACTGCACCATAGAACTTGAAGGCAATCTGACAGAAGAACAACGCCAACGGATTCTTGAAATCTCGAAACGATGCCCTGTCCATAAGACACTACAAAGTACAGTGAAAATTGAGTCGAAATTGACGTAATTACCTTGATTAGGGAAGAGGAAGAAAATAATCTACCCCAAATGAAGCCGTTATTTTTTTATATGTTTGGCTAAATTTGACGCGCATAGCTGGGCTACGTAAGGAAAATTTAGTGAAACATATAAGAAAAAGAACAATTCAGACGGGTAGATTATTTTTTTCGTATTCTCTAACCTACCCATCGAATTATTCTTTTTTCATCCCTCAAAATGACTCTTCCCTAAAAAACTCCTTAAATACAGTAAATATTCGCGTCATTTTGGGTCAATTCATTTCACTAAACGTCAAAAACGATAAGAAATTTATGGTTCTTTGACAAATCCAGTGAAGTGAATGAAAATTTGGGCGTATCCCCCTCCTTATCAGTCGGGGGTCGGGCTATCCGGCACTCTCTCCACTCCGCTATCGCTACGTTAGGGAAGAGGAAGAAAATAATCTACCCCAAATGAAGAAGTTATTTTTTTTATATGTTTGGCTAAATTTGACGCACATAGCCGAGCTACGTAAGGAAGATTTAGTGAAACATATAAGAAAAAGAACAATTCAGACGGGTAGATTATTTTTTTCGTCTTCCCTTACGTTCAAACAACACCTACTATCCCTTACGCAAGGGACGAACAATCGCGAGGCAGAAAAACGAACAATCACGGGATTTGTCAAAGAACCAAAATTATTAAACAATAGACTTTATTTAGGAATATTTTGTATGCATGGAATTTTGTATTTTTTCGATAATCAAGCCTCATTTTGAGCTGCATATCCTACGGTACGGAGCGAAAAATAGGAGAAGAGTATCGGAAAAAGACAATGTTAGCTGCATACAAAATATTTCTAAATAAAGTCTAATGTACTAGGTAAGTAGTGGGACAAAAATAGGCTTACAATTTTGACGTGGTTATTTTTTCGATATTTTTTCTTACAAAAACCGCACATAGCCTACGCTACAGCCTGTCCCGAACCCCGATTCGGGATAAGGATTTTTGTAGGGAAAAATAGCGGAAAAAGAAACCGTCAAAAAGTAAGGATATTTTTGTCTCACTGCTTAAAAACGATTCATCTTTTTATCAACTTACGAACACGTATGCCCGAATTCGTGGTAATACTCGCGATATAAATTCCTGCAGCGAAACTTAAAGTGTTGACATTTAGGTTGCGCGTATTGACTTGGCGTCTGAGTACGGGTTTGCCTTGTATATCAAATATTTCGACTAAAATAATCTCCGTGTTTTCAGAATTAATCGTCCATCGATTTCGTGTCGGATTGGGGAATATATACAGTCCTTCGGCTTCGGGGTCATTGGTCGAAATGATGAGTTCGCCGAATTTTACATCGTCAAAATAATACGTTTGTTCGCCTGCCGCTGCGCCATCTGTTCCGAAATTGAAGAAGATGGATGCCATATTATACGTCCAACCCATTGACAAACCGACGCTCAATGATTCCGTTCCGGGAGCTTGATTGCTGAAATCAAACTCTAAAACCTCCCAACCGGCGACGCTTGTATTGGTTTGCGTTTCGCAAGTGTGCGTTGGATCTGTCCAGTCCTCAACTTTGAGGCGTATAGGCGTTCCGGCTACAGGTGACCATACCTTTACCGTCATTTTAGAATCGGATAAAGACAAAGGGATATTGCTTGCAAAACCCGCTGGCGTACCAATAGTCGTACCTGCCGAAGCCCCTGCATTAGTGTCTTTGACCACCTTTATGACTGTGTTATCTGCATTGGTCGGGTCAGTTATCAAGCTAGACGCACTGCCCTCAAAATCAGTTACCGCATAATTGACCTCCGTGCCTTCAAAATCTACGGGCAAATCGATTTGCGCTCCCCCAAATAGTTGTTCAACATCGTCAAAAAGAAAGGTAGAATTGAGCGAACCATCACCCACATTACCAAAATCAAACATAAAAACAACGAAATTGAAATCGGTAGGTGTACCCGTAAAATCCCAAGTCAAGGTTTCCCATTCGTTGGTGGTTGTGGTCTGGGCATCCCTTTCGGCAGCACCTGCACCTTCCAATTTAAATTTGACCGTAGTGCCAATCGGTGCAGTGGTAAAAACTTTCATCGAAATTATATTTGAAGTGCTAAAGTCAAGGTTATCAGCTAATTGTATTTTACTTCCTGACCAAATCGTACCGCCATCTCTGATGATTTGAGCCACCATCGTACTGGTATTGATGCCATTGGCTTGCGGATTGGGAATGACGGTTGCCGTACCGCCATCAAAATCTACAAAGTCAGTAGTGACAATTGAGGTTTCAAAATCTATGGGCAGCATTTGAGCGTCGAGCGTCGAAACCGCAAATATT
>Ga0209295_1000520_pt1 | contig 18228 bp, 20 predicted proteins | sample Porto_5metaG_FD_187428 | JGI IMG/M metagenome (GOLD analysis project Ga0209295, IMG submission 187428) | Marine algal microbial communities from Porto, Portugal - Porto_5 metaG (SPAdes) (version 2) | ecosystem: Host-associated > Algae > Red algae > Unclassified | place: Portugal: Porto... | reverse complement strand
GAATTAAATAAATGTACATTCTTCGCGTCGTTATTTTTTCTTTAGACGAACCAAATTTGACGTGAATACTCACTACTTAGGGAAGAGGAAGAAAATAATCTACCCTAAATGAAGAAGTTATTTTTTTTATATGTTTGGCTAAATTTGACGCGCATAGCCGAGCTACGTAAAGAAGATTTAGTGAAAGAAATTAAATAAATTGTTCCAAAATGCGCCGTAATTTTTTCTTCTAAAGAATTCAAAGCCATAGCTACGGAACTATTTTTTGTGTTTTTTAGAAGGGAAAAGAACAAGCATAATGGGGCAAGTTATTTATTTTCTTTCACTAAGTGAAACATATAAGAAAAAGAACAATTCAGACGGGTAGAGTATTTTTTTCGTCTTCCCTTAGTTGGCATTATGTATTAAGGCTACACAGAATTTTATATTTTTAAATAGAGAAATAAATTTTTCAAATGACAAAGCATCTGCACTTAACTATCTGCTTGTTGGTATTATTATTATCGCAAGCTATCGCTCAGAATGGTCAATTTGACCTAAATTTTTTACTCAATCAAGTAGATTGCAACAGTATGAAAGTCAGCGTAGACATCACGCTCAAAGCTAGTGATGGCAGCTCGACTTTTTCCGTTGCGGAGCAAAATTACCGCATGTCCTTTCCAAGAAATGCCGTTGCCAATCCTGTGATTACGGAAGAGCTTGATTTGACGGGTTTTACCCAATTACCCGATGGGACGAATGTCTTATACAGCCCGCACTCGCTTTTGGGTAGTATTGACACCGTATTGTCGTATAATGTTGAATTACAGAGTACCGAAGGTATACCTATTTCAGCCTCTGCATGGACAAGTGTAGGGAGAATAGAATTTGACATTATAGATACCACAAAATGCTTCAACCTCAGCTGGCGCACATATTCGGAAATTCATTATCCGAATACAGTAGTTTTAGAAAAGTATAACGGCGACTTGTATGTGGTAGATGAAGGGACTTATGTTGACCTCAATGTTTGCTTCTACGATTTTTGTTCGGTCGCGCCAACTGTAGCGGATGATTACATTAATGTACTACCGAATGAGTCGTTTACTTTCAACTTGTTGAATAATGATACAGACCTAAATAACGACTTAGACATGAGTTCATTTAGCCTTATCAGTACACCGCCTACACAGCAAATAAGCATAACGCCCACCACCAATTCGGGAGAAATTGTATGCCAACCTGTCGCGGGTTTTATCGGTGAAGTTGCACCGTTTGAATATACTATTTGTGATATGGATGAGCAGTGTTCTACCGGTAAGGTATATATCACTGTAGACGATGCGGTTACAGGTATCAATGAGCCGGACAATCGCTACGATATTCAGCTTTTACCTACGGCTGCAAGTGATTTCATCACGGTACAATATACGAATATCCCGACGATTACACAGGCACAAATTGTAATTACTGACGTGAATGGTCGCATCTTGCAGTCGCATAACAAGTCTATCGCCAATAATCCAAGTCATCGTTTTGAAGTGAGTACGCTGCCACAAGGCGTTTACTTTTTAAGCACGATGATTGAGGGGAAGTGGATTGCGAAAAAATTTGTTAAAATCTAAAAATAAAGCGAAAGTATTATTATATTTGAAGTTAATATGCCTCACATTAATCAACTGCGAACGTGCGAGCCTTGCTCGTGCGTTTTTTTACTGTATGGTTTATAAGATTTATAGAGTTTACGAAGTTGTAAATTTTACGAAATGAAATCACTACTTAAACTACATAAATCTTATAAACCCATTATCGCTTGTCCCGTGCGTGTCCGCCTCTCACAAAGCGAGCGACAAAAAGGATGATGATAGCACCGACAGTAGCTGAGATAATTTGCCCAATATACTTTGGGCCTAGCGATAAATCATAACTGTTGTTGATTATCTTTACCACATTGCTACCGGGTTCTATATTCAAGACTTGAAATAAAAAACCGCCTACTATACCGCCGCCAATACCTAATAAAGCATTGATGACAAAACCAAAAGTATCACCTTTCATAATTCGGGCAGCTAATGTCCCCGATAGTGCGCCTACCAAGACCATCGTCAAGATAGCCCAAAAATCACTTTGACTGATTGTGTCCATAAATTTTTTGATTTGATTAGTTGATGAAAAATTGCAGGCAAATCTACAAAAACTATTCCTTAAAACAATAAAAAGGCTGTTTCCCATTTGGAAAACAGCCTTATATATTTTATAATTTTTTCAGAAAAATCTCAAAAGAAAGAACTATAAATTCTTCATTCTCAATTCTCAATTAAAAAAATTATCCTTCCAACTTAAAGCGCACAGGCAAGTTGAACTGAACCCGTACAGGTTGATTACGTTGTTTACCCGGCACCCACTGTGGCATCGTTTGTACGATACGGAGGGCTTCTTTGCCACAACCTCCACCGAGGTCACGCAAAATTTTCGGGTCAGTCACCGTGCCATCTTTCTCGATAACAAAACTGACAACAACCATACCTTCGATACCGTTTTCACGAGCAATAGTCGGGTACTTGATGTTTTTGTAAATAAACTCCAACATCTTTTTCTCCGCACATTTTTTCTTCTCGTCGCTTGTACCTCCTGCCTCTTCACAACCGGGAAAACGAGGCATATCTTGTACTATCGTAAAGATTTCGTCGTCAACTTCCGGCTCTGGCTCCGGTGGTGGAGGCGGTGGTGGTGGTGGCGGTGGCGCTACCGCTTTTGGTTTTGGCGGTGGTGGTGGTGGTTCTTCGATCACCGTTTCTTCTTCTACGGTTTGATCTTCAAACTCGATTTCTTCCTCTACCTCTTCCTCCGGTACTTCTTCGATGACCGGTGGTGGTGGTGGAGGCGGTGGAGGCGGTGGTTCTGCGGTACGTGGAGGCTCAATCTCCAAATCGTCCGGCATTTCCATCGCATCGTCAGGAATGACTACGTCGCGCTCATAAGTCGTCCAACTGAACGCCAATAACGATAGCAATATCGCGCCGACCAATCCAGTAAGGAAAAAGGTGCGCGACAAGCCAAAGGCATTGACCTCAGGGTACTGGCGAGCGAACATCACCTTCCTATTGTCGCCATACTTGCTGGCTAAATCTTGCTTGCTTGCATTGCCTAAGCGTGAGCGCACAATAAAGATAACCCCTATTATTACTGCTGCTATCGCTAAGATCGCTAAAACAAGTCCGATTCCAGTAACTTGTAACATATTAAAAAATTAATTTAAATTTAAGTTTATCAGTTTAGAAAACGCTTCCGAACATGAATTTTGCAAGGCAAAATTTATGTTGCACAAAATTATATGAACTTCGTAAACTCTATAAACTAATCACTAAACTGAATGCTTGAAAAACCTCAAACTAAGCAAGCCTATCAAACATCCGATAATATTAGCAAGAATATCTATAACGTCAAAATTTCTACCCGAAAAAAAGTTAAATTGCATAAATTCTATCGAAATTCCGTAGGAAATCGCAAATAAAACGACTATCGTAATCACATTTCGCGGTATTTTCTCCCGTTGACGCAAATGGTGAAATCCCCACAACATCGCACCAACCAAGACGGCATAAACCACTAAATGTCCTACCTTATCTGGTTGAAATAAATTCCAAAACGTCAAATCCGGCATATGCCGACCCGGTGTAGCAGAAAGCGCAAAAATTAACGCAGCCCACAATACCGCAGGTATGAAGTATTTGAAATTCATTTAGATCGTTGAATTATTAGATTGCTGTATTGTTTTACTGCTGTATTGTTTTTATTTTTCGCTACGCGAAAATAACAATAAAGCAATTCAGCAGTAAAACAATAAAGCAGTAAAACAATAAATTTACGCTTCGGCGGTCAATGCAACATAAGCAGCAGCGTCCATCAAGTCATCCAATTCGGCGGTGTTGCCCATTTTTATTTTGACCATCCAACCTTTATCATAAGGGTCGCTATTGATGACTTCGGGGTCATTTTCCAAATCCGCATTGAATGCTTCTATCGTACCGCTGATGGGCATAAACAGGTCGGAAACCGTCTTTACAGCTTCTACCGTACCAAAAACTTCGTCTTTAGCGAGTTCCTGTCCTTCCGTTTCAATTTCGACGTAAACAATATCTCCGAGTTGATCTTGTGCAAAATCAGTGATACCTACATAGGCATATTCACCTTCCACACGTATCCACTCATGTTCTTTGCTGTATTTTAAATTATCAGGCGCGTTCATTGTTAAGTTTAAGTTTAAGTTTAAGAATAAGTATAAATATAAAAAAATGATTATCAGGTAATTACGTGATTGTCAATTTAAATAAACGCCTTATTCCTTTAATATTAAAATGATACGCCCCAAAGTTAATAAACGTCACACAGACATTCTTATATGTCGTGAAAAATATTTCAAAAAATACATCAACTCGTCAACCCGTCTCACCCTTGCAATTTAAATTTTACAGGCATATTGAATTGTACTCTTACGGGTTTCGTGCGTTGATAGCCCGGCATCCAGTCGGGCATAGAATTGATGATACGCAATGCCTCTGCACCACAGCCGCCGCCAATATCCCGCAAAATTTTCGCACCACTGATAGAACCATCTTTTTCGATAACAAAACCAATAACAACCAAACCCTCAATATGACTTTCTCGTGCAATGGTTGGATATTTTATTTTACTATAAGTGAAAGAAATTAAATAAGATGTCCCATAATGCGAAGTATTTTTTTCGTCTAAGGATTTTTTGAAAGCCGCACATAGCCTTAGCTACGTAAGGATTTCAAAGGATTCTTAGACGGAAAAAAGACGAGTATAATGGCACATGTTATTTATTTTCTTTCACTAAATAAATTGCAGCATCCTTTTCTCCGAACATTGTTTCTTGTCGCTGCTTGTGCCGCCTATTTCTTCGCAGCCTGCAAAACGGGGCATTTCTTGTACATTTACAAAAATTTCACTATCCGGCTTTTCTTCCACTACTATTGGCGGTGGCGGCGGTTCTGGTTTGGGGAGTTCTTTCAGAGTGGGCTTAGATGGTTTTGGTAGTTCGGAGACTTCCATTATTTCCGTCACATCCATCGTCTGGTCTTCAAAAATCACCTCTTCCTCAACTTCCTCGGGTTCTACCTCCACGATTTCAGGCGGAGGCGGGGGAGGGGGAGGCGGTGGTTCGGGAGCGCGAGGTGTTGTTTCAATGTCATCCTCCCAATTTTCCTCTATCGTTGGTATATACAGCTCACGTTCGTAAGTCGTCCAATTAAAAGTAAAAATGACCAACAAAAGCGACAGCACCATTCCAAACCTAAAAAAAGTCGGTGTATGTCTAAATACGTTCATTTCCTTGTGTTGTCGGTGAGATGCAGTGGGTGTATCCGACTGCGCGAGTTGCTCACCTGTACGTGTCATCTGCCTTCGTATCGCCGCGATAATGCCTATCAGCACCACTCCAATGCCCAGCAGACACCAGATGAATTTGATTCCGGTAATTTCTAACATGGTTAAGTTTAAGTTTAAGAATAAGTTTAAACCTCAACTTCAAATTCAATCGCAATCTCAACTTCAAATTTCGAGAATTTGCTATGCAAATTCTATTTTATAATATTGATTTGGCGACGCCAAATGTATCATTCAAACTTGTGGTTGAGCTTGAAGTTGAAGTTGAAAAAATACTACGGATGCGCATTCGTAATTTAGTTTTTAGTTCATAGGGTTGATTAGGTTTATTTAGTTTATAAAGTTCGTATGATTTCGCTGTGCGAAATTCAATCACTCATAAACCTAATAAACTTCATAAACTCAATAAACTTTATACACCCAAACAGATGCAGCTTCATTTAAATGTGGTGTGTGGTAGGTATTTTTTTTTGAGAAAAAACTTTATGAATCGTTAAAGTATGCTATCGTGTTGTTAATTAAATAATTGATAATCAGTTTTTTGTATCTTCGTAATGACTCGTAACGGCGATTTTAATCGCCAGTTAAAATATAGCGTGACATGGCGAATAAATTCGCCTGTACGATTGAAATTAATCAAGGGTAAATTTCGTCAAGATACGTTAGCATTGACCCCGTTTGTAGTAAAATCTAAGCAACAACCGATTAAGGTACGTAGTACGACACCGTTATTACGTACAAACGGTGTCGGTACTACGTACCTTTGAAGGTTTTGGGAACTATTTTGCTACAAACAGGGTCGGTACTAACGTACCTTTTGAATTGCGTAATTTCAATCGCACAGCTCGAATAAATTTGCCTGTACGACGATACTATGAAAAAAATCACACCTTTATTATACTTTATTTAGGAATATTTTGTATGCATGGAACTTTTGTATTTTTTCGATAATCGAGCCTTATTTTGAGCCGCATACCCTACGGTACGGGGCGAAAAATAGGTGAAGGGTATCGGAAAAAGACAAAGTTAGCTGCATACAAAATTTTTCTAAATAAAGTCTATTACACGTCTTAATGTTCACCCTCACAGCCTGCGTGAATGAACAAGCCCCTACGTCGAATATCGTCCCAAGCATTTTCAAGTCTCGACTCGACACGCTGGCGCACATACGCGACTACGCATTATTACAAGAAAAAATCAGCCGCGAAAAAAAACAATTGGCTGCGAATCCTACCGCAGCCCACGACTATTTTTTCGAGATGCTCAACGATTCTATCTTTGAATATTGGATGCAAACTCCCTGGGATTTCAACGGACATACGGACACACCACGAAAAGGCGAAATTGCTTGCGGATACTTCGTTACCACCACTTTGCGCGATATGGGCGTGCAGCTCCAACGCTACAAATTGGCACAACAAGCCGCCTCCGTCATCGCCGAAAAACTCTGCGAACCGAGCAGCATAAAACGCTATGCTTAGGGAATACGAAAAAAATAATCTACCCGTTTGAATTGCTATTTTTCCTATGTGTCTCCTCAAATTTTCCTTAAATACAGTGAGTATTCACGTCAAATTTGAGAAAACACATAGAAAAAATAGCTGTGTCAATTCGGGTAGATTATTTTCTTCGTGTTCCCTTCGCTTGAAAAATTGAATGATTACCTCGCACGTTGCGGCGAGCAGGAAATATATGTTTTGGGATTAGATTACCATGTAGGATTTGTGGTACGAGAAGGGGATGGGGTGTATTTTGTGCATTCGGATTACATCGACAGGTCAGGCGTAAAACGCGAAAAACTCAACGAATCTCGCGCCATCCAAGCCTCTAAAAGCTACGTCATTGGCAGCCTCACTGCCAATGAAAGTCTACTGAAAAAATGGAGGGAGAAGTGAGTTGTTATGTTGACGAATTGATGAGTTGTTGTGTTGTTGAATTTACATCAATTCGTCAGATCAACAATTCGTCAACACATTAACTCGTCAACACGTTCTCACGTCGCATTTTTATTGAGTTCGTCTTGAAGGCGGCGCATAATTTTCTGTTCTTTTTTGAGGGTACGTTCGCGGAAAGAGTCAAACTCGTCTTGAGTACGTTTGAGTGCGATTTGCGTATTGGAAGTGACGTTATGACTACGTTTGAAGCTCAAGAATAGGACAGCTGACAAGAGTGCCAAGCAAGCCACAATGCCCCACATGATACTTTTATAGGTATTTTTTCCGACATTGACACCAAAAAATTTGATGCTATCGCGGTCATTAGTTACTGTTATGAGATTTTCGTTCGTTCCGGCAAGTTCGGCTTTAAGCGCATCGACCTCTTTTTGCTGTGTGGAGATGGTGTTTTTCTTTTGCTCCAATTCGGCGCGTACTGTACTGAGGCTATCGGCTACGTGGTCGCGTATCTTGCGCACCCAACGGCGATTGACGACCTGAAACTCCTTGAATCGCTCTGATTCGTTAATCAAATATTCAAATTTGCTCTTAATCGTCCCCTCATCAAGCGGTGCACTAGATTTAGTCTGACCAAATGCAGAAGCAAAAGCTAACATGAACATAGCTACCAATTGAAGAATCCTTATATTTATCATCGTCTTAATCTATTGTTTAGATTTTTGACAATTTTTGCATTTTCTTCCAATGTGGCTTTAGCCCATTGTGGTAATTTGCTGATAAACAATGGGCTAAAGGCACATTGGAGGAAGAAAAATATTTTTTTGCAAAAATTGTCAAAGAATCTATTGTTTTTTTTGAACGTGTACTGTGAATATCGTTTATTTTTTTAGGGATGCAAAGCTAAGAAAATCGTCTCTTATTACAAATTAAAACATTATTTCGCAAAAATAAAAATATGTGCTGATTCATCTGCCATTTTATCTCAAAATTAACACTTTTAGTATCAGGAATTAAATAAATGTACATTCTTCGCGTCGTTATTTTTTCTTTAGACGAACCAAATTTGACGCGAATACTCGCTGTATTTAAGGAAAATTTGGTGAAGTATAAAGGAAAAAAAACAAGTCGAGAGTATACATTTATTTTGTTCCTGATACTTAGTATCAGGAATTAAATAAATGTACATTCTTCGCGTCGTTATTTTTTCTTTAGACGAACCAAATTTGACGCGAATACTCGCTGTATTTAAGGAAAATTTGGTGAAGTATAAAGAAAAAAGAACAAGTCAAAATCTGAATTTATTTTTGCGTCGTTCTTATATATATAACAGATTGCACTTTTTGTGTTTCTTGCGTGAGGGATAGGAGGTGTTGTTTGAACGAAATGGAGCGATAGCGGAGTGGAGAGAGTGCCGGATAGCCCGACCCCCGACTGATAAGGAGGGGGACACGCCCTAATCGCTATTTTGTGCAATTTGTTATATACACGTAGTCTATAGCTTACTGTTTGCTGTCAAGCGAAGCGTCCGTCAGCCGTCTATCGTTTACGGTTAAAAGCTTCGACCATCATGACGACTTTACTATAGCTTTTTGTGCCTTCGGCAATGCCTTGTGATTTCAGAAAGCGGTCATAGAGCCAATCGCGGAACTTTGGAAGGGCTTGCGGGTAGAGTGTCCAACTATATTTGAGTGCTTCGAGATCATTGCGGATGCCTGTCGGGAGTTGGGTTTCGAGTGTTTGGTAAGTTTCATTATCGAGATTGCGGAGTGCGCTGCGGAGGTACCGCCAATACGAGTACGTGCCTGCATAGCGGATGTACGGGTCTTGCGCACGCTGGCAAGCAAGGTAGGCGAGAAAATTGCACGTTCCTTCGTCGCCGTGACCGTAGCCGTGCGCCATTTCATGCGCTATGGTAAATGGAATCGACAAATGATGCAAACCACCGTCAATATTTCCCTCTCCAATAAAAGGAATATAAATACCCGATGCGCTGTTCCGAATTAGAATGCCCTTTGGGTAAATAAGCCGTCCGCGCACCCTGCCCGTCGTCGGATAATCGAGTTCCGTGAGTGTGGCGGTGAGGAGTTCGCGCATGGTGTTTTCGAGGTTTTCGGGCAAAAAATCTGCGCTCAATGCCGCTGTATCTGCATTAGGAATATTTTCGCGTAGCGAATCTAATAAAACAATATATTCGTCAAATTTCGTTTTAATCTCCTGCAAACCAAGCGGTTCGGACTTAAAATTGAGTTGCTGCTCAATAGGCACACGAATGTAATTGAAGCCCCAAAGCCACGTAAAAAAGAAAATAAAACCACCCGAAAAAGCCAAGAGAGAAAAGACCGTATTCCAGCCTTTTTTGCCCAAAGGCTGTTTGTTCCGAAAAAATCGAACGACAGCCCAAACGAGCCACGCCACCAACAAAACAAACAGTATGTACAATAGCGGCACAGGCGTAATCGTCAGCGTATGGTCAAATATCCAACGGACGCCCTGATAGATGCCACGAGCATAGAGGTTTTCAACCGCTTGTGGATAAAAACCTGCTACCCAACGAATTAGCATCGTCAGTAAACCCAATCCAATCCAGATGAGCCGTCTGCGTGTAAGATAATTTTTCATTGTTATTGAACCACTAAGTTCACTAAAGACACTAAGGTCGAATTAATGCGCAAGTAAACTAAGATCTCATAAAAAATTCATTATCAATTAGTTAATACATTCTTAGTGTTCTCTGAATTGGTTCGACCTTAGTGTTCTTAGTGCGCTTAGTGGTTAAACAATTAAAATTCGAGACGGAAATTATAGTAATAGACGTACAAAATAACCGAGAGAATAAAAAAGAAAGTAAGAATGACAAAAAGCAAAGTCATGCCTTTTTCGCCATAATTTTGGTCGCCGTGATCTGACATTTTTATTGATTAATGATTGACGGTAAATGATTAATAATTAACCAAAACCGTGAACCGTTTTATTAAACTATTTATTAAATGTTAATTTTGCTGCAAAGGTAGTCGGTATTAGATTTAATGTCAAACTTTAGGGCGGAAAGTTTGGTTGTTTGCCTGCTCTTAATGTGAAGCAACTCGCGTATCAACGGCGGACAGCGGACGGAACAACCGCCGACCTACTTCAGTATCGCATGACCAATCGCACACTGCAAACACTTTTTCTTATTGCAATATTCATTTTTCAATTGAATAAGGGCTTGACTTTCATAAGCAGAATTGGGGCGTATATCAAGGCTGCCCCAATCGCGTATGATGCGGTTGTTTTCTGACGGAAGGGCTTCCATAAATTGTAGGGCTTTTTTGGTGGCGGCTTCATCGTCGCGTATTTTTCCGTACAAAAATAAAAAAGGGACGATGGTGTTGATAATGAACAACTCAATGGTCTTTTTACCCAATGATTTCTTGATGTTTTTAGAATCTTTATCGAAGGTATAATGCGTCTGCCAGTAGTCGGACATTTGTACGTCAAACAATTCTTCTACATCTTTAATTGTCTGTACTTCAAGTAAATGACTAAACAAACGATTGAAACGAAAAGTCAGCGCAGCAAACTGTGCAAGGCGTATGGTCGGAAAACTCGCAGGGCGCAAACGCAGGAATTGCCAACGCGCTTTCGGTATCGGTGTGAGTTGGTATTTTTTTTGTAAAAAACGATATTCTTTCTGCAATTCGCGTGGGTAATCATCCGATAAATCTTCTTGCAAAAAACCAGCCTGACCAAACAGCAAAGCCTCCAATTGAAGCTGACTATCACTATGTTTTGCCAATACTTTTTGGGGCAATGAATGCGCCACTTGCCGAAAAGGTTCAGCATTAATTTTTGCACCAAAATTCGCCGCTAAAAATTGATAAAAAACCTCCTCCCAATCGCTGCCCTGCGCTTCCAATTGCACCCGTACATCCGCCGATTTTCGCTCCAAACGCTCTACGATTAAGCGTTCGAGCCACATTGTTTTAATGAATGTAGATACATCTAATAAATGTTGGGCGCAAGGTATGACTTCTTCATTATCAATGAGTTGTAAATACTTATCTACGAGTGCTTCATCAAATCGTCCTTTCAATTCCAAACAAGGGATCGCCTTGCCCGTTGTGCGAAAAGCAGGCGCGTTTTCCTCATAAACGACATGCAAAACTACCGAATCATAGGCTTTATTTTTCTGATGTCCGTGCAATTGCCAATCGTGTGAAAGGAGATGTATTTCTACATTGCCCGCCCATTTTGTATCGCCGATTTTCAGTCGTGCATTGGAGAAATCCGGTCCGCCATCGGTGTTATAAGTGCCTGTATCATAAAGGTCTATGGTTTCGCCTTGCGTAGTACAAAGGTCGGTGAGTGAGAATTTTTTCATACGCCACAGGTAGTGGAGAAATTCCTCTTTAAAGGGTGGTTTCATAGGTGACAATGCTTATATGTTGAAATGATGAAATGAGATAGTGATAATGAATGAATTTTGAGTGAAAGAAAGAATGAATGAATTATTCGCAGTCATTTTACCGCACAAAATAATATGAATTTTATTAAAATAATATCATTTTTCAATCAAAAAACAAAAATTACCGAATCAAAAAACATTTATTTCATCATTTCATCATTTCAACATTTAAGCATTGATACTGATTCATTCATTAAAAATTCAACATTCATTCATTCAATTTCGTATCTTTGCTGCTCATAAATGTAATTTTAATAAATGAATATTTTACTAATAGGTAATGGTGGTCGTGAACATGCTTTTGCGTGGAAATTGGTGCAGAGTCCCTTGTGTAGCCAATTATACATTGCGCCGGGCAATGCAGGTACGGCACAGCATGGTGTAAATGTAGATATTGCGGTAGATGATTTTGGAGGAATGAAAAAATTTGCCTTAAAAAATAAGGTGGATATGATAGTGGTCGGACCGGAAATACCACTGGTAAAAGGCATTTATGACTTTTTCGCAGAAAATAAAAAAACAAAACACATTAAGGTAATCGGACCCTCGAAAGCGGGCGCAGAGTTGGAAGGCAGCAAGGCATTTGCAAAGAAATTTATGGAGCAATTTGAGATTCCAACGGCGAAATATTGCGAAGTGACCGACGAGAATGCAGAAGATGGTGTCGTGTATATTGCGACTCAAAAAACACCGATTGTACTGAAGGCAGATGGTTTGGCAGCCGGTAAAGGTGTACTGATAATCAATGACATAGTAGAAGCTACGCAGGCATTGCGCGAGATATTGGACGGCAAATTTGGTGAAGCAGGGAGTAGGGTAGTGGTCGAAGAATTTTTGGATGGCATCGAATTTTCAGTCTTTGCACTGACCGATGGCGAACACTACGCACTGCTGCCCGTGGCGAAGGATTATAAACGCATTGGCGAAGGCGATACGGGGCTAAATACGGGCGGCATGGGCGCAGTTTCGCCAGTACCTTTTGTGGATGATGTGCTGATGAAAAAAGTAGAAGAACGCATCATCAAACCCACGATACAAGGCATTAAAAAACGCAGAATGGACTATAAAGGCTTTGTCTTTTTCGGCTTGATAGCCGTGAAAGGTGAGCCGTATGTGATAGAATATAATTGCAGAATGGGCGACCCCGAAACCGAAGCCGTACTGCCGCGACTCAAAAATGATCTGGTCGAATTGCTCAATGCGGTACACGATGGTACGCTCAATATTCAAAATATGAAACACGACCCACGCACTACCACTGCCGTGATGCTCGTAAGCGGCGGCTACCCCGAAGCCTACGCGAAAGGCAAGCAAATAACAGGCACAGAGGAGGTGCAAGATAGCCTCGTATTTCATGCAGGAACAAAGGAAGGAAACGGCAAACTCGTCACCAACGGTGGGCGTGTCATCGCCATTACTTCTTACGGAAATACGATGGTGGATGCCTTAGCACTTTCCAATAAAAATGCAGAAGTAATTGATTTTGAAGGGAAAAACTATCGAAAAGACATTGGGTTTGACCTAACGTAATCCGGACATTCTTGTCTGGAGAACGCATCTATGCGCCAGACAAGAATGTCTGAGTTACGTGCTTAATAATCTCCGCGTCCGCCGTCCAATAATCCACATCAAATGGACGTAACCCAGACATTCCTGTCTGGAAAATAAGTTTTTTAGCCGATAAATGTACTTCTTTGCTGCCGCAAAAAGTCGTCAGTTCGCGTACATTATCTGCGTGAATACCTGCACCCGGCATGACGATAATTTGGTCAGAGGCAGCTTCGGTCAATGATTTTATCAAGGCTCTGCCTGCCCACGCACTACCTTGCTGACCAGAAGTAAGCAAACGTTCAATTTCTAAATCAATCAATTGTTGCAAAGCCACAAACGGCTCAATTACAAAGTCAAACGCACGATGAAAAGTAATGGGCAAGCCATTTGCATGAGCTAAAATTTCCTCCAAAAAAGGTAAATCAATACCACCCTCAGCCGTCAAAGCACCGACGACCAAGCCATCCGCACCAGCCGCTATACTTGCGTTTATTTCCGCTAAATACTGATATTTCTCTTGCTGCGAATAATAAAAATGCCCTTCGCGCGGACGTATCAGTACCATCAAAGGCGTATTGCTTTCCGCTTTAATCTGACGGATAAACGAAGGACTCGGCGTAAGTCCACCAAGTGGTAATGCGCTGCACAATTCCAAGCGTTCAGCACCGGCATTTATAGCAGCACGGGCAGATTCTAAATGCCCGCAGCAAATTTCAATAACCATATTTTTTATAATAAAATTTTAATTTCTTTCAGTCCAAATACCTCTATCACACCACGTTCATTCTGCACACATAAGCGACCTTCGGGAGAAATACCCGTGATTATGCCTACAAATTGACTACCATCTGCCCGTTCGTATTTTGTTGGAATTTGGAACTTATACAATATCTGATAATAATCATTTCTTAAGGCTTCGATTTTGCCTGCTTTGAGCTGAAGATAACGCACTTCGAGACTCAAACAAAGGTCTTCAATAAGCTTTCTTGTGTCAAATTTGCGTTTCGTTTCCAGTAGGAGAGAGGTAGGGTTGGGTAGTTCTGGTGAAAAATGTAGTTGATTGACATTCAGACCAATACCAACGACAGACGAAGCAATTTTTCTATTGGAAATAGAATTTTGAATCAAAATACCACCGAGTTTTTTATTGCCAATATAAATATCGTTGGGCCACTTTACATGTAGGTCAACATCAGTTGCATTTATACATACAAAATCAAACACCGCCAATGCAACGGCAATATTGAGGTCAAATTGTTGTGAAATATTCAAGAAAATAGGGCGCAAAATCACACTTAAAGTGATAGCTTTGCCCCCTTCGCTATACCAACGACTGCCATATTGTCCCCTTCCTGCGGTCTGATGATGTGCCGATATGACAGTTCCCTCGCTTGGTTTGCTTTTTGATAATAAATCAATAGCGTACTCGTTGGTCGAAAACAAAGTATCGAAGTTTAAAAAAACTTTTCCTACAAAAAGAGTGTTATTCACTGACAAAGACGTTTTTATTTTATAACTTTATAGTTGGCTCAATAATAAGTGAAAGAAATTAAATAATTTGTCCCATTATACTTGTTCTTTTTCCCTCTAAAAAACACAAAAAATAGTTCCGTAGCGATGCTATGCAACGATTTTTTGAATTCTTTAGAAGAAAAAATTACGGCGCATTATGGAACAATTTATTTAATTTCTTTCACTAATCAAATTCCGAACTGCAAATTCCAAATTCCAATTCATTATTTGAAATTTGTTCCCTAAAACTTGGAATTTTTATCGCTTGTACAACGTTTCCTAAAAAAATAGAGATAACAGGCACTAATACAGCAACACATTTACAAACATAAAGACTAAAATTTGAATTACGGTAAAGAAACCATTACAAAGTCAATTGATACCAAAGAATTACTTGAAAACATCATTGATTGTATTCAGGAAAAAAAAGGAGAAAACTTGGTGAAACTTGACCTGACCAAATTGGTCGAAGCACCTACTGACACATTCATTATTTGTCATGGAGATTCTACAACACAAGTAAAAGCTATCGCTGACAACATTCTCACACAAGTAAAAAAGCGAACAGGGGTACTACCCAGTCAGGTCGAAGGACAACAAAATGCTACTTGGATTTTGATTGATTATTTTGATGTGGTCATACATATATTTAGTGCTGAAGCACGCGAATTTTACCAATTAGAAGCATTGTGGAGCGACGCCGAAGTGAGTGAATTTGTAGATTCGTGAACAAAATTGATATTGTTTGATTATAAGTGTGATAATTAAATCAGCCGGACTTTCGACATTAGGTAATTGAGAAATCAGGTAATCAGGCTAACACGAGTATAATTCACTGTTTATTAAGTTAATAAATATTTTAATATAATTAATAATATAGTGAAATATGATTATTATAAATAATTAGTAACGAGTGATTTTCCTAAGAGCATGTTTAAATTTTTGCAAACTGAAAATCAATCTCGATAGCTATCGGGATTGGTTTTCAGGCAGAAAAAATTTAAACATGCTCTAATCGTCTGGTTTCCTAATTTCTCAATGTCCAAAGTCCAGTTAGTATATGATTGTATAAGCTAATAAGTCTCTAATTATCAAGTACTTAAATTAAATTAATTGGCGGTTTCACAAACCTAAAAAATAGATTAAACCATTTGCTATCGACATTTTACATGTATAGCAAAATAAATTAACGAGTACGCGAAATTACGAACTGACGAGTACACGAATCACAAATTAGAAATGAGTAACGATTTAAATAATACAGATAATAACGATGGCAAAGACCCCAAAAGTCCAAAAATAAATTATTATTGGATTTACGGGGCGATTATCGTATTTATACTGATATCAAGTCTGATGACGGGTATCAACCGCACAGAGGAGATTAACCAAGACGAGTTCGTAGAAAAAGCACTTGCCGGAGAGGTGGGTAAGATCATCGTGCAGAATGAGAAGCTTGTCTTAGTCTATCTCGATAGTGCAATGATTGCCGACAATGAGGAAAGCGCACTCAAAAAAGCCCTTGTGCGTCCGGCAGATTACAGCTTTGAAATAGGAGAAATCGGGCGTTTTCAAGACAAAGCAAATGCCCTCAAAGACAGCCTCGCCAAAATGGACGCTGCCGACCCGATACCCAATAATCCACGCGTATTTTCCGGTCCCAATTATGAGACTAAAAAAGACTGGTACGGTTCTTTTTTCAGCATTTTGCTACCTATTTTGCTGATTGTACTACTTTGGCTTTTCATTATGCGTCGTGTAGGCGGCGGAGCGGGCGGTCCCGGTGGGCAGATATTCAATATCGGCAAATCAAAAGCCACGCTTTTCGATAATAATACAAAAGTCAACGTCACATTTAAAGACGTAGCGGGACTCGACGAAGCAAAAGAAGAAGTGATGGAAGTCGTTGACTTTCTCCAAAATCCGAAAAAGTACACTGCACTCGGTGGTAAAATTCCCAAAGGCGTCCTCCTCGTAGGACCTCCGGGTACAGGTAAAACCCTCTTGGCGAAAGCCGTAGCAGGCGAAGCAGGCGTACCGTTTTTTAGTATTTCGGGGTCTGATTTTGTCGAAATGTTTGTAGGAGTAGGTGCGTCGCGTGTACGTGATTTATTCAAGCAAGCACGAGAAAAAGCACCTTGTATCGTCTTTATTGACGAGATAGATGCCATCGGACGTGCGCGTGGTCGCAACTCAATGCAAGGCAATGACGAGCGCGAAAACACACTAAATCAGTTGCTTGTGGAAATGGATGGCTTTAGCACCGACAAGGGTGTTATCTTAATGGCAGCTACGAATAGACCCGATGTATTGGATTCGGCATTGATGCGTCCCGGACGTTTTGACCGCCAAATTGGTATCGACAGACCCGACTTAAAAGGTCGTACAGAAATATTTGAAGTGCACCTCAAACCCATCAAAAGCGGACCAGACATCAATGCTGCAGCACTTGCAGAACAGACGCCAGGATTCGCAGGGGCAGACATCGCTAATGTATGTAACGAATCGGCACTTGTAGCGGCACGTCGTGGTAAGAAAGAGGTCGAAATGGACGATTTTCAGTACGCACTCGACCGCGTTATCGGCGGTTTGGAGAAGAAAAATAAACTCATTTCGCCCGAAGAAAAAGAAATTATCGCTTACCACGAAGCAGGTCATGCCATAGCGGGTTGGTATCTCGAACACGCACATCCACTCGTCAAAGTAACGATAGTACCGCGTGGTTTGGCGGCATTGGGTTATGCTCAATATCTACCAAAAGAGCAGTACCTTTACCGCACCGAACAACTCCTTGACCAAATGTGCATGACGCTCGGCGGACGTGCAGCCGAAGAGATTATCTTTGGTAAAATCACGACTGGTGCGCAAAACGATTTGCAGAAAGTCACACAGACGGCGTACTCAATGGTTTCGATTTATGGGATGAATGAAAAAGTCGGTCAATTGTCCTTTCACGCTCCGGAGGGTAGCAATCAATTTGTCAAACCTTATTCGGACGAAACGGCAACATTGATAGATTCCGAAGTGCGTACAATCGTAGAAAAAGCTTATGTACGTACCGTAAAACTACTCAAAGAGAAGCGAGAACAACTCGAAATTATCGCAAAACAATTGCTCGAGAAAGAGGTATTGCTGAAATCAGATGTAGAACGCCTCATCGGTGCAAGACCAGATTTGGAAGTAATTCCTGAGCCTTCGGCAAATGGTTTGTGAGAAAAAATGGGTAGATGAATAGATAAAGAAATAAGTGAATTTTTAATATGTAAGTAGTGGGACAAAAATAGGCTTAGTGAAAGAAATTAAATAACATGGGGTGCATCTCAAAATGTCGCATTTAAAAAAAGCTAAATAGTTCTATTCTAAAAAAAAGTTAACTTAGCGAAAAAAATTATGACAAAAGAAGAATTTTTAGAGTTAGCCGCAGAAAAGTGGGATGAA
>Ga0209295_1000517_pt1 | contig 18383 bp, 11 predicted proteins | sample Porto_5metaG_FD_187428 | JGI IMG/M metagenome (GOLD analysis project Ga0209295, IMG submission 187428) | Marine algal microbial communities from Porto, Portugal - Porto_5 metaG (SPAdes) (version 2) | ecosystem: Host-associated > Algae > Red algae > Unclassified | place: Portugal: Porto... | reverse complement strand
AATGATGCCATGACTACCAATTTATCACCGAATCAATCGCTAGATACTGATTCATCAGCACAAGAGTCACCAATGCCAAATGATGTTTTGAACAATAATGAGCTACCTGATAATCAACCAATGATGAGTGATCAAGTGCATGATGATGCGCTTGATAATGAAGAGTTGCTCATCGATGATGGTAATGATCTGAACGATAGTGACATTGATGATAATGATATTGATGACAGCGATATGGATGGCGACGACGATGAAGCCCCAGTAGCGGGTCAAGCTGTACCAGTGATTGTAGATATGACGCATGTGGTCACAGAAGATCAAGCTGGTCTGCGTATTGACAAGGTTGCCTCCCAAGCGTTTTCAGACTTTTCGCGTGTACAATTACAGAACTGGATTACTGACGGCAGTCTACTCTATAACGGCAGTGTCCAAAAACCAAAAGTCCGTGTCAAAGCAGATGACGTATTGCATCTATCAACGACGTTACAGCAGCATGGCGAAGACCAACCAGAAAATATAGATATCGATGTTGTCTATGAAGATGATGACGTATTGGTAATCAACAAACCTGTCGGTATGGTGGTTCATCCGGGCGCAGGTAATCAAAACGGCACTTTGGTCAATGCACTGCTATATCATTATCCTCAGCAGCATCATTTACCGCGTGCAGGTCTTGTGCACCGTATTGATAAAGACACCTCTGGATTGCTATTGATTGGCAAAACCAAACCTGCACAGATGGCACTAATGGAGCAGCTAAAAGACAAATCTGTTTATCGTCACTATAAGTGTGTGGTGGCAGGGGACCAAGCAAGTTTATCTCGTCATCGTCGTATCGATGCGCCGATTGGCCGACATCGCAACCAGCGTACTAAGATGACGGTGATGACTGCTGGTCGCGAAGCAGTAACACATTTGCTAAATGTCACGCCATTGAACGAAAACTACTGTCTACTAGATGTTGGGCTTGAGACTGGACGTACGCATCAAATTCGTGTGCATCTAAGTCACATTACTTATCCACTAGTCGGTGATCGTGTCTATGGTGGCCGTCGTCAGTTGCGTTCTGGATTGACAGAAGCTCAGCGCCAAGCTATTAATAATTTTCCGCGCCAAGCATTGCATGCCTATACGCTAGGGTTTGTGCATCCGACGACAGGTGAGGACATTGAGGTGACGACGCCGCTACCTGAAGATATGCAAAAACTGATGGCCGTACTCAGCGACGGTTATTATGAAGAGTAAACGCTAATGTTTACTAGATGAGAGGTGAGAGCGAGCAGCCATGACGAACACGTTACCGATGACAATGATTGCGCAAATTGATAATGTGACCGTTTTTCAGACGGCTGCTTTTGCATTTGATAATATTGATGACTCTGCTGCTAAAAACCAGCGTACAGGTTGTGAAGGCCAGTCAAATTACGGCGAGCTGAATTTAGGTCTGCATGTCAATGATAATGCACTGCAAGTATTAGATAACCGCATGAATCTATTGGCTGCTATCAATGAGCAGCTGACAGATAAGTCTGCACAAAATGAGCAGCATGCGGCTATTAATCGCTTACATTGGGTCAGTCAGGTTCATGGTAAACATATTCATGATGTCGATGCTACTACGCTGAATATGGCGCCAATGTCTGCTGATGCGATGGTCAGTCAACAAAGTGGTCGCGGTCTGGCAATCATGACGGCGGACTGTGTGCCTATCGTATTATATCAGCCAACCAGTGGAAAAATCGCAGCGATTCATGCAGGCTGGCAAGGATTGGCCTGCGGTGTGATACAAGAGACTGTTAGTCGCTTTACTGATTCAGGCCCTATACAAGGTTGGATAGGAGTGTGTATCAGTCAGGAAAATTATGAAGTAAATACAGACGTTCGCGATAAGTTGTTGGCTGGTTGTATAGCCAACCAGACGTTGTCAAAAACGGAAATCGATAACTTTGTGTCGCTATTTTCTATATCATCTCATGATGACAAAATAAAGTTGGATTTACCGAAGCTTGCTGCCATGCAGTTAGAAGCTGCTGGTGCTACAGTTGTGAATGATTTGCCTGTTGACTGTAGTTACGCAGATACTCACTATTACTCGTATCGCCGTCAGACTCATATGCACCAGCCTGCAACAGGTCGGATGGCACTAGTCATCGTCCGTCGTTAGCAGCTTTGTAGTCAGTGAACTACTAAACCGCTACGGTGTTACCTTCCCTAGATGTACTAGATGTACTAGATGTACTAGATGTACTAGATGTACTAGATGTACTAGATGTACTAGATGTACTAGATGTACTAGATGTACAATCTACGGTCGGCTGCCTTGTAGCTGTTTTAGATTTCTTTGACTATATAATAATGAATAGTAGAAACAAAGTGATAAACAATAAAAAAACAGCAGATTATTCTGCTGTTTTTTTATTTGAGTGCTACATTTGTATTAATACAAGGTCTGTATTAACACGAAATTTGTATTAACAAACAGAGTCGCTAGATTTTGGTACTGATAAGCCAAATAGAGGACGTAAATATAATGCCAAGAACGTACCTGCCATTGCCAGTATGCCCCAGATATAGCCATGTAAGCTAAAAGAAGCGATACCACCGAAGTAAGCGCCGATATTACAACCGAACGCGAGACGTGCGCCATATCCCATCATCAATCCACCAATGACCGATGCTGCAAAGTTACCTGCAGTAATCTTAGTAAACTTGAACAAGCCACCAGCAGCAGAGGCGATAAACGCGCCAATGATAATGCCGATATTTAATACAGTGGTCGAATCTGCAAATATAGAAGCCTCAAGCGCCGCTGCATTAGCGCCTTGCCAGTAGCCCCAGCTAGCCACATCCATGCCAAAGCCGCTTGCAATTTTAGAACCCCATAATGTAAATGCCGAGGTAATGCCCCACGGTTGACCACGTGTGAGTAATGTCAGACCGTTGAGTAAAGCTAAGACGATTGCGGCAGCAAATAGCGGCCAAGAACCACGAAAGATTCGTTTCCAACCAGACTCAGAAGGCACGGGCGCCATCTTTGGTGCGTTTCTTTTTTTCTCAACGACTAGTGTTACCCATGCGATAATGCCGAATATGGCTAGCGACACTAGCCATGCACCTGTATAACCAAGACCTGTAGAGGTTGCCAAAGAGAAAGGCGCATAAGCGGGCATCTCTTCTGTCCAGAATGGCAAGTGATAAGCACCAATCGTGGCGCCCACTATGAAAAAAATAAAGGTGATGAACATAACAGAGCGTCCACCGCCTACCGCATAGAGCGTACCAGAGGCACAGCCGCCACCAAGTTGCATGCCTATACCAAATACAAATGCACCTACGACTAGACTGACCCCTAATGGCGCGACATAACCTGCGACTGGACCGCCAAATAGCGTCGTGCCATAAGCAAGGATTGGCGCAAATAGCGTAACAGCAACTGCCAACATTAGCATGTGCGAGCGCATCGCCTGACCGTTGCCCACTGCCATCATACGTCTAAAAGCAGAAGTAAAGCCAAAGCGGGCATGAAAAAGGGTATAGCCTAACAAAAGACCTATGCCAAGTAGCAATGATTGAGAGATATGTTGAGTGGCTAATAGATACGCGAGCACTATCAATCCTACGATGCCGCCTCCCATAATTAAGGGTTTTTGCGGTGCATTTAAGGCCAGATCATCTCTGACGATAGGATCTTTTGCGTCGTTTACAGGTTGAACGAGAGTAGTCAAGGTAATAGCTTCCTTATCCGATGATGTTATCAGATATCATTTTTATAAGAATTTATATGAGTATAGTTACGCAGGTTTGCAGAATTGGAAACTGTATTTCTGTTAATTTGGTTAAGCAGTAAGAAGCGTTACATCATAATCCTATTGTCATTAATGTAAATACGGAGAGATTAGAAAAAATAGAATTAGTATATGATGATATGGAATAAATAAACTGCTGTATATATTATTTGATATTAATAGTTGCCTATAGTTCTGATAATTATAGGTTTATCAGGTATCGGGAAGTTGTTTGTGTCATATTATCAGTTAACGCGACTTACCCATTTATACAAAATATATTAAAAGGATATATGATCTGATTAGTCAGACTTTAATAAATAACTTAAAAACGAAAATACGTCTGATACAATGGGCTTGAATTCAATGAAGGTCGTCGCATATATACTGGTATGTATACGCTGACGTATAGAGACTATGTAATTAAGGACTGTGCAGTTAAAACAGTGCAATTAAGGACTATGCGATTGCTTCATCACCATTGATATTTCTGCCAGTTAAATTGACTCAAAGAAGCGTTGCTTGATTCGGTTATATCGCCTGATAGTTAAAGAGCTGGAGCTATCGATAAGTATCTACCAGTGAAAACAAGGTCACTAACTGTCGGCTGTGGCTAAATATCAATATTTTATAAGCTTTACTATTCAACCAATTATTTATTATTAGAGTACGTATGAATACACCTGCTAAATCGTCTGACACCTCTACACCTACTGATAACGCGCCTAATGTCTCAATCGCCGTTATCTTCCATAGTAACTATGGTCATACCAAGCGTGTCGCTGAGGCGATAGTACAAGGTGCGCATCAGCAATTGCCAGAAGCACAAGCCAAAGCTGTCGATGTTTATGATGTTGATTGGGACTACTTAGATCAGGCAGATTTGCTGGTTTTTGGCAGCGCAGTGTATATGGGCAGTGTGACGGCTGAATTTAAGACCTTTATGGATGAGACTTCTAAGCGTTGGTATCATCGCAAATGGGAAGGTAAGTGGGCAGCAGCGTTTGCCAATTCGGGTGGACTGAGCGGTGATAAACTTGCTGTATTGCAGCAGATTTCTCTATATGCGATGCAACATGGTATGAACTGGATTGGTCTGCCATTGATGCCGACAGGTCATGAGGCTCATGACTTAAACCGTCTGTCTAGCTTTTTGGGATTGATGACTCAGTCGCTTGATGGGCCACCTGAAGAGACACCAGGTTCGGGAGATATTGATACTGCTATTTGGTTTGGAGATCATTTAGCCAAAACGATTATTAAACATCAACCAGCTGACACTAAGCGTTAAAAACAGCTAGAACCGACAGAGCGATCGAATAAAAAAGCAGACATTATCGATGTCTGCTTTTTTTGTGCCCAATTTTTATCGAGCGATAAGTGCTATTAAGCGCTAGGCTTTTCATGGAGCAATAAGATTAGTAGGGGCAGGCTTCACAGGGATAGGACTGTCAACGAATTGAAATGATTGACAACCTCCTAATAGCATCGTTGCTACTAGGAAATAGGTAAAGGCGAATGACTTCATAGTAATATCTCAAAAACGATTTTAGCCCAACGATATGTCACGATTATCCATCATTAGAAATAATAGTAGTGAAGAGTCGGGCTTATTTGCAGACATTATATATAAAAATCAGCTGTTCATAGCAGTTTAAAGGCGATATATGTATTCGATATTGTTTTTACGCAGACTATCTCGCTATTTAGAGTATGGCTTATCTAATACTTCGTTTGATTTGTCATGTATAAAATTAAAGCTATTTATAAAAATAACGTCTGGTATTAAGTAGCTGAGCAATCAATAAAGTCTACAAAACGTGTAAGTATTTCCTTAGATTGAAGTTATTCACCAATTATTCGCCAACTATTCGATAGTATCTATAGGCATTTTAACGGGTTGTGTTATAAATAAGAATAGTGATAATATGTTGAAAGCTGACCAAATAGTCAAGTATCCTATAGTACGAGTTTTCTAATAATATTGTTCGATGCTTGCTGATTTTTTATCTCTTAAGAATGTACTAGCAAATAAAACAGAATAACCGTACTTAAACGGTTGCAGCATGATGTAAACCAAGTGCTTACGTTCAGTATTTAAGCCGTCAAACTCCTTAAGCCTTATGCTTATCTTCATTATTTTATTTTAGCCGAGTCTTGCTATGATTAGTTTTTACTTAAATGGGAAATGCCACGAGCTAACCCAGCTTAACCCTAATACGACGGTGCTTGAGTATCTACGATTGCATGAAGGCCAAACGGATACGAAGGAAGGCTGTGGTAGTGGTGATTGCGGAGCCTGTACTGTGATGGTTCAGCGCCTGCCTAACGCTAGCCAGCAAGCGCTTAATGATGAAAATGGCGACGAAAAAAATGCTACGCCACCGTTCTATACGATTAACTCCTGTATTACGCTAGTGTCGCTCATGGATGGTTATCATCTGATGACGGCTTCTTATTTAGCTGACAATCCAGAACATCATCCAGAACGAGCGCTATTGCATCCGGCGCAGCAAGCGATGGTTGAATGTCACGGATCACAGTGCGGTTTTTGTACGCCTGGGTTTGTGATGTCGCTGGCTTGTGTTTACGAAAACAATCGTATGCAGACAAGTCAAGAGACAGCAAGTCAGAACGATGCCAAGCAGCTGAGCTATGATGAAGTGGTTGCATCAATATCTGGCAACCTATGTCGCTGCACAGGCTACAGGCCAATTATCGAGGCTGGTCTACTTATGAGCGATATCGGTCAGCAGAGAGAGGCGGAGCAGTTGGCGGCGAAAGACCTGACGATCAGTCTAGCGACAGATGCGATGAGCAGTACAAAGAAATCAACAGTATCTGAAAACGTGCCAGCTGAATTAAAGAATGAAGAGCTGAAAGCGACTGCCCCTGCAATCAGTGATGCTGGGCGACAGTTATATATTCCCAAGTCACTAGATGAGCTTAATCAGATATTAGCAGCCTATCCTCAGGCTACGATTTGGGCAGGTGGTACGGATTTGGGATTGAGTGTAACCCAGCATTTGGTTGATCACGAGATCATTATCCAGCTTTCAGCTGTCGAGGCACTAAAATCATGGTCACTATTTGACGCAAAGTCTGACTTAAGCAATGAAGACTCGAATAACGAGCAAGCTTCTAGCCAATCACTAGTACTAGGTGCTGGCATGAGCTATCAGCAGATGTTGCCTGTACTTGAGCAGTATTTTCCAAGTTTTGCGCAAGTATTTGAACGCATTGCCTCTCCGCAAATCCGTAATATGGGTACCATTGGCGGCAATATAGCCAACGCATCACCGATTGGTGATTTACCACCGATTTTATTAGCATTAGATGCGTCCATACACCTGCGTCATTGCGCGCCTAATCGTGAAGAATCAGATAATAGCGACGCTATTTATACGGATGAGATCATACCTTTATCAGAATTTTTCTTAGACTATAAAAAAACTAAGCTACAAGCAGGCAGTTACGTAGTCGCTATCCATATTCCTCTGATGCATGACAATCAGCACTTATTTATTCATAAAATTAGCAAACGCTACGAAGATGATATTTCAGCGTGTCTATTGGCTGCGCGAATCGATGTATCAGCAGATGGCATGACGATAGAGAATGCAAAGCTTGGGCTTGGTGGAATGGCTGCCATACCGTTATTAGCCACAACCTGTCAGCAAGCGCTTATTGGACAAGCGGCTAAAGTTGCGAGTTTTGAGCAAGCAGCACAAGTCTTGTCTGCAGACGTTACGCCTATGACCGATGTCAGAGCCAGCCGCCAATATCGCTCACATGTGGTACAGCGTCTACTGGTGAAGTGCGGTAAGCAGTTGGTAGCAGATAGACAGGCTGAGACTGCTTAACTAGCAGAGTTGTAAATTGCTAATACCGCCTAATCGTTATATTTGCCAAGAATAAAAGAGCATTAATCAAAGCGTCCTAATAGAAGAGATCCGCCATGAGCCATCATTCATCCTTATTTGACAGTTATAGTATCCGCCGCGTGCGTCCGCCAAAAAACAAAATTGGCACCTCGGCTAAGCATGATAGTGCGATCAGCCATGTCATGGGGACGGCGACTTATGTGGATGATATTGCAAAACCGCAAGGCACGCTACATCTAGCAGTAGGTAAAAGCAGCCATGCTCACGCACGTGTATTGAGTATGGATTTGAGTGCTGTCAGAGATGCTGATGGGGTGGTAGATGTTTTAAGCTTCAAAGATTTGCCTGCGCAGACGGATATCGGTGCGGTGTTCGACGGTGAGCCACTGATGGTGGATGACATCACAGAGTATGTGGGTCAAACGCTATTTGTGGTAGTGGCGAGCAGTCATCGTGCTGCCAAAAAAGCTGCGACCAAGGCAGTGGTGGAATATGAGCCATTGCCAGCGGTACTTAGTATAGATAAAGCGTTAGAGCAAGAGTTATTTGTGCGTCCGAGTCACTTTATGAAGCGTGGTGACGCGGCGACTGCGCTTGAGAACGCACCGATTCGCATTGAAGGTCATATTCATATGCGCGGGCAAGAGCACTTTTATCTCGAAGGCCAAGTGTCTTATGTCGTGCCTTGTGACGATGGCGGGCTAGAAGTTTATACGTCGTCACAGCATCCAAGCGAAGTGCAGCAGCTGGTCGCCGAAGTAACGGATTTGCCATTTCATGCGGTAAACACAGTCGTGCGCCGTATGGGTGGCGGGTTTGGTGGTAAAGAGACGCAAGCCGCTGCATGGGCATGTCTGTGCGGTATTATCGCCAAACGTCATAACGTTCCAGTCAGTATGCGTCTAGATCGTCAAGATGACATGGTGGTGACGGGTAAGCGTCATGAGTTTGCTAATCGTTACGAAGTTGGTTTAGACGAGTCTGGGCGTATATTAGGCGTTGATATGCAACTGGCTGGCTTGTGTGGCTATGCGCCAGATTTGTCTGATGCTATTGTCGATAGAGCGATGTTCCATTGTGATAATGCTTATTATTATCCAGCTGCTCATGTAGCAGGTCATCGCTGCAAAACGCATACCGTATCCAATACTGCTTATCGAGGGTTTGGTGGTCCGCAAGGTCTGATGACTGCTGAGTATATGATGGACCATATTGCCTATACGCTGGGGCAGGATCCATTACAAGTACGCTTGGCAAACTTATATCAAGATGGTCAAAGTACGCATTACGGTCAGACGATTGAGCATTTTGATTTAGCGACTATCATGACCAAGTTGGCAGACGATTGCGATTATGACAATCGCCGTCAACAAATTCTAGAAGCCAATCAAAAAGCTGCCGCTGAAGGCAGTGATAAGCGCTTAGGGCTTGCGTTGACGCCAGTAAAATTCGGTATTTCATTTACAGTGCAGACGCTCAATCAGGCAGGTGCATTGGTACATATTTACACTGATGGCAGTATCCACCTCAATCACGGCGGTACGGAGATGGGGCAGGGTTTATATATAAAAATTGCCCAAATTGTTGCCAATGAATTTGACGTTGATCTGGATACAGTTAAAGTATCAGCGACACGCACGGATAAAGTGCCTAACACTTCACCAACCGCCGCGTCATCAGGTACCGATATCAATGGTAAGGCGGCTCAAAACGCTTGCTTGAATATCAAAGCGCGTATACTTGAATTTGCTGCTGAGCATTTCGACGTAGCGCAAGAAGATATACGCTTTGAAAAAAACCACGTCTATATCGGCGATAAAGAAACGCTGACTTTTGCTGAAATGATTCAACTGTCGTACCAGAATCGTATCAGTCTGTCGTCTACTGGCTACTATAAAACGCCTAAGATATTTTATGATCGCTCTAAAGCATGGGGACGTCCATTCTTCTACTTTGCCTTGGGTGCTGCCTGTGCTGAGGTTGAGATTGATACCTTGACAGGTGAATACAAAGTACTGCGCTGTGATGTGCTGCATGATGCAGGACAATCGATCAACCCTGCCATTGATATTGGCCAGATTGAAGGTGGTTTTGTGCAAGGTATGGGTTGGCTTACAGCAGAAGAGCTAATCTGGAATGACAAGGGTAAGCTGGCATCTGACAGTCCTGCTAATTATAAAATCCCAACCGCGCATGACTTGCCTAAGCAGTGGAATGTCAAACTGTACGATCGCAAAAATGAAGAACAAACGATTTATAACTCTAAAGCCGTTGGCGAGCCGCCGTTTATGTTGGCAGCCAGTGTTTGGTGTGCCCTTAATAATGCAGTGGCTAGTCTCGGGGAGTATAAGAAGAATCCAGAGCTGACCATGCCTGCGACGCCAGAAGCGGTATTAAAAGCAGTCATGCGCATGCAAGGCACATCGTGGGATTTAACAACTAAAGTAGATACAGATACGGTTGATAGTTTAGTCAAAGGTGCAGAAGAGAACAGTGACCTTTACAACGAGAAGGTAATGCCGCAAGACGTACGTCATGCTAAAGACATCGACCCATTGGAGGTGGTTGGCAAACAAACCGATGATCAGCCTAATGCGATAGAGCATCCAAATGTAGCAGGGGCAAGAGGTCCTGCGCACAGTGAATGAGTCGTTAGCACCGCCAGTCGTTTGGTATAAAGGTCTAGCGCGATATCAGCAGCGCGGCATCGCTCATGTGTTAGCGACGGTCGTGGCTGTGAACGGATCTGCTCCTCGAGCGCTACAGGCGAAGATGATCATCACGCAAGACAATATCGTGGATACGCTGGGCGGCGGCGGTCTAGAGCACGATGTTATCAACACGGCACGGCAGCTATTGAATGGTGAAATAGCATCAACGGTATCAAAAGAAGTCAAACCAAAAGTTTCTGCAACTGATAATGATAGTACGTCAGCACCTTCTAAAGCAGTGCGCCGTGATGCTGTCTATACCAAGCATTACCCATTGGGTGCAAGGTTGGCACAGTGTTGCGGTGGTAGCGTCACCGTTATGTTCGAATGCTTCAATGTAACGCCACCGATGTCAGTACTAGTGTTTGGAGCAGGGCATGTGGCATCAGCGCTAATGACCATCCTATCTGAGCTGCCTTGTCAGGTAGATTGGGTGGACAGTCGCCCAGAGATGTTTAAGCGTTATTTAGTTGATGAATCTACTACTAATCAATCCAAACTTTATAACTTACCAGCGCATATCCGTCCGCATATCAATGATGAGCCTGTAGATTTTGTACGTCCATTTATCGAGCAGGGTGGCCAGCGTTTTATTCTGGTTATGACTCATGACCATAGTGTTGATTTCGAGTTAGTGCGGGCGGCATTAGATACTATTTCTGACATGAGCGCATCTCATGATAAGTGCTCAGATATCTCGACACCTTACGTAGGTTGCATTGCCTCGGCAACCAAAGCCAAGCGTTTTAGAGATCGTTTGATGCAGCGTGGCTACAGTGAGCAACTGGTCAATCAGTTAGTCATGCCGATTGGTTTGCAAATTAGTGGAAAAGAGCCGATGGCGGTAGCAGTTTCTATCGTGGCACAGCTCTTACAGCAGTATCATCAAGCTATTTCTTGAACGGCTCACTCCATATAACTTTGACACTTTTCATTAAATCATTAAAGCGCTCAGTACTATTTATCAAAACGCTCAGGACTACCAAGCCATTGTGAGATCTACGAATGCTACATATTTATCAAGCTCGACTGCTGCACTACTTGACCGAAAACGATCGTACTGAGCGTACAACCTCTGATCATTCACAGACATTAATTGCTGAGCAAGACATTACGTTGCTACCAGTAATTGAAGGTGTACAGGTTTATCCTGAATACATCGCTGATGGTGCGCTTGTCGTAGATGATGTGACAGGGTGCATTGTAGAGTATGGTCATAATGAGACAATATTAGCGAAATATGCTAATACCATTGAGCAAGTAGATCATTTAGTAGTCAAAGTACATGACTATCGCGACAGACTTATCATGCCAGGTTTTATTGATACCCATGTGCATTATCCGCAAATAGATATGATTGCTGCTTACGGTGAACAATTACTTGATTGGCTTAATAATTATACTTTCGTCACCGAGGCCAATTTTGGCGATCCAAAAGTAGCACATGATACGGCGCAGTTCTTTTTAAAGCAGTTGCTAGCCAATGGTACGACGAGCGCCATGGTGTTTTCTACCAGCCACCCTGAATCAGTGAACGCATTTTTTACGGAAAGCCACAGGCTCAACACCCGCATGATCACAGGCAATGTCTTGATGGATCAAAATGCACCTGATAATTTGTGTGTACCTGCTGAGCAAGGTATTCGAGATACCCAAAACATCATTGATAACTGGCATGAGCGCGGCCGCCAACATGTGGCGATTACCCCGCGCTTTGCTATTACTTCGACACCCAAGCAACTACAAATGGCAGGTGAGCTGTATTCCAGTTATGAGAGTGTTTATCTGCAGACGCATCTGGCAGAAAATCATGATGAGATAGCCTTTGTGAAACAACTGTATCCCAATCATAAAGGCTATCTAGATGTCTATGATGATATGGGATTGCTAGGTCGACGTACGACTTTGGCACATGGTATTCACCTTGAAATATCAGAGTATGAACGCTTACGCGATACTGGTACGCAGATATCACACTGTCCGACGTCCAATCTGTTTTTGGGTAGTGGACTATTCGATTTACCCAAGACGTTAAGTTATACCGGTGTTAGTATCGCCACTGACGTTGGAGCAGGGACGAGTCTGTCGATGCTGACGACTCTGTCAGAAGCGTATAAAATCCAACAACTACAAAGCAATCAACTATCTGCTCACCAAGGGCTATATCAAATTACGTTGGGTAATGCCCAGTCGCTATTATTGGAAGATAAAATCGGTAACTTTATGCCAAATAAAGAAGCAGATTTTGTGGTCATCGATATGGGTGCAACGGAATTGCTTGAGCGACGTATGGCGCAGACCAAGACACTGGAAGAGCAGTTGTTTGTACTAATGATGCTAGGCGATGATAGAGTAATTGATCAGACAGTCATCGCAGGCGTAAGTCGCTATCGTAAATCAACTTTATAGGTGTAAATAAACGCTGTACCTAAATCAGGAACAAGTGAGATTTCTTTCAGATATAAACAACAAACCCTTGTTCCTATATTGTAGGAACAAGGGTTTATTACTGCCAAGAGAGTTTCTATTAGACATTAAAAATGGAATTTTACCAATGCACTAGGGGAGTTTTGATTCACGCCATCAACACCGTATTTATTCTTCCAATAACTATATTCCATACCGACTTCTAATCGGTTATCAATACCGAGCACTTCTTGTAAGTTGTATTTAATTTGCGGATTAATATGAATATTATCTTCAATGTCATCATTATTAAATGAATAATCGATAAAGCCATCTACGACAAAATTATTGCGTTCCCAACCATAGGTTAAGGTAATTTGCTGATCATCGTCAGTATTGTCATTAAACGCATGATATAGAGTAGCCGACGCAAACTTCATTCCTGGAATAGGTACATTGAGATCTGCGCCAATACCAACCAGATAATTATCTTGGTCAAAGCCAGTGCTGTTCGAACCAAATTCATAAGTAGCGGCTAAATTAACCTGCTTGATAAAACTGTCATTAAAAGTTGCTATTTTGAATGTAGGAGACAGCTCGCCATAAGTTTCTCTAAATCTATTGTTTTCAATGTCATCGGCACCTTGGTTTCGATCGACAAAGAAGAACACGCCGCCCCAGTCATGCGCAGAAGCATGCTCTAATGTAACGGTCGTCAGCTCTCCGTCTTCTACAAGTTCATAGTCATTACCGTAAAGTACGGAGACACTCGTATCAGTAAAGAAGGTCTTAGCATGGATGTTCGACATGCTACCTAAAGCAGCGATAGCAACAGCTGCCATCGACAATGGTTTGAGTAAAGCTAGCTTTTGGCTAGATGATTTGGTATGACAGGATAAGCTCGTTAATAAATCAAAACGCAAAATATGACCCCTTTATGTACAATTGATTGTTGATTGCCCCAAAACTGCATCGTTATTATCTGCTAGTAAACAAACTATTAATCCAATGCTCGTTAGACAACGGTTGGTTGATAGCGCTTAAATGCTTACTACTAAAGAGCATTCAATAACTGTGCCACAAATGACCTAGAGAGCTGTCATCTACAGAGTCGTCTAACTTTTAGTCTTATTAACCACTAATTAGGGTAGAAATAAGCAAAATAGTCTTTAACTGTTCCCAAATGAGAGAGCCAATTTCCGTGCATTTATATATATGTGGCAAACAATGTTTTTCGAAGGATCAGATGCGTCATAAAAGCACCAAAATGGATATCCATGTGCCCCAAATTGGGTCGTCTGACGGACTTTAATCAATTGATAGCCTATGATTTAACAACTCAATGAACATAAAAAAGCCAGCTAATAGACATTAGCTGGCGTTAAGTTTGTACATGTCGGATGCGACTATTTTTTATTCAGTTAACTGCATTCGCCTTTTAACTCAATAGACACATGCCAATCCGTGATATCAATCTCATGACAGTTATTACCCTCGCCATTGATACGATCAATAACTAAGAAATCACTGTCACGGCCAAGCGCGAGTAGAGGGTGATGCCAGACATTAGCATCGTACTGTACACCTTGGTGAGATTTCGCATAAAACACTACTAGGTCATCAGGCGATTGCGGCGGCACACCAGCTTTGGCAACTACGATGATATAGTCTTGGCCTTCCATAGATACAAACGCCTGTGTCCCAAGCGGATGGTATTCCATGACCGAAAGGGCAATCGGATTCTCACGCTTTTTGGCGCGAAAGATACTCATGCCAACTGAGCCACCGTCTAGTTTACTTTCGGCAAGTGCATGATGACGAACCGCATAGCCATTGTTGATCTCATAAGTATTGTCAGCGGTTTGCTCATCAATACTATAGCGCTGGATGACCGAGCCATAGGGGGCAAAGTTTGCCTTAGTCAAAGGCTTGGCCGTTAGAGTGACACTCATTATTTTGCCTCTTTGCTATCAATATCAGTACCAGTGTCAGTATTAGCCTCAGCAATTTTTCCATACACGCGTACACGGCTGATACCACCATCTGGAAAAATATTAACCCGAATATGAGTGATAGGCTGGTCTATCTGAAGCTTGTCTTTACTAAAAGTATGAACGTCATCCGCATTGGTTTTTTGTGGTTCAAGTAAGGTTTCCCAAAACATACTCTGAGTCACTAAAGTTTGCTCTGGTGTATTTGGTGAGTAGACGGCTTGGATCGAGACTTTATCAGGGTAATTGCCTTTAAAATGGGCAGTATCTATCTCGATAGCGTCAACGATACCTGCTTGACCTAGCGCGATAATGCACCAGTCATTGCCTGGCTCACGGCGACGACGAGTCTCCCAACCATCACCCATGTTAGGCGCTTTAGTTGGTAGTAGTAAATTACTAGCCGCACCAAAGTGCGCATCGTTACTGGCAATGGCACGACCACCATTTAATGCACCCGCCAAGTCAAGTGTCTCATCTTGTGTATTTAGGCTGGCATCAAGTTGAATATCACCATAGACACGTAGTCGGGCAACGCCGCCATCTGGATAAATGTTTAAACGAATATGGGTGACCGTTTGCTCATGATCAATCTCGACAAGCTCATGATTGTGACCTTGAAGCGGGGTCATACCTACTAGCGCCTGCCAGTTTTTATTGTCCCAATCTTCTTTGCTTAGACTGGTAAGTTCAGCTTCATCTTGCTGCAGTAGCTCTGGTGCGTACAAGGCATCGACGCTAGCTGAAGAGGGGAAGTTACCCGTGAAGTGACTGGTATCAATATCTAGACCAGAAATTTTGGTTGAGCGAGCAAGCTGGATAACTAAATAATCGTAACCCAAATGGCGCTTGCGACGTGTTTCCCAGCCGTCCATCCATTTACCGTTGTCATCGAATTTGCCTACGATAAAGATAGGCGCATCAGGATTTAGAATACGGCTTTTATCCGCAAAAAAATCATCCGTTGCAAATAGCGCTTTTGCCCCTAAACGACTGTCGGCCACGTTTGATTTTTTGGCAAATGCTGGCAGGGTATCAGGTAGATTATTTGCGGAGATAATTTGTCCAACTTCTGAAGTATTTTGACTCACAATGATTCCTTTTTTAATAATGATGTTTATTAATAACGTATGGCTTATTTTATCTATTAATCTATGCCAATTCGTACGCGCTCAGCTAAGTAGAACGAGTACTAGGACGATAGCCTAGCTTACATCCAGTTAGCAGTGCTATCCGGCGTAGCAGGATGATTTTCGTACCAGTGCTTGGCGATTTCATCACGGCGGCATATCCATACGTCGGGCTTATTGGTGATATATTGCAAAAACTGCTTTAACGCTCTAATGCGTCCTGCACGCCCAATAATGCGACAATGCAAGCCAATAGTCAGCATTTTAGGAGTGTGTGCGCCTTCTTCGTATAAGGTGTCAAAGCTGTCTTTTAGATATTGGTAAAATGGTTCAGCATGGGTGAATCCTGGGCTAGAAGAAAAGCGCATGTCATTGGTCTCTAGGCTATAAGGTATGACCAAATGTGGTTTGCGCGTGATCATATTGCCATCTTGGACCTTTACATTGAGCCAATATGGTAGCTCATCACCGTACGAGTCAGAGTCATAGATATAGCTACCTTGTTCAGCAACCAGTTCACGAGTATTTGGGCTATCACGTCCTGTATACCAACCGAGAGGTTGGCCGCCTAGCATACGTTTAAATATTTGGGTGGCACAGCGAATGTGTTCGCGTTCCGTCTCACGGTACATGTCTTGATAGGTAATCCAGCGTAAGCCATGACTGGCAATTTCATGACCGTCTTCTAATACACGCTCAATAATATGCGGGGTCTTTTCAGCAGCGGCGGCACAGGTAAAGGTGGTGATAGGAATACCATATTTTTTGAATACATCTAATACACGCCACACGCCGACACGGCTACCGTATTCGAATGCAGATTCAATAGACTGGTGACGGTTGTTAAATTCTGGTGTGCCTAAGATATCAGACAAGAAACGCTCTGATTGACCATCGCCATGGATGACGCTATTTTCTGCACCTTCTTCGATGTTTAATACAAATTGTACGGCGATTTTTGCGCCACCTGGCCAGTTCGCTTTTGGTGGATTGCCAGCGTAGCCTTTTAGGTCGCGGGGATACGTACTGATATCAAAGTCACTGGTAATTTTTTTGCTCATTATCTATATTCCTATATCGCTTAGAGCCTTAAATATTTATTAAAATATTGCTCGTAAAGGACAGTTATTTTTTATCAAAAATTAAAGTGATGATGCATAGGCCACGAGCTGTTGGCGCTCCGCATCCGTCAGCTGAGTAATATTACCAAGCGGCATATAGCCAGTCTGTACCGCAGTGACGATTTTCGCTTTATGAATTTTTAAGTCTTCTGGTGTTTGCAAAATGATTCCTGCTGGCGGCGCGGCAAAGCCTTGCTGTGTCGGTTGTACCGCATGACAGGTGCTACAGCGCGTATGCACGACATCCATCATGGCGTCATCTGCTGACGCGCTCACTGGTACGGCTTCAGCAGTAGCTGCATCAGTGCTAATACTGTTATTAGCACTACTATTAGAATTGCTATTAGCGTTAGCAACAGTATCAGTGCTTGAGTTAGTAGTCGCGCTTGTAGCTGGCGGCGTGCTATCAGTTGTCGTAGGCGCTACTGAAGTAGTAGCAGGCATTGCTGGCGCTGGCTCAATCGGCTCAGGTCGCATCCAGATAATTAATAATACAGTTAACACGGCTGGAATGACCAAGTAGCGCGGTTTTTTATGACCTAAGTGCTTTTGGTTAAAGTAATGACGGGCAGTCGCGGTAATGATACCGACGAAGACCAATACCAACCAACCTTTCTCATGAGCATACATCATTGGGTAATGGTTGCTGATCATGGTAAAAATCAGCGGTAGGGTAAAATAGTTATTCATCAGTGAGCGATTTTTGGCTTGTAATGCCAATTCAGCCACTTCTTTACCAGGCTTTTCGCCGCGCCGCACACAGTCAACGAGTGCACGCTGAGCCGGCATAATACCGAAGAATACGTTACCTACCATCACCGTGCCCAAGATAGCACCGATATGTATAAATGAGGCGCGATCACTAAATAGCTGGTAAGAGCCCCAGCTCGCGATGACCAGTAAGATAAAAATCAAGGTACTAAAGATAAATGCGTTTTTACCCAAATGACTGCGTACGATAACTTCGTAAATGAAGTAACTGCCAAACAAGAAAAGCAAGCTGGTGGCAATGGCACCGATACTGGTAAAAGGCACTTTGCTTGGGTCAATCAGGTAGGCAGTTGCATTGGCATAATAGACGATAGACATCATTGCCGCACCCGTTAGCCAAGTGGTATAAGCTTCCCATTTAAACCAATGTAGCGTCTTTGGCATCTCTTCTGGTTCGAGTTTGTATTTGGCAATCTCATAAAAACCGCCGCCATGAACGGCCCAAAGATCACCCGAGATGCCTTTGTCTGTTTTCCACTGTGGCGGTTTGCGTAGGCTTAGATCTAGCCACACAAAATAAAACGATGCACCAATCCATGCTACCCCAGCGATAACATGAAACCAGCGGAAAAATAAACTCAACC
>Ga0209295_1000515_pt1 | contig 18515 bp, 18 predicted proteins | sample Porto_5metaG_FD_187428 | JGI IMG/M metagenome (GOLD analysis project Ga0209295, IMG submission 187428) | Marine algal microbial communities from Porto, Portugal - Porto_5 metaG (SPAdes) (version 2) | ecosystem: Host-associated > Algae > Red algae > Unclassified | place: Portugal: Porto... | reverse complement strand
AACATTGTTATCTAGTTTTGAGAGAACATTCTCTCCATCAGGTTTGGTGGCGATAGCGAAGAGGTCACACCCGTTCCCATACCGAACACGGAAGTTAAGCTCTTCAGCGCCGATGGTAGTTGGGGGTCTCCCCCTGTGAGAGTAGGACGCCGCCAAGCTTGTATAAGGATCAGTTCCATACGGAACTGGTCTTTTTTGTTTTTTCTTCTAATAGCATCATGATATAAGCTGGGAACTTCTCTTCGGCAATCTCCATGTAGCGTTCAATCATGACGTAATCATCACTAATGTATTGAGACAGCAGCTCGTACCACCATTCAGTTTCGTAGCGGGCAATCATACTGAGGTTATACATTAATAAGTAATGACTGATGATCTCAGGAATCCCTAAAAAGGAATCACGCGTTGACGGAATATACCATTGATCCATTTCTAAATCATAATGAAGATGAGTAGCCAGCGCTGGGTTTTCTTCTAGAGATACATCAAACGTCAGCTTTTTCGCTGCTCTCTGTCTGAGTTTCCAACTTGTATGAAACTCAAAGTATTCAATAAAGCGTTCAGCAGACATGTTATAAAGCAATGGAATATGATCTTGAATCATCATCCCATTGGCCTTTTCCACTTTCACTAATGCTGAGGGCTGTTTTTGAAAATCTAGAATATGACTCATTTCCGGTATCTTTGAAAGGAGATGAATCATCGTAAATCGCTCATCTTCAAGTCCATTTAAATGAAATAGATGCTTTAACACATGCATGCATAGTCCATTTCGTTGAATTTTCACCTCATCTTCACTAAAACGGTAGTGCTGCTTCTTTCTCTTTCTCGATGTTACACCATGGGCCAAAACAGAGGTTTGAGAAGGATAGTGAGGATCAACTGTCAGTAAACAGGCCTTTAGTAACTGAGCCATTCCATAAAACAATAAAATGGGCTTCAGTTCGAGTGGAGCGATAGCTGCCTGTTCATAGAACGTATGGCCATGCTTTAAAAAATAAATAAACCGTTCACAGTTTTTATAGGCTTGCTGGTTTGCATCATGAATGTTCCGTTTCTCATATTGTTGATATAGAAACTTTTGGGAAGTTTCGAGTGAGTAAAAACGTTTTAAATCCTTCCATCCTGAACTTTTCATCTTCTTCCTCAACTCTCTTTATATTTTCTAAAAATTGCAACTGTTTGTTGCTTCCTTGACATGCTGTTTGCTAGTTGATAATCTACATATAATATTTTGCCGAAAAGAGGGGGATTTACTAATGTGGGAAAGTAAATTTTCAAAAGAAGGTTTGACGTTTGACGATGTTTTGCTTGTTCCAGCTAAGTCTGAAGTACTTCCGCGAGATGTCGATCTATCAGTTGAGTTAACAAGCACATTAAAACTAAACATTCCAATTATCAGTGCAGGAATGGACACGGTGACTGAATCACAAATGGCGATTGCAATGGCACGTCAAGGTGGTCTTGGTATCATTCATAAGAACATGTCTATTGAGCAACAAGCAGAACAAGTGGATAAAGTAAAACGTTCAGAGCGCGGCGTTATTACAAATCCATTCTTCTTAACACCTGAGCATCAAGTATTTGATGCAGAGCACCTAATGGGTAAGTACCGTATTTCAGGTGTACCGATTGTAAATAACATAGAAGATCAAAAGCTTGTCGGTATTATTACGAACCGTGACCTTCGTTTTATTTCGGATTATTCAATGAAGATTAGCGATGTGATGACAAAAGAGGAACTTGTGACAGCTTCTGTCGGTACGACGTTAGAAGAAGCTGAAAAAATCCTACAGCAATACAAAATTGAAAAATTACCTCTTTTAGATGACGAAGGAACGTTAAAAGGTCTCATCACCATCAAAGATATTGAAAAAGTGATCGAATTCCCTAACTCCTCTAAAGATGCACATGGTCGTTTAATTGTTGGTGCCGCTGTTGGTGTCACTGGCGATACAATGACTCGTGTAAGAAAATTAGTCGAAGCCAATGTGGATGTCGTTGTCATTGATACGGCACATGGTCATTCACAAGGTGTTCTAAACACTGTATCGAAAATCCGCGAAACATATCCTTCTCTTAATATCATTGCTGGTAATGTTGCAACAGCCGAAGCAACTAAAGCATTGTTTGAAGCAGGAGCCGATATTGTGAAAGTCGGTATCGGACCAGGATCTATTTGTACAACACGTGTTGTTGCAGGCGTTGGTGTACCACAAATCACAGCGATCTATGATTGTGCAACAGAAGCAAGAAAACATGGTAAAGCTATTATTGCAGATGGTGGAATTAAATATTCAGGTGATATCGTAAAAGCTCTAGCATCTGGTGGACATGCTGTAATGCTTGGAAGCCTTCTAGCTGGTACATCTGAAAGCCCAGGGGACACAGAAATTTTCCAAGGTAGACGCTTCAAAGTTTATCGCGGTATGGGTTCAGTCGCTGCAATGGAAAAAGGAAGTAAAGATCGTTACTTCCAAGAAGATAATAAAAAATTCGTTCCAGAAGGTATTGAAGGCCGTACACCATACAAAGGACCAGTCGTTGATACAGTGTATCAACTCGTTGGCGGTATCCGTTCTGGTATGGGCTATTGTGGAACGCAGGACTTACGCTCACTTAGAGAAGATGCACAGTTCATTCGCATGACTGGTGCAGGACTTCGTGAGAGTCATCCACATGATGTACAAATTACAAAAGAATCACCAAACTACACAATTTCTTGATAAATTGTGACAATCAAATTACATTTGACAGGGTCTATGACTCTGTCTATTTTTTTTGTCTTTATTGTGATAAAATTTATACTGTTGTGTTGAAATAAGCCCTTGTGGATTAAATATATATGAAATATGTCGAAAAAAGATGATAACGGAGGTATGACGATTGAACAGCAAGATATTGAAACAGCTTATGGTCTCTATCCTTGCACTGGCATTGATTGTGACAGCATTTACACCAATGTCCAAAGCAAAAGCAGCTGAAGATCCATTCAATGTGAATGCGAAAGCAGCGATCCTAATTGAAGCTTCTACAGGTAAGATTCTTTATAGTAAAAACGCAGAGCAAAGACTGCCTATTGCAAGTATGGCAAAGATGATGACAGAGTATCTATTACTAGAGGCGATTGCTGAAGGCAAAGTGAAATGGGATCAAACGTATACGCCAGATGATTATGTATACGAAATTTCTCAGGACCGCAGTTTATCAAACGTTCCTTTGAGAAAAGATGGCTCGTATACAGTGAAAGAACTTTATCAAGCAACGGCTATTTATTCCGCAAATGCAGCAGCAATTGGCTTAGCAGAAGTGATTGCTGGATCAGAATCGAAGTTCGTTGAAAAAATGAACGCAAAAGCGAAAGAATTAGGTTTAACAAACTACAAATTCGTGAATGCAACTGGACTAGAAAATAAAGACTTACATGGCAAACAGCCAAAAGGTACAGGTCCTGATGAAGAAAGTGAAGTATCTGCGAAAGATATGGCATTGCTTGCACAGCATCTCATCAAAGACCACCCAGAAATTCTTGAAACATCAAGTATTGCGAAAACAAAGTTCAGAGAAGGCACAGATGATGAAATGGACATGCCTAACTGGAACTTCATGCTTAAAGGACTTGTGAAGGAATATAAAGGTGTAGACGGTCTGAAAACAGGTTCTACAGATTCAGCTGGTTCTAGCTTCACAGGTACCGCTAAACAAGGTGACATGCGTGTCATCGCAGTGATCTTGAATGCAAAAGGTAATCTTCATACAGCACGTTTTGACGTGGCGAAAAAACTGTTCGATTATGCGTTTAAAAACTTCACGATGAAAGAAATGTACAAAAAAGGTCAACAGATCAAAGGACATGAAAACATCGAAGTCGACAAAGGTAAAGACAAAGAAGTACCTGTCGTTACGAAAGAAGCTTTCTCTGTGCCAGTAAAAAATGGCGACGAAAAAAGCTTTAAAGCAAAAGTAAATATCGAGAAAACGAAACTAGAAGCTCCTATTAAAAAAGGAACGAAGGTTGGCATGCTGACGACTTCTTATTCAGGTGATGAGAAGGACTACGGCTATTTGAATAAAGATCAATCAGGTGTTGAGCTTATAACGAAAACAGGCGATGAAAAAGCAAACTGGTTCATCCTTGCAATGCGTAGTGTAGGTGGATTCTTCGCTGGCATTTGGGGCGGAATCGTTGACACAGTTAAAGGTTGGTTCTAATAAAAAACTGCTCTCTATGCATGAGAGCAGTTTTTTTATTAAAAGAAAAGCGATTGTTTGTGATTTTGAGGAGTGGACAAGGCTTGCTGAAAAATACCACATAACTTTTCCACTCCCTCGGTCAGTGCCTTTTCATTCACATAAGAAAAGCTGAGGCGGATATAGTTTTGCTTCGGCTCTCCAGGATAGCACACAGAGCCAGGCAGAAAGGTGATTTGCTGCTTACGTGCCTCATGCAGAAGTGCACGTGTATCGACCCAGGAAGGAAAGCTAAGCCACAAATTGAGCCCACCCTGAGGAATTTGCCACGTCACATCTTTTGGTGCATGCTTCGTTAATACATTTATCATTAAATCACGTCTCACCATCAAGGCGGTTCTCAACTTTTTCGTATGATCAATCATTTTCTTTGAAGTCAGAAATGGCAGAATGGCTTTTTGTGTGAGAAGAGGGCTGCCTAAATCATTATTGGCCTTTGCAGCTAATAAACGATTAAATATCGAGCCTGAAGCAGTAATAATCCCAATTCTGCATCCTGGAGCAAGTGTTTTACTTAAACCTCGTAAATAAATGACGTGTCCATCATGATCCAGACTTTTGATAGGTGCTGGCGGCTTCTTTTCGAAATAAAGCTCACGATAAGGATCATCCTCTACAATAAGACAATCAATACTTTGAGCCAGTAAGAGAAGTTGTTTTCTGCGTTTCATTGACATACTGGCGCCTGTTGGACTGTGAAAAGTAGGAATCGTGTAGATGAGCTTTGGTTTATATTTATCACAAATGCTTTGAAGCTGCTTCATGTTCATTCCTTCATGATCAACCGGGACTGTAATAATTCTTGCCCCTCTCCCCATAAAGACATCAATGGCGCCTGGATAGGTCGGTGCTTCCATGACAACTACATCATCAGGACCGATAAACGCACGTGCGACCAGATCAAGCCCTTGCTGAGAACCACTAGTTACAAGGATATTCTCAGGAGTAGAAGGCACATCTAGCTTTTCTAAAAAAGACTGAATGACCTGCCGAAGCTGAAGATCCCCTTGAATTTCCCCATACTTTGACATGATTTGAGGATGTCTCGCTAGGACATGCTGCATTTCTTTTTCTAAATAACGGTTTGGCAAAAGCCCTGGATCGATCATAGAGGAAGAAAGGTTGATCGCTTCTTCGACATAGTGATACTGAGCAAATTGAGACCGTGGTAAATAATCCGGAATGGATAACTGCCAATCAAAAGAGGTAGATGATGGAACCGGAATCTCTGACTGCTTTTGCAACTCATCCACAAACGTTCCTTTTCCTTGCACAGTCGTTAAATATCCGTCGTCCTTCAGCCGAGTGTATGCCTTTGCTGCCGTGACAAGACTCACATTCAGCTGCTTTGCTAAATCACGTACAGTTGGCAGCTTATCTCCCTGCTGAAGCAAACCTGATTGGATATGATCAATGATTGAAAAGTAAATCTGATTTGAAAGCGATGTATCAGAATGTCGATGGATATCAATATGCATGAGATACCTCCATTGAGTGCAAAATTGTTATACATGAATTTGAATTGTTATAGTTGCATTATAGCATGTAAATGACACCTCAAAGGAAAAATGACATATTTTCAGCAGGGAATCGTTTATATAAAAGGGTATAAGCTTATTTGTCGGCGGATTGAATTGTTATACTATTCTCTTTATTGTTATACTACCTCACTTGTATGATAAAGGGGTAAATCAATCGAATTGACAAATGGGAGGAAACTATTGTGAGCAATAAGGGAACTGAACGAGTGAAACGTGGAATGGCAGAAATGCAAAAGGGTGGCGTCATTATGGATGTCGTCAATGCTGAACAGGCAAAGATCGCAGAAGAAGCAGGTGCGGTGGCAGTTATGGCACTAGAACGCGTACCAGCTGATATCCGTGCAGCCGGCGGTGTTGCCCGTATGGCAGACCCAAGAATCGTAGAGGAAGTACAAAATGCAGTAACGATTCCAGTCATGGCAAAAGCACGTATCGGCCATATCGTCGAGGCTCGTGTTCTTGAAGCACTTGGTGTTGATTATATCGATGAGAGTGAAGTGCTGACGCCCGCAGATGAGGAATTCCATTTAAATAAAAATGAATACACAGTACCTTTTGTCTGTGGTTGCCGTGATTTAGGTGAAGCAACCCGCCGTATCGCAGAAGGAGCTTCTATGCTTCGCACAAAAGGGGAGCCTGGGACAGGCAACATTGTAGAAGCTGTCCGTCATATGAGAAAGGTCAATGCTCAGATTCGTAAAGTAGCAGCAATGAGTGAAGATGAACTGATGACAGAAGCGAAGAACCTGGGAGCACCGTATGATTTATTGCTTCAAATCAAAAAAGACGGCAAGCTCCCAGTTGTTAACTTTGCAGCGGGAGGCGTTGCGACACCAGCAGATGCTGCGTTAATGATGCAGCTTGGAGCAGACGGTGTATTTGTTGGATCTGGTATTTTTAAATCAGACAATCCAGCGAAATTTGCAAAAGCAATTGTTGAAGCAACGACTCACTTCACAGATTACCGTCTCATTGCAGAGCTTTCAAAAGAGCTTGGAACAGCCATGAAAGGAATTGAAATCTCAAATCTACTGCCAGAAGAGCGTATGCAAGAGCGTGGCTGGTAATTAAGGGAGCGCAAACGAACATGCTAACAATTGGTGTACTAGGACTTCAAGGAGCCGTGAGAGAGCATATTCAATCGATTGAAGCTTGCGCTGCAGAAGGGAAGATCATCAAACGAGCAGAAGAGCTAGCATCTGTTGACGGTCTTATTATCCCTGGTGGAGAAAGCACGACGATGAGAAGACTCATGGATACGTACCAATTTATTGAACCGATCAAAGCGTTCGCTGCAGAAGGGAAACCGATTTTCGGGACCTGTGCCGGTTTGATTATGCTGGCAAAGCATATAGAAGATCGAGACGATGCTCATCTTGGACTGTTAAATGTATCTGTTGCACGGAATTCATTTGGCAGACAGGTAGACAGCTTTGAAGCAGATTTAGAAGTAAAAGGACTGGATGCGCCGTTTACAGGAGTGTTCATCCGTGCGCCTCATATCATCAGCGCAGATGCGAGCGTAGACATCATGGCTGAATATGATGGCAGGATTGTGATGGCGAAGGAAAACAATATCTTAGGCTGTTCTTTTCATCCAGAGCTGACAGACGACCACCGGTTAACACAACTGTTTGTTGAAATGGTGAAGTCCTATAAAACGAAGCTCGCTGTATAAAACGGTTGAAAAGAGATAAAACTTATAGTACATTAAAATCACAATCAAAGATCGAAAAAGCGTTGACGGGAAATAGTAAGAAGCCCCTCTTTCTCAGAGAGCCGATGGTTGGTGCGAATCGGTGAAAGATGCAGTCTGAATCCATCCTTGAGCGAAATGCTGAAACACGAGAAGTAAGCATTTACGGTGATACCGTTACAGAGGAAAGAGGAAAGCATGCTTCTGCATGTTTTCAATCAGGGTGGCAACGCGAGAGCTCTCGTCCCTTTCATGGGATGAGGGCTCTTTTTATTTTTCGATAAAAAAAGGAGTGTTACACATGCTGGATATTAAACAACTGCGCACGGACTTTGATCAAATCAAAGAAAAATTAGCACACCGAGGCGAAGATTTAGCAGATTTTGATAAGTTTGGTGAGCTGGATCAAAAAAGAAGAGAATTAATCGGAAAAACAGAAGAATTAAAGAGCCGAAGAAATGAAGTATCACAGCAAGTGGCTGTTCTAAAAAGAGAAAAGAAAGACGCCGATCACATTATTCAAGAAATGCGTGAGGTAGGAGATGAGATTAAGAAGCTGGATGATGAGCTAAGAACAGTAGAAGAAAGCTTGCAGCATATCCTATTCTCTATTCCGAATATCCCTCATGACACTGTACCCGTTGGGGAAACAGAAGATGACAACGTGGAAGTGAGAAAATGGGGCGAACAGCCGGCATTCTCATTTGAGCCAAAGCCACATTGGGACGTAGCGGATGAACTAAACATTCTCGATTTTGAACGTGCAGGAAAAGTCACAGGAAGCCGTTTCGTTTTTTATAAAGGGCTTGGCGCACGCTTAGAGCGTGCACTATATAACTTTATGCTCGATTTGCACGTAGATGAGTTTGGTTTTACTGAAGTGCTTCCACCTTACATGGTCAATAGAGCAAGCATGACAGGGACTGGGCAACTTCCAAAATTCGAAGAGGATGCTTTTAAAATCCGTGAAGAAGATTATTTCCTCATTCCAACAGCTGAAGTACCTATTACTAACATGCACCGTGACGAAATAATTGAAGGGGAACAGCTGCCAATCAATTATGCAGCATTCAGTGCTTGCTTTAGATCAGAGGCTGGATCTGCCGGCAGAGATACACGCGGACTCATCCGTCAGCATCAATTTAATAAGGTAGAGCTTGTGAAATTTGTTAGACCTGAAGATTCTTATGAAGAATTAGAGAAACTAACAAATCAAGCAGAAAAAGTCCTACAGCTATTAAACCTGCCATACCGTGTCATGAGCATGTGTACGGGAGATTTAGGATTCACGGCTGCGAAAAAATACGATATCGAAGTATGGATTCCGAGCCAAGATACGTATCGTGAAATTTCTTCTTGCAGTAACTTTGAAGCATTCCAAGCAAGACGTGCAAACATTCGATTCCGTCCAGAGCCTAAAGCCAAGCCAGAGCATGTGCACACATTAAATGGATCTGGTTTAGCAGTAGGAAGAACCGTGGCGGCCATTTTAGAAAACTATCAACAAGAGGACGGCACTGTGATCATTCCTGAAGTACTGCGTCCTTATATGGGAAATAAAGAAGTAATGAAATAAGATGCCGCTATGGCATCTTTTTTCTTTTTACCAAAAGTCCTACAGTTTTCCTAAATTTAGCCGATAGAAATACTAAAAGCTTCTAGGAAAGAAGGAATAACCTTGAATAGGCTTGACTATTATGTTGAAATGGCTCAATTAATTAGAAAAGTTCTAGATGAAAGTATCCTTTTCGGCATCACTGATACAGAGAAGGTGCTTTGTTACTATCCGTCTAAAACAATAGATTTTGGCATGAAGGTTGGGGACCCATTGAACCCAGAAGACCAAAACGTGGCGACGACATTAAGAGGACAAGAATATGACGGTCATTTACCAGAGTCTTTATATGGTTATGAAATTGCAGTAAAAGGTTACCCGATTTTTGATGAAAATAGAAAAGTAATTGGCTCTTTTTTAGTGGCTTTTTCACATCATCGTGAAAAGAAATTAAGCGGTTATATGGAGCATATCAATGATGTAGCGAAAGAACTTCAAAGTGGAATTGAGCAAATTGCTGCGCATTCACAAGAGCTGGCTGCCACAAGTTTAGAAATAAGCGAACAGGCAGGAAGAGCGGAAGAGAAATCTGCAAATATTGAAGAAGTCGTCAAAACCATTGGCGGGATTGCGAGACAAACCAACTTGCTAGGGCTAAATGCTGCAATTGAAGCAGCAAGAGCAGGAGAGAATGGAAAAGGGTTTGCTGTCGTGGCTGATGAAGTTCGTAAATTATCAGATGGATCAAAGGAAGCGGCTGAAACCATTAATACCTTCTTAAAAGAGATCCAAGACAGCATTGGCACTTTGTCTGAAAACATCTCACAAATCAGCAGTTCAACAAATGAACAAGCAAAACAAGTGACAGACTTTACGAAAATTATTGAATCATTAAATGAGTTTAAAGAAGAGATGAATCATTTTATTGAAGAGATTAGACAGGATACAAAATAGATCAAGAGCAGCCGTCGATGGCTGCTTTTTTATGGGCAGATTCTCATACCAAAATAACTTATTGAAATTTTTTTCGAAAAGATGTTGACTTGAAATAAAACGATATGGTATATTAATTCTTGTCGATACGGAGGAATACCCAAGTCCGGCTGAAGGGATCGGTCTTGAAAACCGACAGGGGTGTCAAAGCCCGCGGGGGTTCGAATCCCTCTTCCTCCGCCATATTGATTTTTTACCTTAGTTGAATTGAAACGCAAGCATAAAAATTGGAATTGTCAAACCGCTGCATTCGCGAAATGCAGCGGTTTTTTTTATTTTGTTTTAGAGCGATTTTTTTGAATAACAGAAGCTATTTCATGAAGAATGGGATCAAGTGAGCTTTCATCATGAAGTAAGTCATAATCTTCAATGTTAATTTTAATCACTGGACATAAATCGAATTGTTCGATCCATTCCGTGTATCGCGTGTACATTTCTTCCCAATAGGCTCGATCCGTTTGAGTTTCCATCTCTCTGCCGCGTTCCTCAATACGATGTAAAATATGATCTAAATCCCCGTGTAAATAGATGAGAACATCAGGGTGAGGGAAGTAAGGTGTCATCACCATCGCCTCGAATAGACTCGTATACGTTTCATAATCTACTTCAGACATCGTACCTTTGTCCGCATGCATTTTTGCGAAAATGCCTGTGTCCTCATAAATTGAACGATCTTGTACATATCCTCCACCAGATTCAAAAATCCGTTTTTGCTCCTTAAAACGCTCAGCTAGGAAATAGACCTGTAAATGGAAGCTCCATCTTTGGAAATCTGAATAAAAGGGCTCTAAGTATGGGTTATCATCTACTTTTTCAAGAGAGGTTTGAAAGCCAAGCTTGTCCGCTATTGTTTTAGTCATAGTTGATTTTCCGACACCAACAGTCCCGGCGATTGTGATCACTGCATCCTTTGGTATTTCGATATTGTTCATAGCACTTGCTCCTTTATGTTCTGTACAATTTGCTGGTAATCTTGCTGTGAGGAAACGAAGTCTGTATGATCTCCTTCAATTGTAATGATAGGAAGCCCTGGGTCAGTCTGTTTTAAATGTTCAATGGCCAGCTCATAATCTTCAATGAGTGTTTTTAAATAAGCCGGGTCAATGTCTTCTTCAAAAGAGCGTCCTCTCATCTGTATTCTTTCAAGTAAGGTAGGAAGGCTGGCTTTTATATAGATGATGGCATTTGGTTTAGGAAGATCATCTGTTAGCAGGTGATAGATCTTTCTGTATTTGTCCATGTGCTTTTTTGATAATGTTCTTTCTGCAAATATCATATTTTTATAGACATGATAATCAGTGACAATCGGCTGCTGTTGATTCACATAGTTTTCTTGAATAGATTCTAATTGTTTGAACCGATTGCATAAAAAGAACATCTCAAGCTGAAAGCTCCATTGTTCCATATCTTCATAAAATTTATCTAAGAATGGATTTTCTTCTACAATCTCTTTTACTAAAGGAAATTGAAATTCCTTCGCAAGCATTGTAGCCAAAGTTGTTTTTCCGGCTCCAATTGGGCCTTCCACTGCAATAAAAGGGGCAGGATACATAGGCGTTCTCCTCTATCTATAAAGTTGTCAAACCAATGTATATTGTACCATACCCCTTCCGAGAGATAGAGCGAACGGATTACGATGTCGTTCTTTTTTCAATATTAAATTGATCGGATAATAAGAGCCAATTTTGAGGGAAGGATAGACCTAATTTCCAATAAGCAATTCCGTTCAAGTTTAACTCTTTGATGAGGTTGAACTTTGCTTGAATTGATCTAGCATCTTCGAACCATACCTCGTGCTCTTTATTATTGGCATCTGTATAACGAAAATAAGGTGCTTGTGCTGTTTCGTCATATAGAATGGAGGCATTATTACTTCTAGCAATTGCAATCGCTTGTTGGGGACTGACAGCTTTAGCAATAGGGCCGCCTTGAACGTAAGGTAGCGTCCAATCATAGCCGTATAAGTTCTGGCCCATAACAATTTGATTGGCTGGCATAACGGTCAGTGCATATTCAATGACTTGGCGGACAGGTCCAATGGGAGAGACTGCTTGCGCAGGGCCGCCGCTGTATCCCCATTCATAGGTCATTAATACAACATGATCGACGATCTTCCCAATGGCTTCATAGTCATGAGCTTCATACCATTTTCCCTTTTGCTGACTACTTGTTTTAGGGGCAAGCGCAACAGATATTGTCCATCCTTCTTGATGGAAGCGGGTTGTTGCCTCTCTTAAAAATTGAATGTAAGCATCTTTATCAGCGGGACGTAAATATTCAAAATCAAAATGGATTTCTTTTAATTGATACTTTTTTGCAACACGAACGATTTCATTTAAAAATGTGGCTTTGACAGATTGGTTATTCAAAAGAATTCGCCCAAGTTCATCACTGAATTTATCATTCTCTAGGTTAGTCACCACCATGGATAAAACGGTTCTGCTCTGAGCGGCTATTTGAGGTAGCTGATCTAACGGTGGTTCTTTCAGTGTTCCATCTCTTTGCGCTTGAAAACTAAAGGCGCCTAAATGCGTTAAATATGGAGAGGCCTCTCTAGCTGCTTGTTTTAAGTTTTCACTGACTTGATTTCCCCGTGGTTCAATGTAAGCATTCGAATTAATGTTCCTCTTAGGTCTTTGAGGAATATAGAGCAAGAAGCGAATAGGAAGTATCGCTTCAGGCCGTATTCTATTCACACGTGCCAACACTTCCACTGAAATTCGAAATCGTCTTCCAATTTGATAAAGTGTGTCATTTTGTTTGACCTCATAAAATTGTCCTCTAATTGGAATGACAATTGTTTGTCCAATGACGAGTTGATTTGGTGTTTCAATATCGTTGGTACGGATGATTTCATTGACTGTTGTTTTAAAACGCATGGCAATTTCGTTTAAAGTATCTCCTCTTTTGACAACATAAACTTGAATAGTCAACGCCCCCTTTGTTATTGCTAACAATTTATGAGGGTTATGGATAAATCATGTTTGATTTTCATTCGTGATCTCTTTAGCAGTGGTGATTTTTGCTAGTAGAACGTTCTCCATCATCGTTAAAGCGTATTCGTTGTCTCTGTCGTCATTTGATGCGATACAATCTTTAGGTACAATTAAGTTGTATTCTCGCATGTATGCGTCATTTGCAGTGAACAGAACGCAAATGTTTCCTGCAATTCCGGTCAAAATGATGTCTTGCACACCTAATTCATTTAAGAGTGTCTCTAATGCAGTTCCATAGAAGGCAGAATGCTTCGGTTTAATTAAGAAGTAATCATCTTTAGATGGTGCCATTTTCTCTAAAATAGGGGCGCTTCTTTCATTTTTACATGTTTCCATCACAGCTTGAATATCAGCCTTCCAGAGACCATAGTGGTCGTTGATATAGATAATCGGCCAATTTTCCTTGAAAGCATGATCTTTAAGAGCTAAAATCTTATTGGTCATTTGCTCTGTTTTATCAGCGAGCACATGTCCCATTTCAAAATCAAAATTATTAATCATGTCGATAATAAGCAGTGCCTTTTGGTGCTTTGACAAAGTAAGACCCCCTTTAAAAGATTGTGCTAATATGTTAACCTCAATATCCTTTTAAAAAACATGAAAAGAGAGCCGTGCTATGACGAGAGATGAACAGTTTATGCAAGAAGCTATTTCTGAAGCCTTAAAAGCAGAACAAATAGGAGAAGTACCAATCGGTGCCATCATCGTTGTTGATGACCAAATTGTGAGCCGAGCTCATAATTTAAGGGAAACAGAGCAGCGTTCAATTGCACATGCAGAATTACTTGCCATTGATGAAGCGTGTAAAACGGCTGGAAGCTGGCGTTTAGAGGATGCTGTACTTTATGTGACACTTGAACCATGTCCTATGTGTGCGGGAGCGATTGTCCTTTCTAGAGTGAAAAAGGTCGTTTTCGGTGCATACGATCCAAAAGGTGGATGTGCAGGTACTTTAATGAATTTACTGGATGATGAACGGTTCAATCATCAGTCTGAAGTCATTGGTGGTGTACTTGAAAATGAGTGTGGTGAGCTGTTAAGTCAGTTCTTCCGAAATCTCCGTCAGCGAAAGAAACAAGCCAAAAGTAAATGAATGGATGTCGTTTGCAATTTCGGCTATAAGAAGGTATACTTATGTCTGCGTCACTAACAATTTAATATTCATTTTGCCGTGCTAAGCGGGGAGGTAGCGGTGCCCTGTACTCGCAATCCGCTCTAGCGAGGCCGAATCCCTTCTCAAGGTTCGTTTACTTCAAGGTCTGCCTTAAATAAGTGGTGTTGACGTCTGGGTCCTGCGCAATGGGAATTCATGAACCATGTCAGGTCCGGAAGGAAGCAGCATTAAGTGAAACCTCTCATGTGCCGCAGGGTTGCCTGGGCCGAGCTAACTGTTTAAGTAACGCTTGGGGTAGCGAATCGACAGAGGGTGCACGGTAAATCAATATTAAATGTAACTCATCTAGTTAATCTAGGTGAGTTTTTTGTTGCTGTTTAAAGAATAGCTCAGCTGCTTTGTTTATACAAATAGCCAAAAAATCTTTTTAGAGTCTTTTGTTTTTTCATTAATCATGATGAGAACTAGTGTTCTTTATGGTGTGGCAGATCAATTCGAAAATCTAGAAAAAAGGTTTTTGATTCATAGAAAGTAGAAAATCTATAGTTGAAATCATCATTTTCGTTTATTAGAAAATAAAGGTGTGCTTTTGAATTGATCGGTGCATCATGTATAATAAAAAAGATGATAAATGGAGGAGGGCGTATTTGTGAGTTATCAAGCTTTGTATCGAGTGTTCAGACCTCAAGTTTTTGAGGATGTTGTTGGACAAGAACACATCACAAAAACGTTGCAAAATGCCCTTTTGCAGAAGAAGTTTTCTCATGCTTACTTATTTTCAGGTCCTAGAGGAACAGGTAAAACAAGTGCTGCTAAAATCTTTGCGAAGGCAGTGAACTGTGAAAAGTCACCTGTGAGTGAACCTTGTAATGAATGTGATGCCTGTAAAGGGATTACTAACGGCTCGATTTCAGATGTGATCGAAATAGATGCTGCCTCAAACAACGGGGTAGATGAAATCCGTGATATACGTGATAAAGTGAAATTTGCTCCTTCGGCGGTTACATATAAGGTTTATATTATAGATGAAGTACATATGCTCTCTATCGGGGCGTTTAATGCCCTCCTTAAAACGTTAGAGGAGCCGCCCGCTCATTGTATCTTTATTTTGGCTACCACAGAGCCTCATAAGATTCCTCTTACCATCATATCTCGTTGCCAGAGATTTGATTTTAAACGAATCACAACAAAAGATATTGTTGGAAGAATGCAGAAAATTGTAGATGCAGAAAACCTAAATGTACAAGAGGGCTCGCTCGAGATTATCGCTAGTGCAGCTGATGGCGGTATGCGTGATGCACTAAGCCTCTTAGATCAAGCAATTTCATTTAGTGGTGAGCAACTGACAATTGATGATGCGCTGCTCATTACAGGAGCTGTTTCTCAGCAATTCATTAGTCAGCTAGCCGAAGCAATTTTTGATCAAAATATTGCTGTGGCGTTAGATACCTTAAATGAATTACTTCAGCAGGGGAAAGATGCTGCTAAATTAATAGAGGACATGATTTTTTACTTTAGAGATATGCTGCTTTATAAAACTGCACCAGATCTGGAAGGGGTCCTTGAAAAGGTAAAGGTCGATGAAAATTTCGTGACGCTTTCGGATCGTGTGACACCTCAATTTCTATATGAAACAATTGAAGTGCTGAATAAAAGTCACCAAGAAATGAAATGGACGAATCATCCAAGGATTTTCTTTGAGGTAGCTGTTGTCAAGCTATGTCAGTCAACGGCTGGAATACCACAAGCTCATGCTAACGCTGATTTAACGGCGCTAATGGATAAAATAGACAGGTTGGAACAGGAGCTATCTAGGATAAAAGCTGAGGGTGTGCCAATGTCTCATTCTCATCATCCTCAAGAAAAAAAGGAAGCACCTCGACCACAAACGAGTAACAAAAATGGATACCGTGCACCTGTCGGTCGAATTCACGAGATTCTAAAAGAGGCAAAACGTCCAGAGCTAGAAAAAATTAAAGGTAAATGGGGAGAACTCCTTGCCCACTTGAAACAGCAGAATAAGGTGTCTCACGCTGCACTATTAACGGATAGTGAACCAGTTGCTGCTGCTACTCATGCCTTTGTTTTAAAATTCAAGTTTGAAATACATTGTAAAATGGTTGCTGAAGATAAAAGTGGTGTTCGAACCAACCTTGAGCAGCTACTAGAGTCTATGTTAGGGAAAAGAGTGGAATTAGTTGGCGTTCCTGACGCTCAATGGGGTAAAATAAGAGAAGAATTTTTAAGAGATCATCAGCCAGATGAACAGGCAGATGGTCAGGGGACTCCTGCTGAAGAGGATCCATTGATTGCAGAAGCAAAGAAGTTAGTAGGAACCGATTTAATTGAAATTAAAGATTAATAAAAATGAAAGAGAGTGGTGTTCATATGCGTGGTGGAATGGGAAATATGCAAAAAATGATGAAACAAATGCAAAAAATGCAAAAGGATATGGCTAAGGCTCAAGAAGAGCTTGCAGAAAAAGTCCTTGAAGGTACAGCTGGTGGCGGTATGGTCACTGTAAAAGTAAATGGACAAAAAGAAGTTGTCGATGTAGCAATCAATGAAGAAGTTGTTGATCCAGAAGATATCGATATGCTTCAAGATCTTGTACTTGCAGCGACAAACGATGCATTGAAAAAAGTTGATGAGTTAACAAATGAAACAATGGGTCAATTCACAAAAGGAATGAACATGCCAGGTTTATTCTAGGAGGAATAACTGAAGATGCAATATCCTGAACCAATATCAAAGCTGATTGACAGCTTTATGAAATTGCCAGGAATCGGACCGAAAACTGCGGTCCGTCTGGCTTTTTTTGTTCTTAGTATGCAGGAAGATGTCGTACTAGATTTCGCGAAGGCGCTTGTTAATGCAAAGCGTAATTTAACTTATTGCTCGGTATGCGGCCATATCACAGATCAAGATCCTTGCTATATTTGTGAAGATACAAGAAGAGATCAATCTGTTATCTGTGTAGTGCAAGATCCAAAAGATGTGATCGCAATGGAAAAGATGAAAGAATACAACGGCTTATATCATGTGCTTCATGGTGCCATTTCGCCAATGGATGGCATTGGCCCAGAGGACATTAAAATTCCTGACCTGTTAAAAAGATTGCAAGACGATCAAGTGACAGAGGTAATCCTTGCAACCAATCCAAACATTGAAGGAGAGGCTACAGCCATGTATATCTCTAGATTGTTGAAACCATCAGGAATTAAACTCTCTCGTATTGCTCACGGACTACCAGTAGGTGGAGACTTAGAGTATGCGGATGAAGTCACACTGTCTAAAGCTATAGAGGGCAGACGTGAGATGTAGGAAGGAGAAGTACGGTACATGGGTTTTCTTCGCAGAAAATCAATTCGAAAAGAATTCGATGAGAAATTAATTCAACAGCTTTTTAAGCAAAAGGAAGAATGGAACAGACAAAAAAAGCTTGTCGCAAATAGCGTTGAGCCTTCACCGGACATTCTATTCGAATTAAAGCTTGCTCAAGCGAAGTACTTTTTCTATCTAAGAGAAGCGAAAAAGAGGAACTTACGTTTAAACAACTGGAGATAGCAGGTCTATTTTACATAGTCCTCTCATATGCTTGTACTATTCATATGAAGAGGAGATGAGAGGATTATGGAACCTGTTATTGTGATCGGGTCAATTTTGCTTGCTGTACTATTGTTGTTTATGTCAGGTGTTCAAGCGAACCCCATCAAATGGTTAGGGCTGATCGGAATAAAGTTTGTGGCAGGTGCTCTTTTTTTATTTTGCCTCAATCTATTTGGTGAGAGTCTAGGATTACATGTCTCTATTAACCCTGTAACAAGTGGAATCAGTGGTTTATTGGGCATCCCAGGCGTAGCAGCTTTAGTCGTAATTGAAAAATTTATTATTTAATGAAAAATATTGTTGACTTTGATTCTGTATGGTGGTAAATTAATATACGTCGCTGATGACGAAGAAACGAAAAAACATGATAACAAAAAAGTTGTTGACATTAACAATTTAAATGTGGTATGATGTTCTAGTCGCTTCTGAAGCGGTAAACAAGTTCTTTGAAAACTAAACAAGACAAAACGTACCTGTTAATTCGAGTTTTTATAAAAAAATCCTATGAAACATCATAGGTAGTCAGTCAAACGCTGACGAAAAACAAAACTTCGGTTTTGTACTTTTTCGGAGAGTTTGATCCTGGCTCAGGACGAACGCTGGCGGCGTGCCTAATACATGCAAGTCGAGCGAACAGAAGGGAGCTTGCTCCCGGATGTTAGCGGCGGACGGGTGAGTAACACGTGGGTAACCTGCCTGTAAGACTGGGATAACTCCGGGAAACCGGAGCTAATACCGGATAGTTCCTTGAACCGCATGG
>Ga0209295_1000514_pt1 | contig 18517 bp, 24 predicted proteins | sample Porto_5metaG_FD_187428 | JGI IMG/M metagenome (GOLD analysis project Ga0209295, IMG submission 187428) | Marine algal microbial communities from Porto, Portugal - Porto_5 metaG (SPAdes) (version 2) | ecosystem: Host-associated > Algae > Red algae > Unclassified | place: Portugal: Porto... | reverse complement strand
TGGTCAAACGTAGCACCTTTTGGCCGTTTGGACGGTCGGAGTACTCGTGGCTGAGATCTTCTCCACACCTACGGTGTGACGGGGGTGTGACGACCCATAAATAGACCTATTCACATTTCTTAATCCTCCATCGCATCTCGTGGACGCCTCGCTGGATCGCCCTTGCTTTGAAGCTTCAACGGAAGCGCGACTCCAAACAGGCCGGTTTGGAGACGCCCGCAGTCTTTTGGCCAACCCCGGGTTCCTTGTCCGAACAACGATCACAAATGAGATGCGTGACCCGTGGCGCTCAGACAGTCGCGTAACGTCCTGGAAGTGTTTTGGCTCAGTCCCTGTGCGACGCCACCTGAGCACCAAACCCCACACCCTCAACCCTGCTGTGTCAACTGACTCTCTCTCCTCCAAGGTCTCTATCCTATCCAGTGCCTCAGCAAACATCGCCTTCGCCCACGCCCGCCTCTCCTTGGGTCCCTTGGCAGTCGTCGCACGACAGTGCCGCACGCACCCCTTGTTCTCCTTTCGCCCCCGGTCGCCCAGCCGGGCAGGGCGATTATCACCTGGATTCCGTCTGCGAATAGGGCTCCGGAGGGGCAGCACCGCGTCAGTCGCTGGCCCTGAATGTGCAGCTGCGCGTGGTGCGCGCACGCTCGCTCGCGCGTCCGTCCCAGCCGAGAACCGGGCAGCGTTCTGGTTGATGTGACCACGCCATGCTTCCACGGCTTATTCAACATATAAGCCAGTACTCCCAAACCTGAAAAGAAACTCGCCTGCATGGCAGAGAAAATTGTGCAGCTTAGGTGAGATATTGATCCATGGGAACTCACGTTGGAGGAGCCCCACGAACGTCTTCGCGTCGGACGCAAACTGCTGCTGCTCGTCCCGCGGAGTATAGGCTGCCATGTTAAGGGTTGGAACCAGACCCGCCCACACCTCCCAGGCCTTCGGGTAGGCCGAGACACGGGTGCTGGGGACGTGTCAGTGCCGCCCACGGAACACGATGTCGCGCCGACGCGCAACGGTGCCGCAGTGACGCCTCATGAAGTTGCCGCAATGATAGGGCACAGCGTGCACGCCCACCTCCTCGCAAAGATCCTTTGCAAGCGAGGCCGCAAAAATCAACCCAGCCAATGGACTGCGATCAGCAATCAAGATCTCGACGCCCAACCGGAGGATTCTCCGCGCGATCCCAATCGCAAGATGCACAGGCGAGGGCACAATCGTCCGTGCATCGACAATCTCCAATGCGGGACGCTCAATATACAGGTGAACCGAGAGGCCCAACTCTTTGTCTGTTCGCCTCCTGTCTTCAATGCCGCCCCCAATTGCAGCAATTGAGAGAAGTGGCGCGGTGGGTGGGTGCAGCACAATTCTTGCATTGACCCAAATGCCAAATCGTCGGCGAGATGAGCCTTGGTTGGGAGTTTGCGAGCAGGAAGGGCACGGGAGGGAGGCGTTTGGGCCCTTGTGCCCCATCACTCTCGTGATGCCGAGGTTGTCACCAGTCAGGAAGATGCGGGCGGCAAAAAGTTGGCCACTGCCGATGTCGCCACGCCTTAATATGGCTTGAAGTTCCGCTCTGTGGGGCCTAAGCATGGCAGCCAGGGTACTTCCCAGCCGATTTGGGGCCTCTTTGTTGTGTGACCCGACAGCTACTATCACCGACGACGGTGAACCGGCCTTGTCCAACCCAATATATATCTGTGCGTCGAGCATATCTGCGGGCGGGCAGCCGTCACGATATGTGTGGCCACCTGTGGCGGGGATGGTGTAGGTGCGCGATTCTGAGATCACCTTGCCCGACGAGTCGTACAGAGGACGCTCGAAAAACAGGTTTTCTGCACACAGGCGACACAGCCGCTTCTTCACCGCCAGGCGCAGCTGAGTCTGATGAACACCACTGTCTTCAATTAATACCTCACAGGCGGATGAATTAAACAGGAGGGTCCTGGCCTGCGGCAGATGCGACAGACTGTCCATTTGGCGCAGTCCAGCGCCAAACCCCTTTCGCAGATGGTTGTACTTGGCTTCGCGGAGGTCGATGGCTGCCAACTACCCAACAGTCTCTGCCGCAGGTAGTAGGAGGGGGGGAGAGCGCGAGGCTAGGGTGCGGTGGACAGCGAGCGCAGACGATGTGGGGCCCGACGCGCCCAGGCGAAGCACGACCGCCTGCCGCCGGTTCTGATGGCTGAGCTGCACCACTTACTTGCGGATCCCTTGATGTCGTACGTTCGTACTGACACACCAGTTCCCGTGCTTGACCGTAACTGTGGAGGGACGTTTTCTTATTTATAGAGCAGATACCACAGCGTCAACACTCAAGCCGGCTAAATCGGCGGCCGACCGAGCCGCTCGAAACAACTTCAAAAAAAGATGCGCCGTGGATGTCCGCGGGGTCTCGCTGGAGAGGAGGGTGGTCAACGTTGGGTTTACACTCGGCCCACCCCGTCCCTGCCCGACGACGCGGACGAGTACTCAGAGGACGAATAAGATGAGGACGAAGAAGACTGGGTGGCCTCCTCTGCGTGCCCAGTGTATCCCAGCCCGTTTGAGCCGTCGACAGTGGCTAAGATCCGCCACAACAACGTCGTCATTCGACGCCATCGCATCTCGCCCGAGGGCATTTCCCGGCTGTCCCACCTTTCGCCGTTCACGATTGTGGGGGACACACAATACGAGCGAACGCGTATCGACGTGAGTGGCAAGGCCGCCCACAATCTCGAGTTCGTCTACAAAGTGTGCGCTTGAGTCCAAGACCTGCGCAACCGGAATCTCAAGAGAGAGCTCAACAGGGTCGGGCCCGCATCCTCGCATTCCGGGGCGCGGCTCTGCTCTCGAAAAAAGAAAACACCGGCGCCGACCGCAACTGCGGCAGCGCTGGCACGAAAGCTGTATTGCGGGAAAAGACTCGGCGGCGGCGCCCGCCTCGCCCTTTTCCACACTTCTGGTCTCGGAAGGCGCGTGGGCGGCGCTGGTAGCAACACTGGGTGCTACGCACGACCCTTTTCGGGCCCCGTATCGCATTGCTTGCTCGTCCAGCGCCAAAGCGCTCGAGCGGCTACCCGTTTCCCGCCGCCGAGCTCGACTGGTGCCACACAGATGGACAGCGCTGGGTTGCCGCCCGCTTTTGGCGGCGGCTGAGCACGTCGGCCGGCGCGGGAGCACCCTGGGTGTCCCCGACTTTTGTCTTTCACGGCGGCAAGTACCGATTGGTGGTAGACGTGAGACTTTCAGCAGCGGGGATACAGCAGAGACTTGTGAGATGTCAGCGCCTGGCACCCTTCGTGTCCGCGGTCCGACCCAACGAGCGCCTCGTCTTGTGAAATGTCAAGGACGCATTCTACAATGTGAGGCTGAGGCCCTCCCACCGCAAGCACTTCCGCTCGTGGTGGATGGCACTGTGAAAGAGCCGCAGGTGCTGCAGTTCGGAGTGCTGCTGTCCGCGTGGCTGTGGAAGAAGGTCGTGAGTCCGCGGTAGCGGCGCTGCGGCTCCATGGCTTCTCCGTCATGGTATGCGTCAAAGAGTTTGCGGCCACGGGGTGCGGCGCGCGGCCGTCGACGGCCGCGTCCGTAACAGGAGGTCGGCTGTCTGTGATGGTGCTGTTAGAGATTCTGGGAGTCCACATCCACCACAACAAAGGCGTCTTTCGGGGGACCAAACGGCTTCCGCTTCTATGCGTTATAGTGGAAACCCGGCGACGGTATCTTCTTAGCCCGCGCAACCGCCTTGCTAAGGTCGTTACCATGGCGAAGGCGGTGCTATATTCGGCCATCGACGACTGTCGGGATTTGTTCGCCAGGCACCTGATGCTGTTCACTCGCACGTCTGTCTCTTGCGCACTTGCCGCGCCATCTTATTGGGGTTTTCCGCGACGCGGCTTTACAACGCCCAAGGGCGGCGGTCGGAAACTAGCAAACTATTGCACTTCGCCGCTTGGGACTTGCGCTGGTTTTCAAGGCTCCGGTCGGCGTCAGGCATGGCACGCGCTCTTTGGGGGAGAACTCTTGGGAGGCTCACAACATACGCCTCCCCCTTGGACTGGAACGGGAATTGGGACTACACGCTGCGGGCGGCCGGGTTCTTCTTTCTCGTAGACAGCAACGGACAAATCAACGCCTATGCGGTGTACGCAGTGCGGATCTTCTCTCTCGCTTTTGAGCACCCGTTGCTGGCGTGGCGCGGCGTGCTGCACCTGCGGGTGGAACGTCGCGTCGCGATGCACGTGATCAACTCGTTCTCGACCCGGTCCCCGGCCCTCATTTCCAAATTGCGCGAGCTGCAAAACGTCGTCCGGTCGCTCAGGGTTCCTCTGCGTGAAGCCTGGCCCGCGTCTGTCGCAAATGGTTGGGCCGAACGGGTGCCGCGGCAGCGGGACAAAGACGACATGAGGCCTCTCCAAGCGCTGCACGCCCGCCTCACCAGGCGGTATGGCGAGCACGCGAACGACCGGTCTTCCTCCGCGCTCAAGACGCAGTGCCCGAGGTCTAACTAGCTCCTGCGGGCTCCTGGGTCCAAGGAGGTTGACACCTTATCGGCGTCCTAGGGGGGCTCCGGGAACAACTGTATCGATCCGCCCTTCTCCCAAGCCGAGCGGTTGCTGTAAAACGTGCGAGCCGACGGCAAAACGGAGACTGTCCGCCTACGCGTATGGATGGGCCAAGAATGGTTGGCCCCTCCTGGTATGCTGCCGACGAGGCGTGGCTTCTGCGACTGTAGGCGGGTATTTTCTCGTCCAGCCGCTCCCAGCGCGCTTCATCTCACCCCCGGTGGCGGGTGGCCGCCATCCTCTCTGTGCGCGGAGGAAGCCCGGACCCGGACGTTCAAGCCTCCAGGGCAACAGAGGCGTCTGTAGACGGGCTGCGCCGGCGACACCGACGCCTTGTGCGCCCGCGTGGCTCCTGGAGCAGCGGCGCGTCCTGGGGCGTGCCTGCCCCGGGTGTAGCAAATCTTCCCCGGTGATTTGAAAGTTTCCCCTGGCAGCCCGCTGGCCTGGCCGTTTCCAAATGTTTGTGCGACTTTGCTTGTGGAATGCCCTTTGAAGGGATACTTTTGCAGTGTGTATATTCAGTATCTGCTTGCTTGTCGTATTTGCATGCCGGCGCTCATTAAGATCGGCTGTTCTCAGACGATCGATCGACTAGTGCCTTTCTCCGTGTTATAACAGTGTGGGCCCGGATGTTGCCGTCGTTGGCAACACTTGGCTCCTCATCGGATGCCGTTCAACAAAATATCCGTCTTTCTTGCTTCCAGGGCGATGAAAATCGCCTTACTGCTTGGATACGGTCGCTCGCAATACGTCGGTAGTTGAACAGAGTAGTGGAGCAGCAGAGGATCGTCGGAAAAGTGGGGCGCATACTGGACGTGCACTAAGACTCGTATTAGAGGCATTTTTGTGTACTAAGCGCGCGACCTTCGTACTGGCATCAATTCGGCGGTGAACTGGATCTGTGGCCGAGCGGGGGGGGACGAGCACACGTTATTTAGCGGGGTGGGGGGGTCCAGAACGTGGGCTACCAGGCCCCCAGGCTATCCCCGGTGTGGTGTACAAGGCAAAACGGTACAGATTTGCGTGCTTGGAGCCTCTGCTGAAGCAGGCTACCAGTGACGCGCACACGCGAAACTTGGCTGTGTCAACGTCGCTTCGGTGTGTGTCAGAGCCGGTGAGGATGGGTTGTCACCTATCAATCCAGGTCAGGCGCGCTGGACTACCAGAATCCACCAGCATTCAGCACGTAGCACTCTAAATATACGTTGGCACACATCATTCTAGGACGTATGCGCCTGGACTGCCAGGGGCCTCCAGCGTTCAGTATGTCAGAGGCACAGCTCCGGGGTTCACACGTAGACTCTTGTGCACCGGTCGCGTGGCCCAAGGGCTCTGCGGCTTCGCACCTGGTTGGATGCTGCCCAGGAACAGTACTGTCAAGAATGGCGGGGCTGCGGTCATTATGAGACCCAGTCAGGCCTGTCGACTGTCAGACCCTGTCGCCCCTTTCCTCCGGCACGACCTTTTCGACATCACAGAAGGACATAAGGCCCGACCATGGGCGCGGGGCTCCCGCCGGGGCGACGCGCCCGGAATTGTGGGCCGGCGGGACGCACCCTTCCCCCCCAGCCCCACCCCCCGAGCAACGACGGCTTGATTGCCAACCGGGGCGACCATTACGCGCACCGCTGCCCACCTGGCGGCCGCCGTCCCCATGACGGGCGCACTCACCGACCCCAGCGCCAGCGCCTCTGACCAACTGTACGCTATTGCGGCTTGCTCGACCTGTCTTTGTAACTTCGTTCTTTTCTGTTTTCTTTTTTCATATTTCTGCTCCTTAAGAGGACGAGGCGGTTGTCTGTCCACAAAGGTCAGGTACTGACTGGGTCCTTCTTGAAGGCTTGTGCTTCCCTTCCTGACCTGGTTCTCCTTCGCTGGTTTTCCGGCGATTGTGCCAGTTTTTCTCCTGCGCTGGCGTTGGCCATTGGATGCTCGTGAAGGTACGGGCGGGGGGCAGGCAGGGATTGCGCAGGAGGCGAGGGAAGCCGGGCGGACGGGCGGCGGGTGGTCCATGGCAGCCGCGGGAAGCGGCCCAAAAAGAGCAGTAGGAAGCCGGACGGAGGGCGGGTGGGGGCAGGGGGTGTGAAAAGCCCCGGAGAGCGCCCCAGGGAGCCGCGGAAAGAGGGTAAGGGAACACCCAGGAAGCACCAGAAGGCGCAATAAAAAGCACTATCTGTCCTGCAGCGCAACGGATCAGAGCGGCGTGACGTGAACGGCAGGCTTGCAGCCGGAAGAGTGCGTATCAGTGCACTACGTGTTGTTCTGTTGGCCGTAAAGGTCTCCGCTTCATGTGAAGGACGCAGTTCTTGCTGATACTGAGAGAGTGCAGGGGTGAGCAGAGGTGCGCCGAGCTCTGCAATGCGAATATCGTTTCAGTTCTGCATTAGAAATTTTGCAGTGACAAGAGCGGTCGGATATGGTCTTGTACATGCTCTCTACCCTGTACTAGAGGCCTTTGGAGGCAAATTGAGAATTGTGAGTCCCGCCGACAGTACAGAAACACAGAATGTGCCCCATTTTCCCGACGATTCCCTCGTCTACGTCGTGCCTCGTGGCACGGAGTTCCCGAGAGCGTTCTCGCTGCCTCGTGGCATTGTGACGGTGTTAATACAATTGCTTGGCGCGCTGGGCGTTGGCCATTGACGTGTGAACGTGGTGCCGGAGGCACCAAGATTTTCATCGTCGACTGGCGCGCGGGGCGTGTGCCACGTTGGAACACTTTCTTATTGTCTCAGTATGTCTACTGGAGGCGCCGGCGACACCCAGCGGGGTCGAGATTACAAGTTTCCATCGACCACGCGGCCGCCGGGCGGAGTGCACACCGATCCTGCTGCCTCCGATGCGGCACCGGATACCCCCCCCACTCGTCCCGCCCCTGAGGATCAGGCCCTCTCCGAGCAGTTGCAGATGGTGGAGAACCTGAAGGCGTCGGTTGAGGCACTTCAACGTCGTTTGACGGTCCCGGAGCAGACTTTAGAGTCTCAGGCGCCAGCCAAAGAAAAGTCGGTCGGCGACGTCGAGGCCTTGTGAAAGGTCTACTCCGATGAGGAAGAACGCCGGGAGGCTAAGCCTCGCCGGAGGTCAGGTGACAAGATCGAGACGGACAAGAAGCAGGGAGACGTGACAAAAGACAAGGCAGTCCACAAAGACGAACTGGTCAGCGCCCCGTCTTCGTCATCCTCTGATGACGCTGCTTCTGGGTCTAACCCGACGTTGTCTGATGACGACACGTTGGACGCGATGGACACATCGTCCTCGAGCGATGGGCACGGGCCTCCGGGCTCGCCGTTGCCCTCGAGTGTGTCTTCACCGAGCCACAGCTCGACAGAGTCTGACTGACAGCGCGCAAGCGAGCCTCCGTCCCGATCAAGCGCAAGGAGCGTGTTGACAAAGCCGATAGAATCGAGGTGATTCACCCGGATACTAGCCGCTTCATGACTGTTCTGTATTGAAAAACGAACTATATTATCCGACGTCAAGTGACGTACATGCCTAAAGAGGCACAACGCTCGCATCGTCTCAGCAAGTTTTAGACGGGGCGTTCCACCGGCAACAGCTATTCACGGGTGCCATACCCTTGGGCATTTTCACGCTTCTAACAGCCTTCCGGCGCGCTTGCGATGCAGCAGGTTTGACACAAGGCCAAGCGCTCCCCCTCATTGTCTTCCGACCACCGGGGAATGCCACGATGGAGATCTCTGGCGCGCTCAACGGAAGACTTGGGCGTAAACGGTGCGCGATCCGCACATTCGGGGACACCATCAACTGGCTGATTTCGAAGTATGCGACGCCTGCATGTGTGGAAAGCGCCCACCAAGAGATCATCATGATGAAGCAACAAGATATCGAGGCCCGCTCTGTCTTCAGTAACCGTGTGGAAACGCAGTGCGACCTTCTGAACGAGTTGTTTGAGATCCAAAACGTCGAAGATGTTTCTATCACGGGTCTCTCGGACCTCGTGCAAGCGCACATCCCGGTCCCTAGTGACCAGTTCCCTGACCGTACTCGGTCAGAGACTGTTGCGACCTCACAGATGTACTGGGATGGGACAAACAAGCTGCGTTTGCATCTTAATATTGCTCGCTCGACGGAAATCAAAATCGCTTACGCGACACAGGTCCAACGAGAGACGACGGACAGACCATTCACACACCGGTCCGTCCGCCGCCACCTCCTCGGCCCGGTGCTCCAGCGGCATATCGGGCTGACATCTGCTGCAATGTTAACAAGCCGGGCACAATGCTCCGACCTGTACCGCCCACGCGAACGTCGTCAGCCGCCGGTGGGCAACCATGCATTTGCCGACGAGGACGACTATGACGATGAAGACTTCCCTGAAGTTCAGATCGACGGATCAAAACAACATCTAGGCCGGGTGCCCGACATAGGGTTGCCCTGTGGAACGCCGAAACGTAAATTGACGCGACTGTTGCGGCGCGCCCTTAGGCACTACGCGATCACCGCGACTCCAGGCCCGTGCCGACGCGGAATGCAAAGTTGCTTCTCGGTCCTGGACACGGACGCCGGAGTAAAAATAGTGCGTACTAGTTTTCTCCCCAAGAACTGGATGGCTTTCTCCGAGAAATAGACCACAATTTGGCGTATCCGAGACGAAAACAATAACCGCCCCGCCACCGAGTCGCCATACACATGTATGCTGATACAGGACGAGTTCTCATCTTCGATCGAATCGTTGTTGCTGATATCTTGTCAGTCCCATGCATCCTTGGCACGAAGTTCATCGAACAAGATATTGAGGCGATACTGCCACGTCGATCGTCCGGAAGGACCACGTGCGCTGCACTGAAGAACTGCCTCGGCAAACGCCGAGTTTTGCCTGCCTAAATGACAGCGCCTGGGACCGCCACTGGCAGTACAAACCTGCCCGAGTCCGGGCCTGTGAACAGGTGCACGTCAAAGGACACCAAGAAGAGTGGATCAACGCGACGTGTGATACCCCAGGTATGGTCACGTGCACACGTTAAGTTCGGTTGCGCCGACACAAGTCAATGGCAGTCGCCCGCGGCGTCGACATCGTCACACCCGACGAACCGTTCTTGGTTGGAATATGAAACTTCGGTAACGATAAAGTCATTGTTCGTAAGAACTGTACCTTCGGGTTTGCAGTGCCCAACCAAGATCCTATGTGATCCGCGGTCCTGGACGACAACTCCACAAATAACGAGACCGAGTCCCCAACTACCGCCACCATTCGTGAATCCCTCTAGGGCCTCGACCTCAGAGTGGCGCCTGAGCAACTGCACAAGCAGATTCGAGACATGGTCCAGACCCACTTGTCTGTGTATGACGGAAAGTTGGGAGTCATCCGTTCTAAATAGCATACCGTTGTTAGTCCCCCGGACGCAGTGCCTATACGGGACCTACCCTGACACACCGGGCCGTTTAAACCGCTATTTATCGTTGAGCAGATCAACCAAACGTTGAAGCTCAATGCCTTTTCACCTAGCCATAGTGCTTGGGAAAGCCCTGTGGTCATTGTAACCAAGAAGATTAGAAAAGCCAGATTCTGTGTGGACTATCGTCGACTGAACAACATTACTAAAAGAGATGCGTATCCATTACCTCGAATGGAGGATTTCCTTGACTCTTGGGAGATGCCAAAGTGTCTAGATTTCTCACAGGCACCGCCAAGTACTGGCAGGTGCCGCTCCGCAAGAAGGATTATGAAAAGAAGGCGTTCACTACGCATTGTGGTATGTACCACTGGTTTTGTGCGCCATTCGGCTCAACAAACGCATCTGCGACATTCCAGCGAGCTTTTATTATCATCCTGTCTGCCTTGAAGTGAAACAGATGCCTCCTCTACGTGGACAATGTCATCGTTTTTCCCACAAACTTGGATCAACACGTCAATGACGTGGGTACGGTTCTACGCCAATTTTCTCGAACCCGGAGGCACGCTAAACCTCGACAAAGGCACGTGGTCCTCCGACGAGGTTGAGAACCTTGGAAACAGCATCCGCCCGGTGCAGCCACACATGCACAAAGAGAATGCCAGCGCTTTGAAGCACGCGAAGGTCCCATCCACCACGAGGCAGCTGAAAATCTTATTGGGTAGGTGCAACGTCAATCGAAGATTTCCCAAGGACTTCGCCAGACGGGTGCATCGCACCACTTGCTTGACTTCCTGTCGCGCGAGACCTCCGTGGCTCCGCCGGATGATATCCACGACGATATCCCATCGCGTGCATTCGCCGAGACGGCCAACGGCTTTCTTACAGGGAGTTACATAGGTATTGACACACCACAACTTGTGGAATTAGACGACGTTGTCGAAGCTCAAGAAACGGGCCACCACTGTGTCGAAATGACCAAAGTCTTCGCACGAGGAGAGGCAAAGGCCTCCTTCCGCAATTGTCGGCACGCTCTGTACCGATGAGCCTTACGGAAACGAACTCGTTATCCCGAAGACGCTATGCGAACGCGTCTTGACCCTCGAGCACCACGCAAGCGTGGCCGCCCATCTTGGTATGAACGGAATGTATTACACCATGCGTCAGGCACGTTATTGGCCATCAATGGTAACGCACATCCATATACGATCACCAAATGCATCACGTGTACACGAGACCGCCTTTCCTTGCGGCGATATAGCACTCTCCTTACCCTGGTCCCCGCTACAGTGCCACTCACGGAACTCTCTGTCGACAGCTCTCGGCCCATGCAGGCCTCGAAGAGAGGTAATCGCTTCAATCTGGTTATCACCAATCGCTTCGTCAAGCTCACCAAGTGCGTCGCCTTACGGCGGATCACGGCCATGTCCGTGGCGTCAGCCGTCATTGACGCGTGGGTATCCCCGTACGGGCCTCCGGACCGGATCTTGTCCGACCCCGGACCCCTGTTCATGTCGAACTTCCTCATTTCCGTGATGAAGATGCTTGGCATCGAAACAGTCCGTTCCACGGCGTAACAGCCTCAATCTAACGGGCAAGTCGAACCGTGCAACCGCATCATGGAAACCCAGGTGAAGTATTTCGTTGCCGACGACGCACCACGATGGGATGAGCTACTCCAGGTGATTCTCATGACATGTAATCGCCATTTCCACGGTTCGACGGGCAGTGACCTCTTCGACCTCGTCATCCCACGACGGAGCCTAAACCTTACGGTTTGAAAATTCCCTCCGGGCACACCCCTGACCAACAAGGGTACCCTCAACGACGGGTCCCCTCTAGCTAGCAGATTTGAATTCATGGCTCCCCTACTCCGGCAACATACGACCTTCTATGACTTGCAATTCTTCGTATCACCCCCAACTTTCCCTACGGCAGTTCTCCCGCCTGAAACGTGAATACGGTCCCTACACATAAGTCTGTCTCAAAGGCCTCCAATCGACCTCGATCAGGTATGATTCTGACTCGTCTGACCACCTAAATGGGTTTCTAGTACATCCGTTACATCACCTGGACTCAGTCAGTCGTCGCCTGATAGAGACCATGGAGGAAGTAGCCACAGTCATCCCCCGATGGACCAACACCAGCTGTTACGCTACCGCCATCCCTGCGTGCTGTGAGTACCAAGATATCACCTCAAGACAGGGATACGACTTCCACACTCAGGCCCATGCTGGCGTGCCATTTCCTTCATCTATATGATGACTAACAGGAACCTGGAAAGTGCACACTGACATGTAAAATTGCAGAAGCAGACGCACTGAGAAAAACGATAACAAAGAGGGCACGGGCCTCACACCCCCAGCTTGGGCAACGGAACCGCGCAGTGAGCAGTGCCGTTCAATGCTGCTCCTCTTCATCAAGGCGCAAATCACGGCGCGAGCAGGCGCTAGCCTCCGAATCTTGAGAGAAGCTACGCGCACGCGTGATTCAAGCCGGCGGCGCAGCCACCGACGGTCCCCTGCCCGCGTGCGCGCGACGACCAAGAATACTTTGCCCGTTTAAGCGCGTCGGTGCAGCCACCGCCTCGAGCTGAAACGCGTCGAGGCACTAAGACAAGCGCTCGTAGTTCAAGAGCCCATCCATGGAGCGATCCACAGCCTGTCCATTAATGGACAAGACGGACTCTACACCTCGACCGTCTGCGCGCTCGACAGCGCGACGCAGGCTGGTGACTGGTTCAACCCAGGCCATAGCCTCCGCCGCTAGCGCCGCCCCACGGGGCGCGCGATGACGCACTTCGCGCACACGCGGTGACCCAAACAGGGCAACCGCCGCCGAAGAAAAATAACGCGTCGGCCATGTGACATCGAATCCGCAAAGAGGCGACAACGACCGTGAGCGAGCGCGCTGCGGAGAAAGTGAACGGGCCCGACTCCCTCGGTCGTCAGCAACGGCGCTAGCCCCTTGGTAATTATTCCAACGACTACGACGCCACACACCGACGTGAGTCGGTGGCACCTGCGCCATTGAGAGCCACGTGTCCGGGTTCAGCGCCCATTCAAAGTCTACACATGCGTGTCGATTGAGAACGCCGTACTCCGTAGGCACCACTACCATAACGGCAACCTGCAGAGCATGGCCGGAATCGGCGTCGCCGCGAACAATGTCCTGAAAGGCCACATCCCAAGAAACGTTTTCCACGGCCGGGCGCGTATTGCCATACATTGAAAACTCCGCTTCGCTGTCGGGCTCTTCCATGAGCTTGTACATATACAACGCGGCAAGATGACGAAGAACCGTGGCGTGTACACGGACAAAGAGCCTTTCCACGCGAACGGTGTGAACCCGCGCAGCAAAAAAACATAAATAGAACTCAGAGTACACCACAAACTGTACCGTATACTCGTTTCGCAACGAGTCCGCTAGGTATGACACCAGCAACGGAGGTTCCAGCCAAATCTCCGTAGATGACTCCCAATCCGGGATGGGCGGAAGCCAACCGGACGGGTCTAACATCCGCGGAGCACGGAGGAGTACAGCCACCCCCGATGTGGGCAGTAGCCCGGGGTTGCGAAAGAAGCGCGTGTCGGCGGCACGATGGTACTCGGTAGGGAACATCGGCAACCGAGAAGGGTTCGGTAACTCGCTCATGCGAGGATTTAAATCCACATCGACTACGTCTTTTTGTCGATCCCAACCAGTTCGAGCTCGTTGAGGTACTCCTTCAACCCGGAGCCGGGCCCAAAAGGCACGGCAAGGTCAGCTTTTAAAGAGCGCTGAATGAAGAAGGCCTTGCGCCAATTATGCAATAGGCGACAGAACGAGGTGGCCGCCGCCTCCAAGGTCTTCGTCCTACTCACAGAAATCACCTACGCGTTGGTCTGCACCGAACAGTGGAACTGGTGCAGAGGCACCTTGTAACGCACCACCTCGCTGCAAAACTACATCACCTCGTGGGCCATTCGCTGGGGTCCCTGCGTACCGAAGTAAGGGTCCTCATGGAAGTCGGACACGCGGTCTCCAGCATAGTCAGGAGACCCTGACTCCGGCATGACGACGATGAACCCCGGCAGCGACTTGTACTGCGCGTACAGTCGACTCGTATGCGCGCTAGCACGGTTGCCGACGCCAGCGTCATACAGAGCTTGGTCGGAAACCACCGAAACCTTATCGACAGCCTCCACAGAAGTCATGTGCGAGACGTTCGTGCCGTCACGAAGAAACTGATGCACGACCGCAGAATCCGTGGAGCGATCCGCGTCAGCCGCACCAACCGTGACGGCCAGATACACATAAACGCCCTACGCATCAGAGATATATCCCCAATCCACCACCATAGCGGCATGGTCCGCCATGTTAGAGGACGTCGACGGTGTGTTGATCTGTGCCGCCGCCATCGAGCGTTTAGTCATTACAGCCGGCGCCGAGAGTGCCGCACTTGCCGCCGCCGCCGAGCGCGCTGCCCTTGCCGCCGCCGCCGAGCGTGCCGCCCTTGCCGCAGCCGCCAATCGTGCCGCCCTTGACGCCGCCACCGAAAGACCCCCTCCAAAACAATCCTATGGTTATCCACCTCGCAGCGGCGCATTCCAACTCAAACAAGGCGAGAAAGCAGCAACCGGTGCGCATGCACGATGACGTGAGAAGTCCCCGCGCCGACAGCCAAGCCGCAAGCAGCTCACGCTCGGTTCCGTGTGACCCGAGTGTGGGGTGTGAACCCCCTTCGAGCTGCTCAGTTGGCCGCGCCCGGGCTGTCGCCTCGTCGCCGGGGTAGCAGACCGCTACAAACATAGCACCGAGCGGCCCGGACGACGACGGCTTTCGCTGGCCAGCTCTCCGCCAAGAGCATGGGGAATATTTTAGCCCTGCGGTCGGCGCCTACGCGCATGAACCCGTCGACCACCGCCTGCACGGGTAAGTCCAGGCACAAGCCCCGGTATGACCGCCAGTGCTGGCTGGCGGCCACACGAACCCGATTGCGCTCCGTCTACCAGCACCAGTCGCCACCGACCAACCGCCACCCCCAACCGTACTGGATCGCCGCCGCTTCACGGCTCGCCCCACAAAGGCGGCTACACCCACTCGGGTCCACACGATTCCGCGACCACCCAGTCAGGTACTGCCATCATAAGATCTCTTCAGGACGGCTCGTGGTCCTTGGAAAATTACCGCTGGTGGCTACCTTCACTGGCCGGTTCCAAATGTTTGTGTGTCTTCGCTTGTCGCAAGCCCTCTGGAAGGTTTCCTTCGCACTTCTTATGTTTCACCTCTTGTTAGCCTGTCCTATGTGCATGCCAGCGCTCATTATGATCGGCTGTTCTCAGACGATCGATCGACTAGTGCTTTTATCCTTATTATAACAATGTGGGCCCGGGTGCTGCCGTCGTTGGCACCGTCCGGCTCCCCATCGGATGCCCTTCGGCAAATGGTTCGTCTTCCTTGCCTCCAGGGCGATGGAAATCACTTTTTTGCTTGGATACGGTCGCCCGCAATACACCGGATAATAAATCGACCTTATTGATATCACAGCGGGGGCGGCGATAACGGAGCTGCCGCCCTCTTTTTGCGCTCCGATCACCGCGGACACGTATGCCGGCCCATAGGGTGCCTTTGAGGGGAACTGCCGGCTCCACCTCCGCGCGTCCCGCGCCGCGTCCACCGCGACGGTTCTAAAGGGGATCGGATCGCTTTGGCGGAAGAGATTTCTCGTCTCGATCAGCGTGCAGCCGATTCTTGCGCCGGTCCGCAAGAGACACCTGGAAGCGGGCAAAGCCAACTTGTGGAACGTTTAAAAGGTTCGGGAGGCGAAGGCCGGGTTTCGCCGCGCGGGCCTGGCCTTGAGGCCTGTGTGGGAAAGACCCCCTGTCAGTTGTGACAGGACCCTCCGGCATAAGCCGGAGACGGGTCGTGACCAGTCACGCAACACCCCCTTAGGGGGGTAGCGTTGGACAACCCCCTTGGGCGGGTGTCCAGGGAGCCCCAGGGCCACACATGAAACGACCCCTCTAGAGGGGCGTGAGGCCGGGAACACCCGATCGGGCCCCGCTGGGGGGGTCTGACACACACAAGGGAGACGCACGTCTTCCCGAATCCGGGCTCTCTTGGGGGACCGGGAAGCTTGTGGAAGCTTGCGCAATCCGAGCGTAAGCCGGACCGAGATATGATCTCGACCAGGGATAAAATCCCACCGGAATTCTATCCGGGAAAACTGAAAAATCTTGGGATAAGTCCCGAGGTATTGGTTTTGGGTAAATCCTGAAATCTAGGAAGTCTTAGTGACTTTCCTGCTTCCGCCCGAGACGGGCGGAGGTCCCCTTCCAGTGGAAGAGCTGTCAGGGATGCTGGGCATGGGCCACTAGAGGCCCGGACCTGAGACCGTGGCCCGTTGGGTACCGGTCCCCCCATGGTAGCGCCAGGGGGTCGGGATTGTGTACGTCCTGCGTCTTCTTTCTGAGGGTATATGAGAGTATGCTTTGGGGTCATCGTGCGTGTTCGAATAAATCATCGTTGCGTTTGCGTTACTTCCGTCGTTTTGGTGCGCTTCGCGCCCAGTGATCCCTGCGTTCGCGTTCTGACTCTGGCGCAGCGTTCCGCATACTGTGCTGGGTTTTCCGATGGGGTTATACCCCGCCAGCTGTGAGGGTAGGATCCACTACAGCCTGGAAATAGCCCGCGGCGCATCCCATTTCATTCAGCTGTAGCTTGGCGGCTCTCACTTCGTTCGAGATGCTCCCAGTCGGTGCTGTGCCACTGACGCACCGCGTACGGGCTTCAGTTTTGGTGACCGCGGCGGGCGGATGATATCTTGCTGCAAGAGCCTCAAGACGTCGACCTGCTTTCTACGGGCGCAGATGTCTCCGCTTGCGGGTCTATCAGACGGCTACGCTGGCCAGGCTGCTCGCACGCTCGCTTAAGGCCGCTCGCAATGCACTCGAAGATCTTGCCTGACGCCTTCTGTTTCGGCTTCTGATGGATTGTTGCGCTGCCGGTTCGTCCTCCGACGCGCGCCTCTTTACAGACTGCGGGCCTGCCGACGGCAGCGCCATTCTCACGGCGATGCTCTGGGAGTGTCTCGCGTCCCTCGGTGTGGCGGCGCCCGTCGGGACATGCGACTAGTTGCACTCCCTCAAGAAGGGCCGCGCTACGGCCGGCAACGCTGCGGGCGTGGCTCGCGGAGCTATCTTCGAGATATCGAACGCGTCAAAGCGGACGTCGGCCGAGAGCTACATTTCGTCCCTCGCTGATCTGTTGCGCTATGACCGGTTCTTCTTCGGCCGCCTGATCATTTTCTAGGCCGGGGTTTTCGGCTCCGGTACTCCATATTGTTTGGCACACGCGACGCTCTCTGGTTATGAAATCCCTACGTATTGTTTAATGTGACTCTCACTGGAGCCCTCCTAGAGGGCGTCGTGTCATTGAGTATTGAGGAGTACAACTTTTGGCCGGGTGGTTGCTATCACCCAGGGTCGGGCGCTCGCGGGATCTCGCCGCGATCAGCGCTTACGCGAGCCGCCTGTGCAGCCACTGCGTGGCTCCCGCCGCGCCCGGCCCGCACCTCTACTGAGCCAGAAGGGGCGACGCCGCCGCCCTTTCCGTCTAACGCCTTGGTGGGTACGTCCACTCCTTCTCTGTCCCTGCCCGCCTTCCTGGCGCTGACCTCTACCGTGCGCCTTTTTGCGCAAGCTCATTGCTATTCTGGGCAAAGGGCTTCACCCCGACCAGAGTCACTCCTCCATCTTTTCTACTGCAGGCTGACTGCTCAATGATAGGAAACTGTCACTGGCATCCGCGGCTCTCTCTCTTTGTGTAAACGGTATTGTTTTGGCTGTGTTTTTGTGTTTCGCCCGGGTGAGTGGAGCGTATCCGGGAAAGGGTCGGAGAAGACGCTGTGGGGGCGGCCGCGACGCGGCGGACGCGGAGGCAACGAGACGGAGCCACGAAATAGGGGGGTTGGCCGCGGCAGCGGTGCGTGGCTGGTGGTGACGGTGTGGGGCGGGCGGAGATGGGCAAGGGGCGGCGGCGACGCGGTAAGGGTGGTGCCGACAGGGACGGGGGAGCCGCAACGGAGTGTTGGAAGCTTCCATGGCGTGAGTCGCGGCGGCGACGGGGAGTGGGGTCGGTGACGGAGCGGAGACCGCGGCGAGGGGGTCGGCGGGGCCGTGGCGGAGTTGGGGTGGGGCCGACGGCGTGGGGGGTGCGGCGACGCGGAGAGGGCGCTGGCAACGGGGTGAGGTCGCGCGGACGCTGTGAGGTGGGGGGTGACGAGGAAGTGAAAAGAAGTCCTAATCCTGCTGGTGGCTGCACCAGCTGTGATGGGCTTGCACGTTTCCGGGTGCACCGTTCAGAGGGATGGCGACGGAGCCGTGGGGGAAACCACCTGTCCGGGGTGACACGACCCCCCGGCATGAGCCGGGGACGGGTGGTGACCAGTCACGCAACACCCCCCTAGGGAGGTAGCGTGGGACAACCCCCTTGGGCGGGTGTCGAGGGAGCCCCACGGCCACACATGAAACGACCCCTCTAGAGGGGCGTGAGGCCGGGAACACCCGATCGGGCCCCGCTGGGGGGGTCTGACACACACAAGGGAGACGCACGTCTTCCCGAATCCGGGCTCTCTTG
>Ga0209295_1000512_pt1 | contig 18563 bp, 15 predicted proteins | sample Porto_5metaG_FD_187428 | JGI IMG/M metagenome (GOLD analysis project Ga0209295, IMG submission 187428) | Marine algal microbial communities from Porto, Portugal - Porto_5 metaG (SPAdes) (version 2) | ecosystem: Host-associated > Algae > Red algae > Unclassified | place: Portugal: Porto... | reverse complement strand
AAAAGAACAAGCATAATGGGGCAAGTTATTTATTTTTTTTCACTAAGTGAAACATATAAGAAAAAGAACAATTCAGACGGGTAGATTATTTTTTTCGTCTTCCCTTACCCAATTTCCCCACCAACTAATTATCTTCACCCCCATGTTAGTTTCGACCAAAACCACGCTCAATTGTAGGGGCAGATTGCTTGACCTCTCCGCTCCTATCGTCATGGGTATTTTGAACGTTACGCCCGATTCATTTTATGATGGCGGCAAGTATGGCGACCTTTCTACGACATTAAAACATGCAGAAAAAATGCTTGCAGAAGGTGCGACGATTATTGATATTGGTGGAATGTCCTCGCGCCCGGGTGCGAAGGAAGTACCTGTAAATGAGGAAATTAAGCGTAGTATTCCCTCCGTAAAAGCGGTGCGTAAAGAATTTCCTGAAGCCTATATTTCGATTGATACGGTGTGGGCAGAGGTGGCACGACAAGCCGTAAATGCAGGCGCGGATATGGTCAACGATATTTCAAGCGGCAGCATGGATAAGGCACTCATTCCGACTATTGGAAAGCTCGGCGTGCCATACATCCTCATGCACATGCAAGGCAAACCACAAACGATGCAAACCGCTCCTCAATACGATAATGTCACGACCGATATTTTAGATTTTTTTATTCAAAAAACAAACAAATTACGCGAAAACGGCATCCACGATATTGTCATCGACCCCGGTTTTGGTTTTGGGAAAACGATAGAACATAATTATACCATTCTACGAAAAATGAAGGACTTTCAAGTCCTGAATTTACCTGTATTGGTCGGGCTTTCTCGTAAGTCAATGATTTATAAAGTCCTCGATACGACGCCCGATAAAGCATTAAACGGGACAAGTGTCTTACATACCATTGCCTTGCAAAATGGCGCAAAAATCCTTCGCGCACATGATGTGCGCGAGGCGATGGAAGTGGTGCGCATAACACAGACATTCCTGTCTGTTTAGACTCCGGTGCAGAAAGGAATGTCTGTGTTACGTTGTCAACTCAATGACCGTAATTTCGGGCCACATCCCTACCCTACCGGGAAATCCGAGGAAACCAAAACCACGATTGACGTATAAATACTGCTCTGCTTTTTCGTACAAACCCATCCAACGTTCGTAGCGATATTGCGCCGGACTCCATTTGAAGCCGGGCATATTGATGCCAAATTGGAAGCCGTGCGTGTGTCCGCTAAGGGTGAGATGAATGTGTTTTTGGTGCGGAATTACTTTTTCATCCCAATGCGTTGGGTCATGCGACATCAAGACGCAAAAATTGTCTTTTCGGCTCTTCGTCAATGCTTTATCTAAGTCGCCCAGCTTCGGAAACCAACGTCCTGCGCCCCAATTTTCTACGCCAAGTATGCTGATTTGCTCGCCTTGTTTTTCGATATTCACGCTGTCGTTATTGAGCAAATTGAAGCCCATCGCTTCGTACTTCGAAAAGAAATCTTTCCAATATTCATCCGTTTTATCTTCTCGTGAATCGCGCGGTGCGCCATAGTAATCATGGTTGCCGAGTACCGCGAATTTGCCGTGTTTGGCTTTTAATTCTGCGAAAATATCTATAAAAGGATCGACTTCTTTTTTCTGCGAATTGACCAAATCGCCCGTGAACATGATGGCATCGGGTAGTTCGTCATTAATCATTTGTACACCCCGTTGCACGTCGTCGGGGCTGTCCAAGCTACCTGCATGTATATCGGAAATTTGCACGATTTTGAAGCCATTGAAAGCAGTCGGCAGGTCTTTAAAGGAAAGTTTGACGCGATTGATGGTGTAGCGATATTTGCCGCGTGTGATGCCGTAAAGCATTCCACTAAAAGGAATCGCCGCTAAACCAGCCGCCGCCAAAGTCAGAAACTTTCGACGCGAAGGCAAATACTTTCCAGATATATTTTCACCTGAAGATGAACCGCTTATCGAATCGAATAAAGCATAAAATACACGTCCGCCATCTTGCAGCATCATCAGCCCAACAAAAACCATCTTGCCGACAATCGCTGTAAAGAAGATGCCCAAATAAAAGTTGGCTGATGCGCTTCGGAAGAAACTCCCTGAGTTTAAGCCGACATACATTTGATAAAAACTAAATATTACAAATATACTTGACAGTAAATAAACGGCTTGAAAAGTGCGTATATTTCGCTGATTGGTAAACAAGGACTTCAACCCAAAGTAGGTGTAAGCATCTAAAAACAGGTAAAAGGCAAACATAATGAGAATGCCCGCTAATCTTTCTCGCATATTAATTTCAAATGAGTGAATAGTGAATTTTGAATGTGTGAATGATAGGAATCAATATATTCCAAAGTTAGGCATTACATTCACTCTTGTATTAGACTTTAGTATCAGGAATTAAATAAATGTACATTCTTCGCGTCGTTATTTTTTCTTTAAACGAACCAAATTTGACGTGAATACTCACTATATTTAAGGAAAATTTGGTGAAGTGTAAAGGAAAAAGAACAAGTCGAGAATATACATTTATTTTGCTCTGATACTAACACCAAGTAGCACGAAATTGTTATCGAATATTCGACCAAACTACCTAAGTCATGGATATACAGCTCATTTTATCTTTTCTCGGTGCATCGGTGCTGCTGGCTTTGATGCCCGGACCGGATAATATTTTTGTACTTACAGAAAGTATCACGCGCGGCGTGCGACATGGCGTAGCGATTACAACCGGCTTGGTATCAGGCGTATTTGTGCATACGGCGGCAGCGGCTACGGGCTTGTCGCTTGTGCTGCAAAACTCGGCAGTAGCATTTCAATTAGTCAAATATTTTGGTGCGGCGTATTTGTTTTATTTAGCAATTCAAGCGTGGCGCGAACAACGTATGAAAGTCAAAATTGAAGCATCAGACGATGCAAGTTTTAATTTTGGGAAACTGTATAGTACCGGATTTTTTATGAATGTTCTGAACCCGAAAGTTTCGCTGTTTTTTATCGCTTTTTTGCCGCAATTTGTTAGTCCGCAGGGTTTTCATCCTATTGTTCAAATGTTGATTTTGGGATTGATTTTCATGGTGTCTGCTTGGCTAATTTTCGTAAGTATCGCATTGTTAGCAGGTCGATTGACGCCGTATTTGTACAATGATAAGTTTTGGAATATCACGCGGTGGCTGCGGACGGGGGTGCTGGTCGTATTGGGTGTTTTTTTGCTGCTGTAATGACTGCTTTAGCTGTCAAGTGAGTAAGGATAATATTTGTAAATTGTTGTTTTTGTTTTACTTAAAAATAAAAATACACTTGACAGCTAAAGCAGTCATTACGGAGTCGTGAACGTTTTTATCTAAAAAATCGTTAGCAATTCATTCATTAATCACAAAATTTATCATGTTTTTACCTGAATTAAAAAGTCAAGCCAACGAAGATATTTGCTTGCTCATTAAATTGGACAATCACACGCCGTATTATATTTGCGAGTGTGGCGACGCGAGTTGGTTGAGTGTGAAGGATTGTCAAAATGCTGAAGTTATTTTTATCAGTCACACGCATATTGACCATTTTGTGAATTTTGATACGATATTGAGGCATCAAATTGGTATCGAAAAGAAAGTCGTGATTTGTGGACCGATGGGTATTGCAGCGCAAGTTCAATCGAAAATCAAGGCGTATACTTGGAATCTGATTGAAGTGGGGTCAATGGCTTACGAGATTCGAGAGATTATCAGTCCGCAAGAAATTCATTTATACGAAATAGAACCGCCAAAATGGGAACTTCGCAAGACGGGCATTATCCAAGAAAATACGATTTTAAAGAATGACCGCTTTCAGGTAAATTTCACGATTTTAGACCATAAGATACCTTCTATCGCGTATTTGTTTCGAGAGATTGATACGGTGAAAATTGATTTGTCGAAAGGCAGCTTTAGAGGTGGAAGTTGGGTGCGCGAATTGAAGATGGCTTTTGAGCAGAAAACGCCTGAGAATGAAGTTGTTGTAGAGGGTGTCACTTATGCCGCAGAAGACCTTTTTTATTTATTGGAAGTCAAAAAAGGGGCTTCGCTCGGCGTCATTATGGATCATGCGCCAAGTACGGAGAATCACGCTAAAATCAAAGCCTTATTTTCAGCTTGTAATAAGGTATTTATCGAAAGTTTTTACAAATTGGAAGATAAGGAATTTGCGGAAATCAATTTTCACAGTTACTCGCAAGCCTCTGGGCGTATCATGCGTGAGTGCGACGTAAAGGAAGCGATTCCCGTTCATTTTTCGAGGAAATATAAGTTGGAAGACGTAAAATTGCTCATTCAAGAATTTGAAGAAGCGTATTCTCACTGATTCGTTTTACAGTAAAAAATCACTTGCATTCAGAAGCGTATTTTAGGTTTTCGCCTAAGAGTCGCATGATTTTTTTGTCCCATTGAGCTTGTTCTTTTCTATTGATGCTATGGTTGCTTTCGCGGTCGTAGTCTTTTTGCATTTGGACTAAGGCATCCCAGTTTTTTTTGTAAATTTTGTCGGCTTTGGTTTGTAGGTTGCGAGGGGTAATATTTGCGTTTTTGAGTTCTTTTCGCATTCTACGGGCATGTATTTCGGCTATGTCAAAATGCAATTGTTCGTGGCGCAAGATGTGGTCACTCGCATCTTTTTTTCTAACCCACGATCTGTGTGGCAGGAAATTACAAGTTACGATAAATTTAAATTCATTACCCACCATATTGACATCAAAACCAACTTCGTAGGCAGTTTGTGCAGCATTATAAGAGCTGACAGGAACGCGTCCTTTGAAGTCTTTCCAGTTCAATTGATGCCCTTTGCACCACTTAATCGCTGGGTGTTTTGCTGCATTTGTGTCTGCATTTTTATTTATGGTAAAAGCAAATATTGACAATAAAGAAATAACAAATATAATTTTCATAAGTAATGCGATAATGTTGAAATGCTATAATGCTACAATGTATTAAATGAGTGAATGAGCGAATTTTGAATGAGTAAATATTGTCACATTAACGCATTTCAGCATTGACGCATTAAATATTCACTCATTCTCTCATTCAAAATTCACTCATTGTTTCAAGCTCTATCACAGTCGGTGATGAGCGATACGTTGTCTATTAGTATGTTGCCGCGATATGGTATGGTGCTTTCGTCGGCATAAGTGGCTTCAAATACGATGTGTGTGTAACTTTTTGGGGAGGAAAAAACAAATTGGTAGTTTTTCCATTCGTAATGCTGAATGCTTGGTGATTCTGCGATGAGTTCGGTTTTTTCGCATAGTTCGTTGCTCAACCAAATTCGTAGGCGAATGGGCGTATTATAGCCCGCATAGAAAGGCGAGCAAGCCAAATCCATCGAAAACATATAACAATGACGGCTTTTGGTCGGTTTGTTGAGGCGTTGGCTGATGTATTCTCGCGTATTATCTTCGCGGGTAATCAAGCCCATATATGTCATGCCATCGGTCGGTCGGTGGGTGACATCCCAGATGGGTTGTCCGTGCTCGTTGTCGCCGGGCATGATGTCGGGCGTACTGTACAAACCGCAGCCTTCCCAACCCGGAGGTATGGTGGCATCCTTTGGCGGTGCTTCAAAGGAAGCATTGTTGAGCTGGATTTGCGCTTGCACACCTATCGTCAACATGAGTAGTACAGCAATGAGGGAGTAAGTTTTCATCAATTAAATTAGATACAAAAGTGTGCCAATTTTTAATACGTGGATATGGGGTGTTGGGAAATTGGGGTATTGGGTGATTAGACGACTGTGTAAAATACTGATTATCAGCAAATTAAATTATATTTATTTTCTTTCAATAAAACACCATAGGAACGCGAAAAATCTCGTGATTACTCGTTTCTTGCATAAGGGATATACTCAACTTCAAACTCAACTTCAAACTCAACTTCAAATAATTCATTCGCTTTCAGCAAATTATGAAATACGACAATGTTGCTAAGTAGTCAGTCAAGCTAATTACTCCAATTACCTAATATCCCTAATTAGTGAAAGAAATTAAATAAGATGTCCCATAATGCGAAGTATTTTTTTTGTCTAAGGATTTTTTGAAAGCCGCACATAGCCTTAGCTACAGCCTGTCCCGAACCCAAATTCGGGATAAGGATTTCAAAGGATTCTTAGACGGAAAAAAGACGAGTATAATGGCACATGTTATTTAATTTCTTTCACTTAGGGAAGACGAAAAAAATAATCTACCCGTCTGAATTGTTCTTTTTCTTACATGTTTCACTAAATTTTCCTTACGTAGCTCGGCTATACGCGTCAAATTTAGCCAAACATATAAAAAAATAACTTCTTCATTTGGGGTAGATTATTTTCTTCCTCTTCCCTTACCTGATGCCCCGATCAACTAATTACCTGGCAGTTCCAAGTCCTTTAATTCCTCGCTTGTTTGATGCAATTTTCCTTTACAATATTGAATCAACTCGGTTGCTCGCTTCATCTTTTCAGATAGCTCATCCATGCCAATCGTCTCATTTTCAAGACCATCAATAATGTTTTGTAATTCTGTTATCGCTTCTTCGTACTTCATTTTAATGCTACAATGTTGTAATGCTACAATGCGATAATGTTACAATGCGATAATCTTTTTAAATAAATAAATTGAATGAATGAATGAATGAATGAATGAATGAAAGTGGGGTCGGTTGATTCATTCATTCAAAATTCAAAATTCATTCATTCATTGTCATTGTCGCATTACAGCATCACAGCATTGTAGCATTAACACCCTACCAACGAATCATGGCTGCGCCCCACGTAAATCCGCTACCAAATGCGGCAAGGCAGACCAAATCTCCGTCTTTTATGAGTCCTTTTTCCCAGGCTTCGCATAGTGCGATGGGAATGGATGCGGCGGTGGTATTGCCGTATTTTTGAATATTATTATAAACACGTTCGTCTTCAAAACCAAATTTGAGTTGAATCATTTGTGTGATTCGTAAATTGGCTTGGTGCGGAATGAGCATATTGATGTCGTCGGCTGTACATCCAACGGCTTCACAGGCTTCTTCGATGGCAGCCGGAAATTTTTCGACGGCATGTTTGAAGACATAACGCCCGTTCATATGCGGATAAATAGCTTCTTTGTCGAGCATTTCCTGAGTGAGGTGCATACCGCCGAGGTCTGGTTCATTGGGGTAATCCAAGCCGCCTTGGTCTTTCAAAAATGCGCCGCCATGCGTACCCGGATTGAAAAACGCGAGGTGTTCGGCGTATTCTCCGTCGGCATGTAGATTGGTCGTCAGAATGCCTTTGGTTTCATCTTCAGTGGCTTGAAGAACTACTGCGCCTGCGCCATCTCCGAAAATAACCGACACATTTCGTCCGCGTGTCGTGAAGTCCAAACCTGCCGAGTGTACTTCCGCACCTACGACCAAGATATTTTTGTACATGCCCGTTTTGATGTACTGGTCGGCAACCGAAATGGCATAAATAAAGCCCGTACATTGCGTCCGAACATCCAAACAACCAATGCCTTTGATACCCAAATGTCGCTGTAATAAAACTCCACTACCGGGGAAATAATAATCAGGACTCAAGGTCGCAAAAACGATAAAATCAATGTCTTGTGCCGTCAATCCGGCTCGTTCGATAGCGATTTTGGCAGCTTCGGCTGCCAATGTAGAGGTCGTCTCTTTGTGCTTTTCTACGTACCTGCGCTCCTCTATCCCCGTTCGTTCGACTATCCATTCGCTAGTCGTATCCATCAATTTGGTCAACTCCTCATTGGTAACTATTCTTTCAGGTACGAAAAATCCGATACCGGCAATTTTAGCATTCATATCTTTTGTGTTTTAATTTACTTAGGAACAGGGTTTTAATAAATGTACATTCTTCGCGTCGTTATTTTTTCTTTAGACGAACCAAATTTGACACGAATACTCCCTGTATTTAAGAAAAATTTGGTGAAGTATAAAGGAAAAAGAACAAGTCGAGAATATACATTTATTTTGTTCCTGATAAGTAAGTGGAAGTACAAGTTTAAGCGTAAGTTTAAGTTTAAATAAATAATTCACTTTCAGTGAATTATGACGATTTAAAGTGTCGCTTAGTTTAGTCCTTTCACTTAGGTGGACAGAACTAATCAACCATTAAGTTCACGAAGGACACAAAAGTCGAATTAACGCAGAGAACACTAAATGGTTTTATAAAAACTTGACTGCAAGGCACTTAGACCCTTTGTTTCCTCTCGCGTCTGTTCGATTTTCGTGTCCTTAGTGCGCTTAGTGGTTCAAAATATTGTTCGTTTAGTTTCGTCTCCCTACTTACTAAGTGAAAGAAATTAAATAAGATGTCCCATAATGCGAAGTATTTTTTTTGTCTAAGAATTTTTTGAAAGCCGCACATAGCCTTAGCTACAGCCTGTCCCGAACCCCGATTCGGGATAAGGATTTCAAAGGATTCTTAGACGGAAAAAAGACGAGTATAATGGCACATGTTATTTAATTTCTTCCACTAAGTTTATGTAGCTCATATAGTTCATAGCATTGAAGTTGGAACTTCATAAGCCTTACAAACGCTATGAAGTTCATAAACTGTATAAACAAACATGAAGCAAAGTTAATTAATGTTTGGTAAAAAGCAGCAAAAATGAATAAAAAGGAAAGCTATCAGGCGAAGCACTTATGTTTTCTGTCAAAAATTAATGGTCAGACTGGTTTTGAGGTTTCAAATTTAAGTAGATTGAGCCTTTTGCACATAAAACAAACCCAGTAAAATAATACTACCACTGATAGCATGATATACTTCCAATCGTTCACCAAAAAACACTGCAAAAACGGCAGTCGCGAGCGGTACGACGTTGATAAAAAGCCCGGCATTCGCCGCGCCGAGTTGTTGTACACCATTATTCCAAAAAAGGTAAGCCACACATGTTCCCAATAAACCTATCCCAACAACAGATAACCAAAAATCAAAGGCAATAACAGGCGGTGTATTCATCCCCAATATAGGCAACAGCAGGATAAAACCAAGCAAACACATTGCATTGGTCAGGAAAGTAAAAACAAGATTGCTGTGTGCAGCAGCATATTTTTTTATCCAAACATTTTGCAAAGCAAATAAGAGATTGGCGCACATAATGAGCAAGTCACCCATCGACCATTTTAATTGCAATAATTGGTCGGGTCTGCCTTTTGACAACAAAAACAATACGCCTATAAAGGCAATGACGACGCCTATTTTTTGTCGCTTATGTATTGCCGTTTTTAGTATCCAATGGCTTGCTAACAGCGTAGTCGCAGGCGCAAGCCCGATGATTAGTGCTGCATTGAGCGCAGAAGTGTAACGTAATCCCAAAAAGAAGAGGACATTGAACCCAAAGATGCTTACAAAACCCACCAACACAATTCCTTTCCAACCTTTTTTGATTTCTTGAAATGATAAGCTCTTTAGATGACGTACTTGTAACAAAAAAAGAAAACCAACGCCAAATAAATATCGCCAAAATCCCGCCTCAATAAAGTTGACATAACGCAACATGATTTTTGCCTCATGGAAATTCAAGCCCCAAAATATAGCCGCACCCAAAAGCAGGAAAACCGCAGGATTTACTTTTTGTTTTGTCTTCATTTATTCTCGTTCCTATCTGATAAGTAGTGGGACAAAAATAGGCTTAGTGAAAGAAATTAATTTAAAATAAAATGAAAATCAACGTAAATTATTGATAATGAGTTATTTACCTAATTACCCAGTTCCCTAATTACCCAATGTCCAAAGTCCAGTTATTCAATTTTCTTTCAAACGTAAGATTATTTTCTTTCTTTTCCTTACATTGATACGATTAACTGAGGTTTTGAACGGCATCGGTAGAGCTGTGCGCGAATATGCCGGGCAACAGATTAGGGAAGACGAAAAAAATAATCTACCTGTCTAACGCGACCTATTTTTAGGATGGGCACAATGTAACATTTTTAAAATATTTACGTTTAATAAAATGTAAGTAATTCACTCATAATCAAATATTAGTATACCTAAATGTCTTCTAATAAAAACACCAACAAGGTAGAAGAAATTCGTGGAAATAACACCTTAAACGATACCGATAAACAATCCAAAATCGAGCTCAGGTATCAGGCACTTTTTCATAATACGATTGACGGTATTTTTATTTATAATTATGAAAAAGAAGTGGCTGTAGATTGTAATAAGGCTGCTCTGAAAATACTTGGATATGAGCTTAGGGAAGAACTTTTAAGTCAGACTCGTTTTGATTTTGTCCCAAAAACTTCAGAGTACTTTCCCGGGCTGGATTTGCACGAAATCACGAAGGGAGACGGCACGCGAGTGATGAATGGTGAATCTTTTGGTACAAAGGGGGTTTTCATCGGAAAAAATGGTAAAAAAGTTTTGGTGAAAGCCAATGTAGTGCCTACGTTTTATGAACACGGGGAGGCGTTCATTATCTTTCAGGATGTCACGAGTAAGGTGCTGGCTAAAATCGCCAAAAAAGAAAGTGATAAAAGGTACCGCGACATTTTTGCCAACTCTCACGAAGCCATTGTTTATATTGACATCAAAACCCAAACACCAATTATTTGCAACGATAATGCCTTGACAGTGTTTGGTTTATCTTCATTAGAAGAATTGAAAAAAATGAAGCCGCAAGACTTTCTCACACAAGTACAAAAAGAAGGAGTAAATGCTATAAGATACTTCAAAAAATCAGTCATGCGAGCTATTCGTGATGGTCGAGTAGAGATTTCATTTTGGTTAAAAAAGAAAAATAATGAAAAAATCCGCGTCAATTGCGTAATGATTGCCGACAAAAGCGACCCAAAACACCCAAAAGTCATTACATTCATTCGTGATATTACCAAATTACATCACGTACAGCAAGAGCTCACTAAAAAAAACGAAGAACTCCAACGCTACATTACGTCCAATCTACAATTGGAGAATTTCGCCTACTTTGCCTCTCACGATTTGCAGACGCCCTTGCGCTCAATTGTTAGTTTTACACAGCTGCTTCAAAGAAGTTTGCAAGGTCGAACCACCAGCGAAGAGCAGGAATATATGGAGTTTATCACCTCTTACGGCAAAAATATGAGCCATCTTATCAACGATATTCTCTCTTATTCTAAGGTCAATTCTACTGACGCAAATGCAGAACAAGTCAATCTCTCATCCTTGCTCGAAAACCTGATTGGTAGTATAAAATCCACTATCAAAGAAAAAAACGCGAACATTGAACTAAAAAATATTCCTGAAAATATCGTAGCAGATTTCAGGAAAATTCAACAAGTTTTTCAAAACCTACTTACTAATGCACTAAAATTCAACCAACAAGACATCAGTCCTGAAATTATTATTTCATGTATCGAAAAATCAGACCACTGGCAATTCTCCGTTAAAGATAATGGCATCGGTATCGCCCCCGAATTTCAAAAAAAGATATTTGGGATGTTCAAACGCTTACACAATCCACATCAATACGAGGGGACGGGTATCGGCTTGGCATTGGTAAAAAAAATCATCGAACAACATCAAGGCAATATTTGGGTAAAATCTGAAATCAATCAAGGCGCAAATTTCTTCTTTACAATTCCTAAAATAAACTCCAATAATTGATGCGAGTTGGTCGAGATGGGTTCGCAAATGGCAAGCTCGCCCAATTCTTGTTCGAGTGTCCAATATTCAAGTCTTTCAGTAAAGCCATCAGCGCAATATGCCCTGTGGCTACCCAAGTCGCGCCCATTCCGCAAGCGGCATATTCGCTGTATTTTGTGTAAATTTTGCCACCCAATCGTACCCGTGCTTCAACGATATGGACGTGAATATTTTTTTCTCTTAAAAAATAAGGGATGAAAAGATAATAAGTGAAAGAAAATAAATAACTTGCTCCATTATGCTTGTTCTTTTCCCTTCTAAAAAACACAAAAAATAGTTCCGTAGCTACGGCTATGCAACGATTTTTTGAATTCTTTAGAAGGTTCTGCTGAAATAAGAATATTTTTAAATTATTTTATAATAAAAAATATTTATAAATAATTCATTTTTAATAATAAATAAATTACAAAATAATTTTAATTAATTAAAAAATGGCTATATTTCAGTGCGACCTTAGAAGAAAAAATTACGGCGCATTATGGAACAATTTATTTAATTTCTTTCACTAAACGTTACATCTTCACGCCCTTATCGAAATTTATCCACAAAAAAATTACACCTTGCTTTACTTTAATTCGGCAAAAAAATCTGCGTTTATCCGTTATATCTACCAAATCCGTATTCTATTTTGTATCAACGACCACTTCCGTTGCCTCGCCTATTTTCGTGTTTTCGTAAAACTCTACGTGTAATTTTTTCAAGCGATTTTCGACTTGTTTGAGGGAGAGATTTCCGGCGAGTTTGCCGTCTCTGGCAACAGAAAATTTACCACTTTCTTCCGAAACGATGAGGGCGAGTACTTCGGTAGTTTCCGTCACACCAACGGCTGCACGGTGGCGCAAACCCAGCCAATCCGGAAGGTTGGGATTGTCAGAGACGGGCAGAACGCAGCTCGCCGAGTGTATTTTATTACCATTGATAATGACCGCACCATCGTGTAGCGGACTTTCTTTATTGAAAATACTTTCGAGCAATCGAGAGGAAATATCAGCATCTAAAACGACGCCTGAATTGGCAAAACTTTCCACATTGCTATCACGCGAAAAGAGGATAAGCGCGCCCGTTTTTTCCTGTGCAAATCGCTGTATGGCACGAAGGATACTTTGAATATTGGCGTCATTATCTTTCACTTCCCATTCTCTGCCTATCAATCTGCGGATAAAATTTTCGCGCCCCGCAAGCGTACCACGCCCGACGACTATCAAAAATCGCCGTGCTTCGGGCTGAAATACTATCAATAAGGCAATCAATCCCAAACTCACAAAACCACCCAAAATAGTCGATAACATGCCCATTTGCAAGTAACTAACCACATTGGACGCAATGAACAAAAACGCCAAACCAATCACAATATTAAACGCCAAACTCCCTTTGAGCAGTTTGTATATTTGATAAATCAGAAAGCCAACTATCAAAATATCCAAAACATCCCAAAAGGTAATATCGAGAAAGCCAATTTTAAAGAGGAGGTTTGTAGAGTTTATGAAGTTTATAGGGTTTACTAAGTTCGCAGAGTCTGTAAACCCTATGAACTCAGTGAACTTAATAAACTCTATAAACCTAGTAAACTCTATAAACTTCATAAACTATATAAACTAATAACTAACATTCATTCCAAAATTATAAAACATAAAGCTCAGAATATCAGCACGTTCTGCGATGGTTTGTTCGGTAGATTTTCCTGCGCCGTGTCCGGCGTTGACATCTATCCGAATCAGGACGGGATTTTCGCCCTGATGTCCGTCTTGCAAAGCAGCCGCAAATTTGAAGGAGTGCGCCGGAACGACTCTATCATCGTGGTCTGCCGTGATGACCAAGGTAGCAGGATACGCCGTACCAGCCTTTATATTGTGAACGGGAGAATAACCCAATAAGTTGCGGAATTGCTCCTCACTTTCTTCGCTTGTGCCGTAATCACCAGCCCAAAATTTGCCAATCGTAAACTTGTGATAACGCAACATATCCATCACACCCACGCCCGGAATAGCGACTTTGAAAAGGTCGGGACGCTGCTGCATACACGCACCTACGAGCAAGCCACCATTCGAGCGACCTTCTATCGCCAGCTTCTCTTTTGAAGTATAATTATTGGCAATTAGGTATTCGCCTGCACTAATAAAATCGTCAAAAACATTTTGCTTCTTGAGTTTTGTGCCGGCTTCATGCCATTTTTTGCCGTACTCTCCCCCACCCCGAATATTCGCAACGGCATAGATACCGCCATTTTCGTATAAAATAATATTCCCAATCGAAAAACTAGGCAAAATACTAATATCAAAACCACCGTAACCATATAATATAGTCGGATTATTTCCGTCCAACTTGATGCCTTTTTTGTGAGTGATGAACATCGGGATTTTTGTGCCGTCTTTACTATCGTAAAACACCTGTTTGGTCACATAATCATCCGGATTAAAATCAATTTTAGAGGCTTTGAATAGTTCTGTTTTTCCTGTCGCAACATCGTATTTATACTTTGCACTCGGCTGTGTAAATGACGTGAAAGAGTAAAACGCAGTACTTTCTTCGCGCTTGCCGGAAAAGCCGCTGACCGTACCAATACCCGGCAATTTCAAGTCGCCTTCGTACACCCCTTTTTCTGAAAAAATCTTGACCAAGCTACTTGCATCCTGAATGTATCGTGCCAACATTTTACCGCCAATCAAACTAATACTTTCCAATTTTTTCTCATCTTCAGGAATGAGTTCTTTCCAGTTTTTTTCGCTTGGATTATTGGAATCAATCAATAATACGCGCATGTTTGGAGCTTCGTGATTGGTCATAACGACGAGTTGGTCGCCAAAATTATCCATCACCCAAAAATCATGGTCAAAGGTTTCAACTATAGGTCTAAATTCCGCATCCCCTTTTTTTGTATCTTTAAAAAACAAGGCATTACCACTTGTGGATTCAGAAGCATACAAAGTCTCAAAACGTTCATCTTCGGTTGTATTTATGTTAAAATTGCGTTCGGGGTTTTCCTCATCCTTGTGAATCAATTTATCATCTGCCTGTGTAGTGCCTACCTTGTGATAATAGACTTGGTGCAAGTCCGTTTTGTCGGAAAGTGCGCCACCCTCTTCCGGCTCGTTGTAACGGGCATAATAAAAACCATTGCCTTTCCAAGCCATACTCGAAAATTTAATCCATTGCAATTTATCATCAAGCGTTTTACCTGTTTTGAGGTCTTTAACCATCGCCGTGCGCCAGTCCGAACCACCCTCTGAAACACCATAAGCAAGGTAGCGACCATCTTTGGAAAAGCTAAACCCTGCAAGCGAAGTAGTGCCATCTTCCGAGAAAGTATTTGGATCGAGCACAACACTTGGTTCGGCATCCAAATCGTCTTGTACGTAGAGTACACTATGGTTTTGTAAGCCGTCGTTTTTGAAAAAATAATACTTACCACTCTCTTTAAATGGCGTCGAATATTTTTCGTAATTCCAAATTTCGGTCAGGCGTTTTTCGATGGCACTGCGGTAAGGAATTTTATCCAAATAACTAAATGTTACCTCATTTTGTCGGCGCACCCAGTCCTTGGTTTCGGCACTATTATCGTCTTCGAGCCAGCGATAAGGGTCAGCTACTGCTGTTCCAAAATAGTCTTCTACGACAGCTCCTTTTTGAGTGTCGGGATATTTAAGTTTTGCCATTGGTTCAGCTTTCACATTATCTATTCTAACGGGGTCTTTTCGTGCCATTTTCGTACACGAAAAAACGAAAATCATTAACAAGGCTAAAGGAAATATTTTTTTCATAATATTATTTTTAAAATGAGTAAATGAAAAAGAAAACGAACCACTAAGCGCACTAAGGACACTAACTTCGAACTAATGCAGAGGGCACTAAAAACCAATTAACTAATTGATAATAAGTGACTTATATAACCTTTGTTCACTTTCGCGTCAATTCGACTTTCGTGTCCTTTGTGCGCTTAGTGGTTCATTTTTTTACTAACCATTTATTCAATTTCCATCCCTAAATTGTAAAACATAAAGCTCAATACATCTGCCCATTCTGAAATGGCTTGTTCGGTATTGGCTGGGCGGTGTCCGGCATCTTTCATGACTCGAATGAGGATGGGATTTTCGCCCTCGTGTGCCGCCTGAATTGCCGAAATAAACTTATACGAATGTGCAGGTACTACGCGGTCATCATGGTCGCCTGTTGTGACGAGTGTAGCGGGATAGGCTGTCCCCGGTTTGGCATTATGCACCGGCGAATAACTGAGTAGATAGCGCAATTGTTCTTCACTGTCTGCACTCGTACCGTAGTCATTGGACCACGCACCGCCAATCGTAAATGTATGGTAGCGCAACATATCCATCACGCCCACTGCCGGTAGCGCGACTTTGAATAAATCAGGGCGTTGTGTGATAGATGCACCTACGAGCAAACCGCCATTGGAGCGTCCCTGAATCGCCAATTTATCTGACGAAGTATATTTTTTATTGATTAAAAATTCGGCTGCGCTAATAAAGTCATTAAATACATTTTGCTTTTTAAGTTTTGTGCCTGCCGTGTGCCATTCTTTGCCGTACTCTCCGCCGCCGCGAATATTGGCAACGGCATAGATACCGCCATTTTCCAAAAATAGAATATTGGGCGTAGAAAAACTCGGCAAAATACTAATATCAAAACCACCATAACCATACAATAAAGTCGGATTATTGCCATTGAGTTTCAGTCCTTTTTTGTGTGTGAGAAACATCGGAATTTTTTCGCCGTCGTAGCTTTCATAAGTAACCTGTGTAGTTACATATTTATTGGCATCAAAATCAACTTTTGGTGCTTTGAAAACTTTCGATTGTCCGCCTTCTATATCGTAGGTATAGATGGTATTCGGTTGTTTGAATGACGTAAAATTATAAAAAGCGGTCTTATCATCTCGCTTGCCGCTAAAGCCGCCAACCGTGCCAATATCCGGCAATTTCAATTCGCCTTCTGCTCTTCCATTTTCCGAAAAAATCTTGACCATGCTCTTGGCATCCTTGATATAGGTTGCCAATATTTTGCCGCCAACCATATCTACACTTTGCAATTTTTCTTTAGCTTCAGGGATAAGGTCACGCCAATTGCTTTGCGCCGGACGCTTCGTATCTATCTGGATGACCCGCATATTTGGTGCTTCGTGGTTCGTCATCACAACGAGTTTATCGCCGAAATTATCAATCACCCAAAAATCACTTTCATAGGTTTCAATTATTGGGGTAAAATCTTGCTGCGTTTTCTCCAAATCTCTAAAATAGAGTGCGTTACCGCTTGTTGTGACGGAAGATGATAAGGTCAAAAAACGCTCGTCTTCGGTCGTTGATGTGCCGTATAAATAGTCGGGATTGGCACGATCGATAAAGACCAGCTCATCGTCGGCTTGCGAAGTCCCGATTTTGTGATAATAGACTTGGTGAAATTCGTTTTTCTCAGAAAGTTCGTTGCCTTTTGTCGGTGCTTTGTAGCGGCTATAAAAGAAACCATCGCCTTTCCACGACATGCCCGAAAATTTGACCCACTTGAGTTCGTCATTGAGCGTGCTGCCTTTTTCGAGATCTTTTATACGCACGGTACGCCAGTCCGAACCGCCCTTCGAAGTGCTATATGCGAGGTAGCGACCGTCTTTGGAAAAACTATATCCGCCGAGTCCCGCTGTACCGTCCGAAGAAAACTTATTGGGGTCAAGTACTATTGTTGGTTTCGCCTCCAAATTGTCTTGCACATACATGACTGCGTGGTTTTGCAAGCCATCATTTTTAAAAAAATAATATTTATCATTTTCTTTGAATGGCGTACCAAATCGCTCATAGTTCCAAACTTCGGTGAGTCGTTCTTCTACCTTTTCCCGAAAAGGTATATCATCTAAATAGCTGAATGTCAAATCATTTTGACTTCTGACCCAAGATTTGGTTGCATTGCTGTTGGCATCTTCGAGCCAACGATAAGGGTCAGTTACTTTTACCCCGAAATAATCATCGACCACATCGTCTTTTTGAGTTTCGGGATACTGATACGCCGCTTCGCGTTCGGTTTGTACGCCGTTTTTTTCTGCTTGATTTTTATCCGTAATCTGATTACAGGAAAAAATAAAAATACCCACAAGGGCAAATTGAAATAGTTTTTTCATACTCTAAGTAGAATGACTAAATAATTAAACAAGTAAATAACTTGCTGATTATCAACATTTTAATTACTTGAAATTTGTCAGTTTATTTTATCTAATTATTTATTTCGTTTTAAATTCCAAGTCACAAATTTCTTTTTTTTTAAAAAAAAGCAGTCCAAAATCATTTTTGGATTAAAATTTGGACTGTGTTAATTGATTTTTTGTTGTAGTAAATAGGATATTATAATGAACAATTTTAATATTTTTTTACGTAATTTTACAATTTATTTGACAAGTAAATAATAACTTCGTATCAGAAATTAAATAAATGTACATTCTTCGTGTCGTTATTTTTTCTTTAGACGAACCAAATTTGATGCGTCCCGAATGCTTTCGAGATAAGGGAAGACGAAAAAAATAATCTACCCCAAATGAAGAAGTTATTTTTCTTATATGTTTGGCTAAATTTGACGCGCATAGCCGAGCTACGTAAGTGAAAGAAATTAAATAAATTGTTCCATAATGCGCCGTAATTTTTTCTTCTAAAGAATTCAAAAAATCGTTGCATAGCCATAGCTACGGAACTATTTTTTGTGTCTTTTAGAAGGGAAAAGAACAAGCATAATGGGGCAAGTTATTTATTTTCTTTCACTTAGGAAGATTTAGTGAAACACATAAGAAAAAGAACAATTCAGACGGGTAGATTATTTTTTTCGTCTTCCCTAACTCGTTATACACGGTTTTTACGCCTTAAAAAAGAAAAAAATAACGGCGTCAAAAAACTTAATTTATTTATGCCTCGTTCCTAAGGAACGACGCAAAAATAAATTCAGATTTTGACTTGTTCTTTTTCCCTTTTTCTGC
>Ga0209295_1000511_pt1 | contig 18565 bp, 29 predicted proteins | sample Porto_5metaG_FD_187428 | JGI IMG/M metagenome (GOLD analysis project Ga0209295, IMG submission 187428) | Marine algal microbial communities from Porto, Portugal - Porto_5 metaG (SPAdes) (version 2) | ecosystem: Host-associated > Algae > Red algae > Unclassified | place: Portugal: Porto... | reverse complement strand
CCAGGTGCTTCCGCCGGCGCGGCGCTGGGGCGCGGCAGCGCCGTTGCAAAATATTCGGTCCTCTGCGGCGGCGCCGCCGGAACAAGGACGGCGCAGTCTGCGGCCGTCTTTCCCTGGGGGCGTAGCGCGGATCCTTCATCTTCCTGCGGAGCGGGAAGGCAATGTTCGCCTATGTTGCCGGGGGGTGGTTCCCGTCGTCGGTGTCGGATGCCATTGGCTTTGACGTGTGGTCCACGGCATGGCCTCTTCTCCTGCGCAGCGGGGCGCTCGTCGGCTGCGCCGTCTGCGGCGGTTTTCCGGGTCTCCGATTTTGCGCGTCGTGGTGCTGTGGGCGGTCTCCGTCGTGCGGCGCGGACGCCGCAGTCTCGGATGGGGGAGATGTAGTACTACGCCAGAGGCGCTGTACTGGTGGCTGTGGGCGCTGGTGCTCGGCAGCCGGGTGGTCGGTGGTGTGTAGCCTTTGTGGCGTGCCGCTGCGGCTTGTGAGCGCCTTCGGCGCACGTTCCCGGGTTTGCTCGTCAGCTAGTCATGGGCTGACAGCGGGTCGGGTCAATCCAGACTGGGGAGTGTCATGCATTGGAGGGACTTATCTGCATCGTAGGCATTTGGCAGCGCGGGATCGGGCCAGCTAGTGGCCCCGGTCCCTGCGCTGCGGTTTCCGCTCTTTGAGGACGAAGGGTGACGACGGTGGGAGGCACCGTCGTCTCCGGCAGGTAAACCGTGCTTGTTTGTCTTGGCTTTTCGGTTGGCCTGACTTCCTGGACCTCGAGGCCCATAGCGGGTGACGCACGAGCGGCTAGGACGGCCGGTACTTCCCTCCTCTCCGAGGTGATCGCGATCCATTGTACTACAGATGCCGTGTTTGAAGCGTCGGTGACGGCAGGAGACCGAGGCGAGCACCTGCGTCTTTTTGCGGACCTGCCCGCGCACTATTGGAACGACAGGGATCAGCTTCTCGCTCCATACACGAAGTAGACGGTTAGAAAATGCGCAAAGAGGTTTCTGATTCACCGTTGGGCAGGATCAGTTTTCGTCCTTTTTTCTCCCGGTGTATCACAGCCGTTGTGTGTCCAAAGGCGCAAGTGTCCCCCGCGCGTACGAAGCGCGCCTTCGGTGCTTTGGAAGGCGTGGGACTTGGCGTTGCCCAATGATCCGCCCAATACCAGCCACAACGCCACTGCCACCCCACTGCCCATCGCGGCCGCAGCCTCGCGTGTGCCTTGCAGTTCGCGCCGGTGTCAGCGGCGACGCGTGCGGGCGGCGGCGAGTATGATCCCTTGGTGCCGCCGACCGCGGGCGGCCGCGAGTTTACAGAGCTGTAAGCGGCTCTTTTTGGTCGCGCCGAGTCGTCGGTGAAGGCGGGTTCGTTGTTGGGAGGGCGCGCGGCGGCGGTGTTGATGGAGTTGCTAGCAGGAGGCGCAAAGTGGGTGATGTTTAGAGAGGACGTCTGTTTTTTGTGTGTGCGGACTGTTTTGCCTCGCGGCAGAAATTAAGGTGGACGAGGACCTCTATATATTCTCTCTCACAACTAGAAGCGGTGGGCTACCGAAGATGCACGAATAAATATGGGGAAAGAAGAACTGCATAGTGGAGAAAAGGAACCATGTTGCTCAGGTGACAAACACAAAAAATGGAATGCACTCACAACAAAGGACGAGGGAGTACCGCGCTCCTGGTCCTCTTCGTCCCTGTCATCACATAACACCAAGCAGATAGCCCCCCCCAGATCGCAAGTGGCGGAGAGCTTTCGGCCAAGAAAAACGGAAGCCGCCCTCTTCTTGGACGCCTGCGCACATAGCGCGCGGCCTCGAGCCGCCATTGCTGCCGCCTGCGCACCCTGAGCCGATCGGTTCTCAGCCGGAAGCTCCCCTGTCGGCCGCGCGTCATATTTGTCGGCACTGGCGGCGGCTGGTGGCCGCGTCGGCTGCGAGTTGCATTCCCGATAGCACTCTAAGCTCCCTCAAAGCTTTTGTGACCTCCAACAGTAGCAGAGTTTTAGAGCACGCCAGCCCGAGACAACATCTTGCGCATGACCACACCACGATACTGGGGGGCCTCACGCGTGGTGTCCCAATCCGGCGATTCGAAGACGCACGGGGCAGTGCGCTCGGGCTGTGCGTCTGTGAGCATGTATAGCGCTTTTGTGCTTGTCTTTATATGCGTTTCCATCTTCATGTGCTCCAGACCCCTCGCCTTGGCCTCCATTGTGCCCTCGGGCCTCCGCTGGAAACCTCCGGCAGCCTGGCTGCGGCCACTCTCGCTTCCACTGCCGTCCTAGTTATGAAAACGCTCCAGGTACACGTCTGCGCTCTTATCTCAGGCAGAGTTGGCGGCGCCGCAAAACGTGTCTGACACCCTCAGAATCTTCCAGCACGCCACCCATGTGCAATAAACGACAGTGGCATTGCGTGTGCCCGTCGTTCCCTTTGCCTTTCTCGCCCTCAGCGCCTTGCTAGTGGCCTCGCAGACGTCCAGCGTGCAGCGGCGCGCCAGCGCCCGTCTGATGACGTCCTCCTCCGAGAGAATCTCCTTCGTTGGTGCCTTCTTGACCGCGGTGTAATGAGACACAAAGACGCTCACGCCGGCTCGGATGCGCTTGAAGTCCTTCTCGAACCCTCTCGCGGTCCGCGCGCAATGGCCCCTTCTTGAGCCGCTTCTTCTTCCACAGCTTTTTGATGGCCTCCCACAGATCTTTCTCTGGGCGATTCATCTCGTTGACTTCATCAAGAGTCACGTTCAAGTATGCATCGCACATCAGCACGCGAACCTCATACATCTAGCACATGCTTGACTCCCTCTTCTGAGAACGTTTGTAGTTCACTGCAGGTACGGTCCCGGTGGGTACGCAGGCACCCGGTGATGGGAGAGGGCGCTCACGCGCACCAGCTGGTACGACCCCTTGAGCAGGGTTTTTGGGCCTTGAATGAGGTAAAGAGGATTTCTCAGGCCTCCCCGCTTGTGCAGTTGCGTGGAGGGTGTGGCGGTTGGGACCCTCCGGTGGCGGGACGGCCCGGATGGTGGCGTACGTGACCGGCGGATCGGCCGTGCCAGTGGCTGGACGGCTTTACTGGGCCCTACAATGGCCTTGCCTCGCGGACGGATCGTGGCTGTGATGTCGCCGTGTGATTGGCCCACGTGCGCGTGGATATCTTGGCCGCTGCTTGTGCCGGTTGTCGGACTTGATGTTTCTGTGATTGTATTTCGCATTGTTCCGAAGGACTTGCTTTTTGCATTCAGGATGGCCTGCATTGGCCAGCTCCGACTCAAGGCAGAGCTACGGGCTCCTGAGAGTCGTTTGCATCCACATATTTACGCAGGATGGGATCGAACAGCTGCCACCCAGCAAAGGGGCCTCGTTTGCCCACTAGGGACAGGCGTGCTGGGGTGCGTTAGCCCGCTGTGGCCCCGCTGGGTGGCCGCCGTGGGGGCTGTTCAGGGGAGGTCTCAGCGTCCCCCTCGCGTCCACAAGACAATCTAACCGTTCCTTGGGTCTTTTTCTGCCCCGTGTTTGTGCCCTAATTCCTTTGTCCCTTTCCTCGGGACAGGCGTGGACTGCACTTTTTCGTGGCCGGTTCCTTCTGGGCCTCCCACTTTTGGGACCCAGGGGTTGTTGAATTCTTCTCCGGACAGAAGAGAGAGAGCCGCTACATTATTGGTAAAGCAGAAGGAGAGCGACATACTTTTCTCCCGTATCAGGATGCCCCTCATCTTTCTTTGTCCGGAACCCTCTTCTGTTTTGTCCGTTTGGGTTCTCTTACCTCTGGTATTCTTAGGGGACCCGTCAAGTGGCGTGGGGCCAACATGCCGGACCCTCTCGCTGGCGGACAGCGTCGGGGTGCCCCCCCGGAGGTGTCTCAAGTTTCTCCTGCTTGCCAAGGGGGCGAGACAGGTCTCCGATGTACGTCTTCCGACCGGTGTCAGACAGGGATTCCCACTCGTGTGACGCCCCCGCCCCGGCCTGCCGGTATTTACGACCCGCCTGGCCGTGGTGGGTCGTCCCTGAGGCCGTATGATTTACGGTCTGCGCTGGACGCGTTCCGATCGGACATGCTAGCCGATGGGACGTGGCCCTGAGAGAGTCACCTCGACGGGATGAGTCGGGTGGACAAGCGTCGGAACAAGATGGGACCAGCCGGTCCCAAAAGAGGCGGCACCACTCCCGGCGTCGCCGTCCATCCTCCTCTTTTTTTTCGTCGGACGAATCTTCCTTCGGGTCGGCCGAGGGTCGAGAGGTCAGGTGGGCTACTACTCCCCAAGGGACCAATCTGGCGGTCCCTTCTGTTCTGGTTTTACAATGTTCGGACGATCGGTTTTCGCATGTGCTCGACTACAAGACCTATCGCCTACAGAACAGTCGGACGGGCTATGGGGCGGCCCAAGCGCGAAACATGGGCGGAACAACCAAAGACATGAAGCACCTTTTCGGCGGGCTCCCGCCGTTCTCGGGAAAAGACCCCCTCAAGGTCTACTCCTGGCTGCTCAAGATGGTCAAATCCTGTGATGAGAATAACGCGTCCGAAGGGATGGTCCTCTACTTGATTCCCCACTAACTTTCGGGCGTCGCGGAACTACGATACACCCGCGAGCTACCGGACTCTGAGACCGCGCCAAGCGTCTTTAGTATCACTTCACACTATGCGGCAGTGAACTGGTTCCTGCAGACCTACGCGGAGCCACACACACTGGCTCTCGCGCAGGACACTTTTAGTCGGGCGATCATCGATCCCAAAGAGACGATGGAGTCCTTCTCGGCCCGCTTGCGGGGCCTGCGGGACCGGTGTGGGAACCTCCACACGGAAGGGACCATGAAACAGCAACACATTATAAACGCTTACCGGCATACATCCGGACGGACGCGCTTGAATACAAATCGCTGGCCCGTTCCTTCACGAAAATGGTGACCTATACGTCGGGACAGCAGAAGGCGGCAGAGCAGGTCATGACGCTGGCCCGTGACGGACCGGCTCCGTCGACACCGTCTTTTTTTCTTGTTCCCCGCCGTCTCTCGATGACCCCGAGGACTCGTCCAGCATGGCCGTGTTTTTCGGTGATTTCCATGGTGAGGTGGAGCCCCCTGTTGCCTCTCCTACGGCGGCCAACCCGGGTAAATCCCAAACCATTTGGGTCCGGCAGAACAACCTTCCTCGGTTCTTCACAGGACTTCCTGAAGACCGATGGCGCCCCCGCATGTGCTTCCTTTTGGGGGAGACCCCCTGTCAAGGGTGACACGACCCCCCGGCATGAACCGGGGACGGGTCGTGACCAGTCACGTAACACCCCCCTAGGGGGGTAGCGTGGGACAGCCCCCTTGGGCGGGTGTCCAGGGAGCCCCAGGGCCACACATGAAACGACCCCTCTAGAGGGACGTGAGGCGGGAAACACCCGATCGGGCCCCCCTGGAGGGGTCTGACACACACAAGGGAGACACACGTTTTCCCGAATCCGGGCCCTCTGGGGGGACCGGGAAGCTTGTGGAAGCTTCCGCAATCCGAGCATACGCCGGACCGAGATAGGATCTCGACCAGGGATAAAATCCCACCGGAATTCTATCCGGGGAAATTGAAAAATCTTAGGACATGTCCCGAAGTATTGCTTTTGGGTAGATCCTGAAATCTAGGAAGTCTTAGTGACTTTCCTGCTTTCGCCCGAGACGGGCGGGGGTCCTCTTCCAGTGGAAGGGCTGTCAGGGATGCTGGACAGGGGCCACTAGAGGCCCGGGCCTGAGACCGTGGCCCATTGGGTACTGGTACCCCCATGGTAGCGCCAGGGGGTCGGGATCGTGCACGTCCTGCGTCTTGCTTGTGAGGGTATATGAGTGTATGCTTTTGGGTCATCGTGCGTGTTCGAATAGGCCATCGTTGCGTTTGCGTTACTTCCGTCGTTTTGGTGCGGGTCGCGCCCAGTGTTCCCGGCGTTCGCGTTGTGACTCTGGGGTAGCGTTCTGCATCTTGTGCTGGGTTTTCCGACGGGGTTATACCAGGTCAGCTGTGAGGGCAGGATCCACTACATTCCCGTGCTGAACACCGGGGCACGTGTCGTACACGTGTCCGATCCTGACGGACCAACGGAGGGCGCTCGTGAACAAGGCCCGAGAGTCCTTCCTACAAGCTACGCGCAACCGTGGGGCCAGGCAGGACGAAAAGGCGTGGGTCACGCGGACGTACAACCGAGAAGCCCGGATCTCCATGGTCCAGGCCCGCTGTGACGGCATCTACAAGTAGGACGCGGAAGACAAGCAAGATGGAGACCCCGGGATTCGGTCGGGGAAGGAGCAGGACAAGCCCGGCTCGGGGATCGTTTAGTGCGGAGCGAACAGCTTTCTGACCCCCCTTTGTTGGTTAGTCCATGCGCCGACCCTGCTTTCAACTGCATCCCCATTTTGCGTGCAAGACCGGCGAGACAAGGCCCTCGACGGGGCGGGGTCGCTGGTCCCTGCGCGTGAAAAACGAGGCCTGCTCGTGTTCCGTAAAGGTCACTTCGTGGTCTCTGCGGCCCTACGATTGTCGTCGGACCATACTTTGCACAAGACCCCATGCGTGTTGTACACCGGGGTGGGACCAAGTGTAGCTCGGAAGGATGTCCTACCCCATGGCTGGAGCCAGCAGGCTCGGCGGGTTCCTCTTTAAACCAACGTGCGTGATGCGTCCGAACAACTCATGAAGGTCAAGGCCCAAGTGGGGTTGTGGGTTTTTGGGGAAGGTGCCTCGATGTCCATCCAGGTCTTGGTGGTCAAGGCGCTCTCGGTCACCGTAATCCTGGGCATGAAATTCCAGAAAAAGCACGTGAAGGCCATCTATCCGGCCACTGTGACCTACGAATGGAACCGCGGTGGCTTGAAGAGGGCGGATATCGCGTGAGAAGGGAAGAAGAAGGAGCCCAACCCGGTCAAGGGAAGCCCAACTTGTCGGGATAAGGGGGTTATCTGCCTGCGATACGGCGTGACCGTAGCCGTGCGCACCTTCCACGCGGTCCCTGTCGTTTTCGGGACCGCGGGGCTGTGTCGACGTCTTCAAAGACCGCAGGCGCTGGCCCAGAAAGGGCTGCGCCTACAAATTTTCCTTGCCATCCTTAAGGCCCACCGGAAACTCATCCTCCTCCTGAACAACATTTCGGACAGGCCGGGCAACCTACCTAAGAGCTACGCGATCATTCCGGCGGAGTCATACGCCGGCCTGAGGTACGAGATTACGGAGGATGACCCACCCGCTAATGTGCGGGTGGACGCGAACTGTGCTGCTGGGCTAACGATAGAGCAGCCGCCAACGGAAGAGCGGTCGGTCCCAGCTAAAGCGCAGGCCCCAAAAACCAACGGGCTGCTATAAAATTGGTTCCCGCCGAATCCAGAGCCTCCAGTTTCGACGCCGTCACCCTGGGTGGCATAAAAGCTGATCCCGCTGCATTTACATCCCGCGGTACAGCGGCTGATGGACCGGTACAAATCCCTATGGAGTGGCAGGTTCGGAAAGATCAATGTGACGCCCCACCGGGCCACCTATTACCCTGGGACTCGCCCTATTCGGTCCCAAACTTATCTGAAGGGTTTCCACTACCATCGGCCGCTGGCAGACAAAGTTTCAAAGAAACTACAGGTGGGGGTCATCGATCCGTCTCAGTCCGCGTGGTCCTTCCTTGTCGTGATTGTGCACCAGCCGGACCGTTCCCGAAGGTTCTGCGTGTAAACCCGACGCTTGAACAACATGACGGTCAAGGACACGTACCCGCTGCCGCGCATGGAAGATTGCATAGATTTCTTGGGCGAGGCGTCAGTCCTCTCCACGCTGAAATGCAGCCCCGGCTACTGGCAGATTCCGGTGGCCGTTGAGGACCAGGACAAGACAACATTCACGTGCCACGAGGGCATCTACAAGTAGATTCGGCTCCCTGTTGTTTTGACTAACGCGCCTGACACTATCCAGCCGGCCATCTTCATCATCCTGTATGGTTTCAGGTAGAAGGCCCGCCTGATTTATTCGGACACCGTGATTGTCTTCTCGTGGAAAATAGAGGAGCACATTACCCACTTGGACGAGGTATTTGGACTGCTGTCCCGCGCCAGTGTCTCCGTCAAGGGGTCCAAGTGCTTCCTTTTCCAGAAGGAGGTCTAATACTTGGGGCACACCGTGGGCCAAGGACACATCCGGGTGAAAGAGATGAACCTGGTGGATCTATGTCTTGGAGAACCTCCCCGGACCAAGAAGGACCTATGGAGCTTCCTCGGCATGTGCAACGTGTACCGCCGGTTTGTGAAGACCACGCTCAGATGGACAGACTACTCACGGCCCTGCCAAGTCCTAACGTGTCGGACAAACTTCTCCTGTTCTGGCGAGACTATTGGGCTGCCTTTGAGGAGCTTAAGAGGCGGCTCGACAGCACGCCGATACTGGGACTCCAGCGATCGAAAGGGGACTACTTGGTGGACACGCACGCCAGCAATTACCAAGTGGGCCGCGTCTTGACACAAGAGCATCTGGACAAGACCTTCCAGCCGGTCGGGTACTGGAGCCGCCTCATCAAGGGGGCCGAAAGAACTACATCACGTCGGAAAAATACTGCCTCGCGGTCGTTTTGGATCTCTTTATGTTACGTCATTACGTCAAAATGACCCGGTGCATCTTCCTAACGGACCATTCTGCCCTCCGATGGATGCTCCACATGGACGCGGCCCAGAACGGCTTGGACAGTTGGCGGCTTCCACTCTCAAAGTTCTACAATTTGGTCAAGACCCGCCCGGGGGCCGCCCACCACGCAGCGGACACAATGTCCCGGCTTACGACACAAACGGTAGACACAAGGTCTATCCCGGATGTAGTACTACGGGACCCCGTCGGTGACGGCGACGCGTCCGGCGAGGCACTGCGGGTGCGACGGCCGGCAGGGGTCGGCGACGCCGACGACGATAGGCGCGGACGGAACGGGGGCGCAGGCACGGGGACGGCGGGCCGGCCTGTGCGCGCGGGTGCGAGCCTGCAAAGGGACGTGCTCGGCCGTCGCGCCCGCCTGGGGGCTCCGGTTGCCGCGGCCAGAGGGCGCCGCAGGCGACAGCCGACCGGGAGCCACGCGGCGGCTGCAGCGCGTTGCGCGCGGAACGGTCACTCCCCCTCGTCTCTAATGATCGCTTCGGGAGACTTGATATGCATGGAGGGAATTATCTGCCTTAGTTGGTGACTGCCCGGGTCAACTCCCAATCGGGGAATTGAGCCCGGGAAACGGTTTCCGCCCTTTTAGGACGAATGGCGACGACGGTGGGAGGCACCGTCGTCGCCGGCAAGTAAACCGTGTCTTCATGTCCCGGCGTTTCGATCGACACGACTTCCTGGACCTCAATTCCCATAGCGCGTGTCGCGCAAGCGGCTTAGACGGCCGCTACTTCCCTCTTCCTGCGGTAACCCCCCTGATCGTGTTACTACATCTGGCGCTCCGGATGAGACCCGCTGTATGCGCGCGGTGCGAGTTGTGGATGAACTCCTCTTTCGGTATCAATGTCGGGGGACTCTCCTTGGATGTATTGCGGTGCTGTGACCGAGGACATCCAATCGATACGCGGGCCCCGCTTCCATTGCTCGAGGATCTTCCTCGTCTTTCCCAATCGACGGGGGCGCCCCTCCTTTGGAGATGCCCGGCACGAGCCGGTGATGGACGTGCCACCTGCGGGAGATCCCGGGGCTATGCTTGCGTTGGGCGCCGCGGCCCTCGTTGGGGGTGGAAGGGCGGTCACGCCTGGCGGCGGCGGTACGATGGCGGGTGAGTCGAACTCCCCGCCCGAGGACCCGGGCCGCACGCCGACTACCGGGGCTTGTCCTCCTCTCGGCGTGGGACGGACGTCTACGCTGGCGGAGTCTCAGCGAGGCACAGTAGGGGCTCACCTCTCGCCCCTGGCTGGGCAGCGCCCGGACGAGGCGCCGCCTTTTGGCCCGCCCTGGGTGGAAGCAGTGGGCAGCGCGTCAGGGAGCATGGTTGGCGGGATCCCCGCCGGCCTGGGATCGAGCCGATAAGTGGATGCGCTGTCGCTGGAGGAGGAGGAGTGACAGCGCCGGTATTTACAGAGAGCGTTCGGGGCCACCCCGGAGGACGTGTCCCGGGCCCAGTGGCAGCGTTCCACCCGGGACCACTGGTCAGAGGTTCGGGAGGCAGCGCTGAGCACGCCCATAGCTTTCCCTCAGACCGGTTGCCGCGTGTCTGCGCTTCACACTATGTTGTGGCATGCTCTTCTTGCGGACTGAGTGTAGCTAGAGAGGGATCAAGTCGCAGACGCCGTCGGCGTGTACAATCTCCCCGCAGTCAGCAGGCCATGAAGCTGGCGAAGAACAGCCACACAGACGGTGACACCCTGGACACTTGTTGACCATTGGGTCAGGAAATCCGAGGCCGTCATGGTAATGGGCTTTCTGCGACTCTTGACAGCCGGATATTTTATTTGTGCCAGCGTGTGGGTCACTCCGCATAGTGTAACCCACAAGACTCCTGTGGCCTCGCCCGCATTTCCTCGACAGCTCTTCCACAAACCGACGTCCTTTCGGGGGACCTTAAGGAGGGGGTTTCGGAGCTTTTTACAAGAAAAACATGCTTGTGTGTGAAAAATAATAAGCCCCAGTTCGCAGGTGCCACTCTTTCCTGGCGGGCCTCTCCGAATGGCTTCACTGCTGGTGTGCTCACATGTTTGAGCATGAGTAGCCCCAAGGCCGCCCTCAACAGCCTCAAGGAAGGTTCCCGACAGAAGCATCAGTGTACTGAATTCTTGAGCTGTTCGGGTCCTCGCGGGGGCCGCGAGAGCAGCCATCAGCCTGGTAATGTAAGTTAGGTAATGCTGGTGATCGACAATTGCTTTATTGGGTCTCTGAAATGGACAACGGGAAGGCGTCAGCGCACAGTATGAGACAATCACGGTCTCTGTTGGAGACGCCACCAGCGGTTAACGTCTCCCAGGTCTTGATTTTCGTGTTACGTACATCGGAAGCTGCGTGACGACAAGCTTACGAAAACGGTATTTTGAACGAACGATTGACAAACGAAAGACAAACGAACAACAGACAAAGATCTTAGGAAAGCGCGTGATTGGTCTGCGTACGTTTCGTTTGTCTTCCGTCTGAGGGGTACCAACTCCCGACAGAAGATGTTGTCGATCACTAGCGTTCCTTCATTGACTGTACCAGGCTGATGGCTGCTCTCGCGGCCCCCGTGACCATCTGAATAACTCAAGAATTAAGTACACTGCTGCTTCTGTCGGGACCCTTTCTTGGGTAGAGGTCAGCCTCGGGGCTACTCTTGCACAAAATTTTGAAGACACCAGCAAGGCAGCCTATCGAGGAGGCCCGCCAGTCGGGAGTGGAACCCGGAAGACGACTCCAATTTTTCTTGAAATACGGCCTTCCCTCTCCTCGTCTTCCGACGCGCAGGTGTAGTGTACCGCTCTCCGCTTTTTCCTCTTCTCTTTTGCCCCCACCCCGCTGCAATGCGCCCTCTTGTCCCTGTATCGTCTTGCCGCCGCCGTGGCCACCTCCTCTCTCTTCACAACAGTGTACGGTTTACCTCTTACCTCACCGTCTGAGCGGCTGAAAGTGGTTCTCACCCCACTGTCTCTCGCACCTCCGACCTGCTGCACCTCCCCGAGCTCTTGCGCACCGATATCGCCCCCCCCATCTCTTTTTTCGTGACCGACGTGGTTGTGTTTGGTGCCGGCTACGACCGTTGAGTTTAATTATTTCTGACATGGGGAGGAGGAGGAGGTATTTGCGGGAGACTGTGTGCGTTTGGCCGGTGACGTTGGCGGTGGAGCGTAGTGCCATGTTGACCCGGAGTGGCACGGGAGTAGATACGTGGGGGACGAGGTGGCGGGGCTTTTTCGCCCGTTCCCTATGGGGGTGGGCACTGTGGGTATGGAGAGGGTAGGAGGAAGGTGGCGTCATATTTGGGTGGGGGCAAGCGACGGCGAACAGGGGCAGGCTGGTCCTTTAAAGCTTAATACAGCTCACTAGTAGCTTATTAAAGTTAGTGGGAACGTACTGGGTAAACAACAAAACCATACGTATTTCTGTTTTTCGAAGTACGCCCCTCACTTCCAGCATCTTGTTCAGAAGGCTTTTTCAGAGGGGTCACCGAGCCCATATGTTTCCGTCACGAATTACAGACGAGATACAAACGAAAACGGACCCTTACAAACCGGCAGACGAATGGGCTTTCGTCGGAACATCGTTTGACAGCCGAAAACATTACGAATCCGGCATTCGTCAGAGGGGTACTTTGTACCGACGATCGGTCGGCCCGCGTGTGCGTGTTGGGGGCCAGGAAGGGCGATGAAAGACTCAATGCTGTCACGTGCTACCACACCCAGTTAAGTTATGTCCTCTGGCTTTCAGTATTACAACCATCTTTGAAAGTATATGAGACACGTGGGACGTGCTGTAGGGAGCGTAGAGGCGCGGCCCGCGACTACACAATTGTGAGGATTTTTCCCTGTGGGAGCGGTGGGAATCCACCCTTTCTGGCGCTCTGGAATGGGGTCACGAGAGCAAATGATTGACACATGCGAAGCAGCGGTCAACGGCGTCGTGATTCCTACTTCGACTCCTTGATCCTTGGCGTCACGCCTGCGCGTCCCGCCCCCACCCATCTGATGAGCGACGCCCACAGAAAGGTTTCTCAGTTCCCGCGCCGCTCTGCCATGAGGGCCCCCCGCATTCCCCCTCCCCGACCACAGCGGTGGTTCCTTTGTCATGCGTCCGAAGAGACAACGCCGCAACGGTGACCCCCGCTCCCCAGCCCATCCCGTCGCCCGCCGCACAGGTGCGGGCGCATCCGCCCCCGTCCCATACGCTCCCAGCACCAATCAACGGCTCGTTGTATTTCTTGGCTGCTCGACTCACGAGCGCATGCATTCCGTGTACTATCCCTATCACGCAGTACGCAGTAATATGAGAGTCGAAACATTTCCAGTCGCAGTCACTGTACACTGAGACGGGGAGGCACACACGCAAGCTGAGCGAGGACGGATTACACGGGCCATCGCTGGTGATCGCGCAAGGACGGGGATATAGGTGAGAACAGACACATCACTCGCAGCACGAGCAGGAAATGCGCAACCGCCGTTGTCGGGACGGGTTGGCAGTAGGAAACCGAGAGCAGGCTGCGACAGCAGGGCGGACAGTAGCGGGACGACCAAAAGCGGGAGTGCTCGCGATGAGGACAGCCGCACAAGACAGACAGCATGGAAGGAGTGTCAATCACGGGTCACGCCGAGACCAGACGGGCAGCCAAAACTACGATGACCTGTTTCAAGTCAATTTTGTGCCATGTACCTACGGAGCGCCGTTCTGGCCCTCGTCTGGGCGGCTACCCCGAACCAATGGAGTACCTGGTTGTCAGTTGCCATGGAGAGCCCGACACTAGAACTTCTAGCCAATAGGAGCGCACCTTTTACAAGTAGAGCCAGTCATGATGTGACATTGTTTCGAGAAGCCAGAGGAGACAGACTACCCACTGCTAACTGCGGGTGCTACCTTTTTTGTCTATGCAGCTCTCTTCTGACAGCCCGATATTAGAAGAATGTCACTGGATTCTCGCGTCAACATCTTACGGAGTCGTGACCTGCCTCTGATCTGTCTGTGAGCCGGTAACAAGTGGAGCATCTATTGTGCTTCTCACAAAAACTGGATCCACAACATCCGCTTCAGCATCATGAACCGCCCCCTGAGCCAATGAAACAGTGATTTTGCAACGGAAGCTGATGCACCGAGGTCCAGTTTTTTTGAGAAGCACAATATTGAAGGGCATGTTTTCAATAGAGGTGCCTGAGAGCTCTCTTATTGGTTCGTCAGATCACCGATAGTGTCTGTAGTGCATGGTGGACCCTCGCGCCAATGAGAGCATACGGCCGCGGGAACTATCGAGGCATCAATTTGCGGCGAAGCGCAATAGTGCCCACCGCGTCTGACAGTCTGACGCCATGACCGCAATGAGACTGCCACGAGCGCCGAACTCGGGCGCGACCTGCGCTGTCCCCAAAATATTGTTTCAGCTTTGTGAAGTCCTGCTCGAGAGGGTCTCCCAGGAACCAGCGACGTCGACTGAGATCGTGAATCGGTTTCTTTCTTGGGATTTCCACTGCACCCGTCCTAAAGTGGAGAGCAATCGAGCACAAACGAGGCACTTGTGAAATGTTGATGGCACTAGTTGTCTCGCTGGAGTGCTAGGATTCTTTTGGAACGACTGTAATACGCAAAGGCGGTTCGCAACCGACGTTGTTGGGTGTGCTCTTACAGTACATGCACGTCTTAGAACGCGAATATTCGTGCATTTCCCCAATTGGAAGAACACTGTGGAGGATCGTCGGGAAAGCGTACCACGTTACTGGGGTGTACTGCGGACTACTGCGGACCTACCGGGGGTGTGCCAAATCAAGGCGAGTTTTAATACGGTTTATTTTCCTATGAACACATGCCTTCTCGGAAAATATCCCATGACTCTGGAAGATGAGGAGCAGACGAGGGCCGATTTTCTCTTGCAAGAATACCAGCTCTGCGGAAGGTCCATTGTTGTAGCGCCCATGTATTTTTCTCAGACGGTGGACACTTCTGAGGTCGATCCCTGCACCGAGTCCCGTCGACTGCCAGGCCCTTCAGGATCCCTTGTATGGGGCGGTGACTCGGGGCTGGGAGCGTGCCGTTTTCTTGGGCGGGGAGGGATGCCCCGAGGTACCCGACCGGTCCCGCTGGAGGGGAACTCGCCTCCCCTTCCGGCCATCCACGGGGCTGTGTCGCGTGCCGCTGTTTTGGCGGCCTGCTGCTCTTTCCGCTCTGGTGCCGCCGCTGCTTCGACGGCGGCTGCCGCGGTGCGGTCGGCTGCTTGTTCCTCAGCCGCCGCCTTCTTCCGCTGCTCTTCCTGCTCCTTCTTCGACGCCGCTGCTGCCTTCTTAGCTGCTCGTAGCGCCGCCGCTTCCACCTTTCTCTCCTCGTCTGCCGCCTTCTTTGCAGCTGTGGCGGCCTCACGGTCGGCCCGCGCCTTGGCCTTGCGCTCCTCCTCGGCCGCACGCGTCACTTTGGCCTGCTCCCGCGCGACGCGCCTCTGCTCTTTGATCTCCTCCGCCTTCCTCTTCTGGTCCTCGTGGTCCTTGAGTGCGCTACGATTCTGCTCGTCCATGAAGAGGGCCTGCGTCGGTTTGAGGGTGCCGCGCTGCCACACGAGCTGGTGGCGCTCGCGTGAGACGGACGGGGCGAGGCGGGCCGCCAAGCAGCCTAGGGAGACGGTGCTATTGCGCCGACATGTGGAGGAGTCACTGACCTGCGCCTTCTTCTTGAACTTGTCTGGGTCCCACGGCTCCAGACCTGTTTTTTCGAACGCCATCTTGATTGTAGAAGGAATAAGCGTCTTTTCTTCTGCCTTGGTGATGCACGCTACCAAGTCCCAAACAGACAGGCTCCGACCCTTGTTGTTGGCAAGATCAACGGAGTGGAAGAGCATGGCCAGCTCCTCCCGCCGGTCGTGCTTGAATGGCTTGAACATGGAGACGTCTAGCTGATGGGTCACGTGCGTCGTGTTGGCAGGCAGCATGAAGACCTCGACTTGGACGGTGGCGAGCGCTTCCAGCGCCTCGTACGACAAGTGCACCTTTCAGCCGTCCAGGATGAGCAGCTTGGCCTGCGACGGGCGTAGTTCCCGAAAGACGTTCTCGGAGGCGAACAGCGCCCACTCAGTGAAGAGGGCGCGGGCCATGCCGGCCGGCTTGCGGTACGTGAACAGGGACTTGGGCGGTGCGAGGTCGTTCAAAAACTGCCAGGGCCTCTGTGCGCCCGACGCACGAGCGGCAGTGCCCGCCTCGGTGTCGTCGACCTCGTCACTGTCCCAGCTGATAGAGTCGCCCGCGAGCACCGTCCCCGCTGCATCCGACCGCCCCCCCGCTGCTACCGCCTTTCACCTTTTCCCGGACAGGCGGCGCCGCCTGACGCGGCCGGCTTTGCCAATGACGACAAAAGATTGTGGCAGCTTGCTCCGGTCCGCTGCCGCTATAGGCAAAAAAGTGAGACTTGTAGCATTTGAAGCCACCGTTGGAAAAAGGACTTCGACCGACTTGCCGGACCCCGCTAGGTATCGCTGCCGCCGAGAGGACATCAGAATCTTGGGGTCTACGCCGCATTCGTCCGCGTTGAAAACAATTTCGCTCGTGATGTCCTTCTCTTCTCGTACTTGTTTCATCAGCGCGCACATTCGAGCGAGGTTCTCTAGGTTCGTAGCCGCCGCTCTTGCCGCCGACATTGACCGCCCGTACACCTTCGTGACCTCGGGGTGCCGTCCAATACAGAGTGAGAGCCATTTAAAGCCCCGGGTCAGATCTCAAAGTGACGAAAACCCCGGCTTGCGAGGCGGGCTAAGTGATGGCCACGTGCTCGCGTACTACCTGAATACTGGCCTACAGCGGACCAACATTTTCCAGTGGCGGATACTGATTGGTGCTGCGAAGGCGTTGCGCATCGAGAAAGAGATATGGACGGACCAAGCCCGGTCAAACCGGCGGGCCATGCTCGGCCTTTTCAGCAGGAGGGCCCTTCACAGAGGAGCGTAGAAGGCCCCCCCCAGCCCCCCCCCAGCAACCCCTCAGGCTGGGGTGCGATGGTGGCCCTTTTTCTTGATTGAGACACGCTCCATGTGCAGGAGAGACGGCAGAGGAGCGCGCACCGACGCACACCCCCACAAGACAGGCGGTCGGCGTGGTCGGTACCCCCTGGGACTGACTGGTGCCCTAAAGACTGTTCCTGCCCCTCACCCACCCACCTAACCCCCTTCTCCACATAGTTTTCCCACGTCCTGGAATAGAATTCTGCGTGGTTTGTCTTTCGCCGGTCTGCTGGTCTCCATCGGCAACGTACTCGATGGGGAGGCCGCGGGCGCCGATGCGGGCGCCACTGCCCCACCTTCGGCGGCCGGCCACACGGTGCTTCAGGCTGCCCTCTACGCCGGCGTGCCCGTCGAGGCGGCGCCAACTTTCACCTCTGCTGCTGTCGACCCGCTACGCAACAACCTGTCTTCCTGTCCCCCTCCCCCGCCCCCCGCTCCTGCCTCCTCATCTCCTGCACCCCACCCGTGTACGGGCGGTGGCGGCATCAAGACTCCATCCGTGATGGAAACGGGCGGCGCGGGAGCCAAAACGCCGACCACCGAGTCAGCGCGTCCGCCTAGCGGCCACGGCGGAGCCAAGACCCCGTCGGCAAAGGCGCCGTCGGCCAACGGTGACGACAGCGACGCAAAGACGCCGTCAGCGAAGGCGCCGTCGGCCAAGATGCCGTTGACCAACGGCTGTGGCCCCGCCGCCAAGACACCGTCGGCCAAGACGCCGTCGGCCAAGACGCCGTCGGCCAAGCCGCCGTCGGCCAAGACGCCGTCGGCCAAGACGCCATCGGTCAAGACGCCGCCTTCCAAAGGCGACGGCAGCGCCTTCAAGACGCCGTCGGCCAACGACGGCAACAACAGCGCCGCCAAGACGCCTTCGGAAAGCGACGGCGACAGAAGCGCCGCCAGACGCCGTCGGCCAAGAAGAGATCGTCCAATGGCGGGGACAGCAAGGCGTACGGGTACGCTGTCTGCGAGTTTTATTTAGTCGTGAGGAGTGGGTTCTGTTGTGCGTGCGTTGTCGTGCGCTTCATAGTATTTGAGTGGTTCTATAACCTTCACTTGTCACCGTGCTGGTTTTGTCCTGATTATTGTACTTCCGTCTCGTCATGGTCCCGTTTCTGTGGTTGTACTGCGCTTGTACTATGGTTGTACTGCGCTTGTACTGTGGCTGAATTGCGCTTCTACTGCGCTTGTACAGCGCCTGTACCATTATTGTACTGTGGTTGTACTGTGGTTGTGTTGTGGTTGTGCTGTGGTTGTGTTGTGATTGAACTGCGGTTTTGTTGCGCTCGTACTGCTGCTACACTGTGTTACGGGGCGGGTGGAAAGCTAAACTCACGCGCCGCCGCAGCTGGCGGCCTTGCCTCCGCGCGCCGTGAGAGTGCTGAAAGCAATGGCGGCGCCCCTGCTGGATCGGCTCAGGGGCGGAGCCGCGAGCGGGCTGGCCTTCTTGGCCGCCTGGACGATGCTGCTGGAAGTGATGACAGCGTTACGGCACACGAGGGCTGGGGTGTGGGGGAGTTGGTCGCGAGCGGCGTGGAGATGCCGCCGCCGTTGCCGTTGGGCAGTGTGGAGCTGCCGCCGTTGTCTTCAATTCCGCGGAGAGTAGGGGCGGAGACGGGTTGCGTGCCATCATGGAAACCGCACCCGTTCGACCGCACTGACTCCGAGGAGGAGGTGCGTCGGCCGAAGAAGAACCTGAAAGACCGGCGTCGGTCGTCGTGGGCGCTGGGAGTGGACGACAGTATGGCTTCGGAATCAGACTTGTGCCTCCCCTGATGCTGTGACCGGAAGCAAGCTGCACCATATGGATGGGTCTCTCTGTGCCTTTCCCTCTCCCTCTCCCTCTTCTTGCTTTTGCTTGATGCTTCTTTCTTCTGTTTTCTGGGATTGTCTTGCGTTTGCTTGGGTTTTCTTGCTTTTCTTTGGTGATGGGGCAGGCGGAGAGGGGGGTGACGGTCGGACG
>Ga0209295_1000509_pt1 | contig 18585 bp, 11 predicted proteins | sample Porto_5metaG_FD_187428 | JGI IMG/M metagenome (GOLD analysis project Ga0209295, IMG submission 187428) | Marine algal microbial communities from Porto, Portugal - Porto_5 metaG (SPAdes) (version 2) | ecosystem: Host-associated > Algae > Red algae > Unclassified | place: Portugal: Porto... | reverse complement strand
CCTAGATCTTACTCCAGCACACTTTAAAGGATTATCACTACACGTCGTGTTTATGCTCATCCCTATGTTACACAACTACAAGCGAGAAGAGCACGGAGCAATTTTAAAAGAGCTAAGCAACATAGCACAAGACAAAGCACTAGTACCTCTAGTAGACAGCACATTTGCGCTAGATAATGTAGGTGATGCTTATGCAAGACTAGAGAGTGGTAAAGCAATGGGTAAAGTAGTTGTAACTAACTAAAACCTCACCCATAGGCTTACTATGGAAGCATTTAATCCTTAAACACCTCTTTTATAAGTGTTTAAAGATTAAAATACAGAACTTTGCTTTTAATAACAACCACCATTTTAACTACCAAAGCCAACTGCCATTTGTGCGTAGTTCTGTTATAAATTTAAAATATAATAGCAGTAGCTATATGTAAAACATAATATTATGAGTACCATAGAACATACAAATGCACTTGCAGAAGCTCGTGCTTTAAAAGTACCATCACGAGAATTATCATTAAGACGCGATCCATCTGTTTCTCAATTTTGGAACGAAAATCGTAAATTACTAGAAGCTGCTTGGGCAGAATGGGAAATCGAAAACAAAGATGATGTACTAGTTCCTGATGAAACCTTGCTAGACCCAAGATTACGTAAAGCAATTAAAGACGCTTGGGAAAACCCAGAAAAAGAATCTGCTGTAGCAGATTTATGGGAAGAAATTATACCTGGTGTTTATGTAGCACAGTTTTTTGATCTAGATCGTTTAGCAGATTTTCGTAACTATCTAGAAGCTGTAGCAAACTCTGGAGTGCCAAAACGTGCTCCTTATGGAATACAATTAAACCGTTATGGAATGATGTTAGACCCTCGTTCTGAAGGTCATTTGGCAGTACCTAATTTTCAGGTCTTTTATAATGATATGATGGACCGTTTTATGCGTCCTATAGCGCGTTTGTTATTAAGAACTTACGGTTATGACAATCAGACTTTTGGTTTTTCAATACAGTACAATCCAGATAAAGACAAGGATTTACACGCACATACCGATGCCTCTGCAGCTACCTTGAATATCAATATCAACTTACCAGATGAAAAGTTTACAGGATCTGAGGTTGATTTTTATGATAAAGCTTCAGGAAAAACGGTACAAGCTATTTTTGAGCCTGGAAAAGCAATCATCCATAGAGGTAATGTGCCACACGCAACACACCCCATTACAAGTGGGCAACGTAGTAATTTAGTGGTGTGGTTATATGGAGACCGTATGCAGATACCACGTGGTAGTAAAAGCAGCTACGGAAATATTAGCAACAGCGACACCATTAAAGATGTTGCTTTAGAAAGTGTAACCGCTCGCCAGCGATGGAGTTTACCTGATGGTCCTAAAGATACCGCTGCACCTTTCTAAGAAACGCAGCCGTAATGATTATCTTAGAACAAGAATAAAATTAAAAAAACTGGCAATACAACGAGTGCCAGTTTTCATCAACATAAACATATAGGAATGAGCAAGACCATATTAATTACTGGAAGTACTGACGGCATAGGTAAACTAACCGCCATACAGCTAGCAAAACAGGGACATACCTTGTACATACACGGTCGTAATGCTACAAAAGTAGCAGAGACCATCGCCACCATAAAAGCCGAATCTAACAATGAACATATAGACGGTTTTGTAGCAGATTTTTCTAGTATGGCAGCAGTGCGTGCTATGGCTAGTGAGGTAAATGAAAAACTCACAACGCTAGATATACTCATAAACAATGCAGGGGTTTTTAAAAGCCGCGAGCCGTTTACAGCAGATGCGCTTGATATGCGTATGGCGGTAAATTACATAGCGCCTTACCTGCTCACCACTTCCCTACTGGATCTTCTTAAAAAAGGCGACCGCACGCGCATTATAAACCTGAGCTCTGCAGCACAGTCATCTGTTATAGATAGCGTGCTAGCAGGTACTAAAGAAGAGAGCCAGCAGGAGACCTACGCACAGAGTAAGCTTGCTTTATTAATGTGGAGCTTTGACCTAGCAATACAAGAGCCAGCACTTACGGTTATCCCTGTAAACCCAGGTTCTTTACTTAATACCAATATGGTAAAAGAAGCCTACGGTCACCACTGGTCACCAGCAGATAAAGGAGCGACTATTTTACAAGACCTCGCTACAAACCCTAACTATGCGAGCCATAGCGGTGATTATTTTGATAATGACAAAGGAAGCTTTGGCAGAGCGCATACAGATGCCTACAGTGAGGAAAAACGCACACACTTAATCACCACAACACAACAGATTTTAAAAAACATCTCATAAAATACAAAAATCGAGACCTATGAAACATCTCATCGCCACAGCAGCACTTGCCTTACTTACAGCTAGCTGCGCAGAGCAAACGTCACAACAAGAAACAAAAGACACACCATCTACAGAAGCCATCTCCTATAACGAGGCTACCTATGAGCTTATGCTCGCTACAGATGTTTCTTGGGGAGCACTTAACCCAGCACGTGGTGAGAATGGACCGCGCGCTACCAACTTATGGGGAGATCGTACTAAAGAAGGTCCTTCTGGTATGCTGGTAAAATTTAAAGAAGGGTTTGCCTCTCCTCCACACATACACGATGCGACCTATAGGGCGATTGTACTAGATGGGGAGATTCACAATGCAGATAAAGATGCCCGCGAACTCTGGATGCCAGATGGCTCTTTCTGGACGCAACCTTCTGGAGAGACGCACATCACAGCGGCACGCGCAGCAACTAATATGGCTTTTGTAGAGATAGATAACGGGCCTTACGTAGTAAAACCTGTTGAGGAGGCTTTTGAAACCACAGAGCGCCCTATTAATGTACACGATACAAACGTAGTGTGGCTAGATGGCAAAGACATAAACTGGCTTAACAAAACAGGTACTCTAGAGGGCGCGTCAGTGGCGGCACTCTGGCAATCACAAACTAATAAAAAGCACAAAGGTTTTTACCTACGTCTTGCACCTGGTTTTACAGGAAACATCACCACAGGTGAGGGAGATTTTAAGGCAGTCATTGTGAGTGGTGATGCAAGCTATAAGGCAGCAACAGCAACTACTCCGGTAACTACGATGCTTGGGAGCTATTTTGGCGCTACGGGTGTCTCACAACACCAGATTACCGCTGGCGCACAAGGAGTGATTTTATATATAAATACCACGGCTAGCTTTACGGCACAAAATAAGTAATGCGCTACTTTTGGGTACAGCAAGGTGATAGTATTTACCTCTCATATCTAGTAGTTTTACGCTTTCGCGAAAGCGTAATTTCCGCTCAACCGCATCACCGTCTTGTTAACAAGATGGTTGGGTGTAAAAAGAACCCTTACGATTAAAAAAACAGGCGACACCTATATCCTTTTGACCTCGCACTTATGAAGTGTAATATGACGCCAGAAGAAACCGCACAGGCAGGTGTAGATGTACAAACCAAAAGACTGATGCCTGCCTATACACTAGGCAGGCTTTAAACTTGCCTTCTACCCTTGGACAGATCCCGTACTACGAATACAAAAAGCCGCCGCAACAAAAGACCTCGTCATTATCACCCCAGGCATAGGCGAAGTGATATCCGTATAGGATAGTCTCAGTTGTATCAACAGTGGTGGGTGGGGTTGTAAAACTAATCTACCTTTCTATAAGGTTGTTTTTTTCTAATATGTGTAATATTCTCTTTCCTATTTCTTGATCTAATTTTTCGTCGGTATTGAAAACATTGATATTAGCAAGACCACAGCTATGTGCCGCTGGTTCATTAAACTGTGAAGTGATTAAGGCATCATTATGTACTCCAGGATATAATAACAACGCATTTCTTCCTTGCCAATACTCATTGTACACATACATCTGCCTTAGATCATTTGTACTGGGTTTATTGTCCTTATTATTTTTCCACTTTGTATCAATGATCGATGAGTTGTTACCATTTTTCACAACGATATCTGGCCTTATGGTTATACCATTCCAAAATCTCTTACTGTTCTGACCAAAAACCTCAATATCTAAATCTCGTGTTGCTTCTTTTAATTTAATTAAAACATATTCTTCCCATAGGGAGTTCATATCAAATAGTAGTGCAAGCATATTCTCCGACCCTGCAGATACGTTAGGCGCAAAGTTTAAAATAATTAATCGAGCAATTTCAATAGCAGTCTTATATGGCTTGTTTTTACGATTGAATGCTAATTTTGAGAATGTAGCTTCATTACAAATTATCGCAGTTACTTCTGGAAAGTTTAACTGAACCTCTTTACACCTAGAATATAGATATGTTCCTTTTGAAACTAACTCTATAATTGATAATGCTTGATTAATTATCTGATGAAGTGTATGATCTTGATTATAAACTTGATGGGAAGTGTAAAATCGTTCTTTGTGAATTAAGTTTTGACTTAGATGCTGTGCAAACTCAAGCTTTCCTTTTAAAGCCCTAACATTTTTGGATTCTTTATAATAGGTTTTTATTAGTCCTTTTCTACATAAATCTTGCACCTCTCTTAAGAACCAATCAAAGTATATATCAAGTAAGTGAATGTTCTGCTTATTAACCTGAGCTTGTCCAACTTTTTGAACTTTCAATTTTTTAGTTTGCTTAAGCATTTCTATAAGTACTCCTTGCCATACTGCCTTCTCGCTATTATGACTAGCATCCACTTTTGGTAAAATCTCTATATTAAGATCATCTACACGCACAACTCCTACATATTGACTAAACTTAACCCCTTTATGTACGAGCGTAAAATATTTATTATCGTGTAAGCTATTAAGCTTTGCTAGCGAATCAAAATGTTTCTTTTGAAATAAGACACCATCATATTCACTTCCATAATAAAGTGTGCGGTGCTCAAAAACTTGGATGCGTTTAGTAGTTCTCAAAAATTAATTTCTGCTTTTATTTAGCAATATCAAAACGGCTTCTTCTATATTATCAATAGTATCTTTTAATACAAGCTGAGTATCGATAGGTGGTATATCTAAATTGCCAAAAGAAGCAAATTTTACTTCATTATTTTTCTTCTGCTTAATGAATCCAGCCCCGAGAATTAATGCCATCTTTTCATAATCGTGATAAAAGTACTCTTGTAATAATGGAATGATTTTATTCTGAAAAACCGTAAATAATGCCTCTGTATCACCAGAATCAATAGAAAGGAAATAAGAATGACCTATGGTATGATCCCTATCTACTAAAACTTCTATACGCTCATTAATTGTCTTAAGCACTTCTTCGAGAGTAAATCCATCAAATTGTATGTCCGAAAGTAAACTTGGGTTAGGCATTAATTCTTTAAAAGTAAAACGTCTTCGCAATGCAGTATCTAGTGCTTCCACAGATCGGTCTGCGGTATTCATTGTACCGTAGATATGTAAGTTAGCAGGAACCGAAAACTTATCCTTAGAGTATGGTAACTGCACCTCCAATTCATTTATACCTCCTGCCCGTTTGTCTTTTTCTATAAGGGTGATGAGCTCCCCAAAAATAGCAGAAACATTACCGCGATTAATTTCATCTATAAAGATTGCGTAGTTATTTTCTGGATCAACTTTTGCGCGCTGGCAAAGTTTCTTAAAAACACCATCTTGTATTTCATATCCTAAGTCTCTTTCACCATCTTCCATTACAGGTTTTATACCTTCTACAAAATCTTCATAACTAAAGGATTGATGGAAGGTTACAAACTCGTAGTTTCTAATTTGTTTGTCCGGCATAGGTTTGAATGCTTGATACTTGTGCATCATATCTCTTGCCTCTGGAAATTGATCATTCAGTTCCTTTTCCACAATAGACCAGAGACCATTTTCATCTTTGTAGAAGATTAAAGGCGCAACTCTTCTGGAATGGTTTACATTTTCACAATCTTCAATGGTATGAGCCTGGAGATTCCCCCAAGCAGTTTGTCTCAAATTATTTGATAAACTTGTTTTCGCTTTTCTAGCAAAGAACTCGTGATTTAAGATTTGTGTTACTTCGGTCTTTCCAAGATCCAAAACAATCAAAGTAATTACTTGAAACCAACTCAAATCACTAAATTCCTTTTCAAGAAACTGATCACTTGTCAAGCTGGACTCCTTAATTGTATACCTATTAAAATACTCATTCTGTAATGTATACGTTTTGCCTGTCCCCGGAGGGCCATACAATATTTTATTTAAGGACAACGAATTGTTTTGATCTTCATTCTCCATTTCATAAGAATTTTTATTTTCCTTAAAATATTCTAACAAGAATTTTTGATAATTCTCTTTACCAAGTAATGCTCTAGGTCTATGTGTACCTGTGTCTTTACTAAATTTATAAAATAGTCCGTCCTTATTTGTACTCACTTCATTCAAAATCTCAATTACCTCAAGATAATTATTCTGATCTACGTTAAAAATATCGATGTCAAAATAAGTGTTACTGTCCTCCAAATCTTGAGATATCCTTTCACTAGATATATCCTTATATTTTAATTCTGGACGGCTATAAAACCAATCAAGAAATTTTTCTTTAACACTATCCATTTTAGACATAAGCCACTCGTAATAATATTCATAATTTTCAACCTTTGATTTATAGGAAGAAACATCAGTTAAGGTTTTTGAAACCATACTATGGTCTATATTCCAGATTCCTTTTTTTACCCAATTTACTTTTCTCCGATTGTGGTATTTATAATTACTCTCGTGATAATATTCCGAGGTTATAATACCATAGCCCAATAAAGTACTTTTTCCCTTTTTGATAATAACCACGTCACCGAGACTCATATCGTTTGCAAACTCCCAATTTGCAGTAACGTCATTCATCTTATTTCCTTCTCCACCATAATATTCTCGAAGTGCATCTCGTATACTATCCTTATTTGAATATTGAGTTAAATCTCCTAATTCATCCCACCCTAGAGCCATATAGCCCTCCTCATAAAATTTATCCCACATTATAGCATTTCTACCAGGAGATAATAACCAATATTTTTTTTCTGATGTGGTGATTTTGTTTTCTACAGATTTCCTAGCCTCTTTCAATTTTCTCTGTGAGTTCTCCTGTAACTCTTGAAATTTTTGATCACTTATGATTAGGTCAGGTATTTCTGAATCAATAGCAACTTGCTTAATAATGGGATAATTTTGTTTTAACCAATCATAAATTAGTTGGGGCTGTCCTTCTTGAAAATCACAAATTATTTTATACGCTCTAGTCCCTTTAGGGTCCCAACGTATATCATCAAATTTGCTGGCTAGGCTTTTATAAAAACCCACTAACGATTGATCTGTCTCTCCAGGGAAAACGATATCAAGATTGACTGTAAAGCCATCTTCAATTGGCTTAAAGACTAAGCCTACGCTTTTTGTTGCATTTGCACCTCCACTCTTGTCAACTAATCCAACAAAACAATAATCATTAGTTCCCTGAAATACTAGGCCTTGTGCAAATTTTCCTCCTAGATAATTCTTATCCTTTGTGCTTGCACGCTGGCGTACAATAAAATTAAAACTACTATCAAAATTTGTTCTATAATTTAGGAGGTAGTCGTGTATTTTTTGATGAAAATGCATTTTCTTGTTGGTATTTAAATATAGATTTTCTTACTTCTCTCTAAGTTTTATAAAATGTTAGTTACAAGAGTTTATTCTATTTTATAAATCATCCTATCCTTTGCAAATAGATATATCCTACCTGTTGGCTTTTTACAAACTTTTACATTTACTGTCATAAACCTCGTTCCTAGTGGATGCAACTTTCGCTCTTTACTACTGCATTCTATCATTATATTTTGTGGTAAACCTTGGCCAGAAAGTGGACGTACTCTAATACGTCCAGTCTCCTTATCTAAAAAACTTTCACACTTAATATCATCATAGTAATTACCTAATATTAGATCCATATACTGTCTTCCTATCTTTATATTAAACGCAATATTCTATCCTAAGCACTCCACTCCCCAAACTGCCCCTCTGCTTGCTCCATAATATCTTGTAAGATTTCATTGAGCTTAGTGATACTAATCTTTCCTCTTAATTCCTTTTTTACGGCTAGGCGTATGCTTGCTTTTGCATTCTCTTTCTTCGTCCAGTCGAGTTGTAGGTTTTTCTTTACTGCTATTACAACGGCGTGCACGATGTCTTGTATAGGGCCTTCTTCTTTGATGATCTCCTTTTTTGCTGCTAGTATGTCATAAAAGGCGAGTTCTTCCTCGCTTAGTCCTAGCTCTGAGATGCGGCTGTCTTCTTTTTGTAAATCTTTTGCGCGCTCTACTAGCTCTGCGATGGTAGCGTAGCTGTCTAGGGCGTTATTGTGATAACGGTCTATTACTTTTTCTAGCTCCTCTTTTAGGCTTGTGTACTTCTTAATGTTCTTATGGAGTCTGAGTTTGATTTCGTCTTTGAGTATGTTTTTTATCAGCTCAATTTTTAGAGCGTTACCGTCTTTTTCCTTTTTCGCGCCAAGCAAAAAAGTATCGTCTAGTATGGAGATATCTGCTCGCTCAATGCCCGCCATTGCAAATACATCTACAATATCTTCACTGTCTATACTCTGGCTTATGAGTTCTTTGACCTTTTCCTTCTGCTCGCTTCTAGTGCTTTTTACACTCTTGGCATTACGCACTGCCTTACTTACGTGCTGTACATAAAGCACATCGATCGCGCTGTGTTGTATCGCTGGCTGACTTTTAACAATAGATAGTAATCCAGACATCGTCTTTTCTGCTTTCATAAAGCTCATTGACGCTTCATCATCTTTTATGATGTGATTAAGCCCTGCTTTTACTAGCAATACTTTATCTGCATCGCGCAATGCTTTCCAGTGTTGATAGTCTGCCGTTTCTGGTAAAAAGGCCAGACAACTTTCTAGCTGATCAAAAAACATTTCTAGTGCCTGCTCCATATCTATGGTAGGCTTTCCTTTGCCGCCCTCGCCAGTGTACTTTGTGGTGGCGGTTTTAAGATTGTCACCTATCCCTATATAATCTACAATGACGCCATTTTTCTTGTCTTTAAAAACACGATTTGTTCGCGTGATGGCTTGCATTAAGTTATGACCACGCATAATCTTATCTACATACATCGTGTGCACGCAAGGAGCGTCAAAACCTGTGAGCCACATATCACGCACAATGACAATCTTGAGCGGATCTTCAGGGTTTTTAAAGCGCTTTTTTAATGCTTCTGTGCTTTCTTTGGTACGGAAATGAGGATTCCACGATTGTGGGTCTTTGCTTATGTTTCCTGTCATTACTACGGCTACTTCTGGGCAATCTTCTAGCGCAGTAATGGCTTCATACATCTTTACACAGTTGCGCCTACTCATACAGACGATCATCGCTTTCCCCTCTAAGGTAGCGGTACGGTTTATAAAGTGATTGAGAATATCTGTAGAGACTTTTGCCACGCGATCTTTACTTCCTGCGGCGTCTTCTATGGCTGCCCATTTTAAATTGCCGCTATCTTCTGTGGCTTCTGTAATGGCATCTACCTCATCATCTAGCTTGTCATTCCACAAGTGGAGTTTGGCGAGTCTTGGCTCGTAAAAGATGTTTACGGTGGCGTTATCTGCTACGGCTTGTTTGATATCGTAAATATGGATGGTATCGCCAAAAACTTCTTGCGTGTCTGCATCCTTACTATCTACTGGTGTTCCGGTAAAACCTATAAAAGAGGCTTTTGGCAACGCTTTTCGCAGGTTACTGGCAAAACCATCAAGCAGCCCGTATTGTGTGCGGTGTGCCTCATCTGCCATCACAATCACATTTTCGCGTAAGCTTAATACAGGATGTTCTGTTTCTCCTAGCTCCTCATCTGTACCTTGTTTTAAACGGAACTTCTCTATGGTGGTAAAAATCACCCCACCAGCACCTGCGCTTAGTAACTTGCGTAGGTCATCTGTAGTATTTGCGTGTTGCACATCGCCCACGAGGTCCTGTGCAGCGACAAAGTTTTCATAGAGCTGGTAGTCCAGATCGCTACGGTCTACCTGCACGACTATGGTAGGATTTTTAAACTGTGGGTGGCTACGCAAGATGCCTGTGTAGATTGCCATAAAGATACTCTTGCCAGATCCCTGTGTGTGCCAGATCACGCCTATGCGGCCATCGCCTGCGGGGCGTACCGCCTTTTGAGCAGCAGCCACGGCATAGGTCACGCCAAAATACTGATGGTACTTTGCCCCTTTTTTAATCAAGCTGCCATTATGGTCTTCGTGAAAGATAAAATTCTTGATATAGTGTAGCAGTCGCTCTTTTGTAAATAGCCCAAAGAGCAAGGTGTGCATTTGGAAATCCTCGTCATTAAATGTTTTTGTGCCGTCTATACTCTTCCAGGCAGCAAACCACTCTATGCCGCTCCCATACATCCCGTGTTGCGCCTCATTACCATCACTTATCACGGTGAGGGCGTTGTACTCAAATAACTGTGGGATGTCCTTTATATAATGCCCTATCTGGTTATGGGCTTCCTTAATATTTGTAGTCTCGTCAAACCAATTTTTTAACTCAAAAACGACCAGCGGCAAGCCGTTTACATAGATGATGATGTCTGGACGACGTTTGTTTTTACCGGTGATGCTAAACTGGTTTACCGCCCAGAAGGTATTATTCTCAGGATGCTCAAAATCTATGGGATAGAGGTGTACGGCTTTCTCACTGCCGCTTGCATCTTCATAAGGAAACTCCACCCCTTTTGTCATCTTGAGATGAAAATCACGGTTGCGGTGATCTAGATCTGCTCCCGTGTTATGTGTAAAAGTAGCAACGGCAAGTTCTTGTATTTCTTTAGGTAGGTGCGCATACTGTCTCGCAACAAATGCCGCTAGCTCCTCCTTGAGCACCACACTCACATTGTTTTGCGGTAAAGAGGTGCCTAGCACGTGTGTGTACCCCAGATCTTCTAGCCAGTCTATACAAGCTTGCTCTATGTGTGCTTCTTTCATTGCTGTTATATTGTCATTCCTTTAAAGGCGGGAATCTCTCCACGACCTCTTAATTTGATTTACTTACCACTTCCGCTTTCGCGAAAACGGTATTCACCCACCCACTCCCTACCTATTTGCAAACTCGTTAAGGCGAACTTCTCCGCTTATGAGTTTAGGCAGCAAGGTGTCTCGGAGCGTGGTGAGGGTTTGATTTTGAACTTTATTCTCAAGTATTTGAAAATATATTGGAGCAAAATTATTTGATACTGCTTTAATACTCTCTTTTGATGGCACAGCTATTAAATATTCTTTTAGGTGACTGAGCTTTATATGACCCATTGTGGTAGCCCTACTTTTAGCAATATTTTGAAAATCAACCACTACGTATTTTAAAATGAAATACAAAATTTCAATATTCAGAACACCATTTGGAATAACATTGAAAATATGCTGGTTTAAAAGAGCCTTGCCTTTATCCCATAAAAAAACATCTAAAGTTGCTGACCAAGAAAATAACACCGATCCATTTTGTAAAACCAAATCATCTTTAATTATTTTTCTTGATTTCTTCGTATTTCCAGAAATACCGTTTCTAAGTTCCGCTATCTTAATCACATAATCACCATCTTCCGTAAAATCTGTGGATTTAAAAGCAGCACCATTCACATAAGTAGCAATATTATAAATACTTTTCACCTCCCATCCCTCAGGGATCATCCCGAGTTCGCTGTCTACAAACTTCCCGTCTTGAAAAGGCCCAAAATCTACAAACCATTCTTTATAGAGTGCCATTGCCATTTCTTCTAGGGTTTTATTTATGGCTAGGTTGTTTTCTATTTTGGCATCTATAGTGGAGAGTATGGAGGCGATGGCGGTTTGTTCTGGGAGGGGTGGGAGTTGGAGTTCTGCGTTTGATAATATTGCGGTATTTAAGGATGGTCTTGTTGCTCCAACCGCAACTGTCCTAATATAATTTTTGAATTTTGGTGTGTTTATAGAATAAATAATATACTCGGGGTTAACAATATCTTTTTGTAACCTTATCATTAGGGTACTGCTAGAGAAAACCCATCCATCTTCATTTTGGGTAACTAGACTACTTCTATCAATATTAGCCCCGACTCTACTGTAAACTATATCGCCAGTTCTAAGGATGTACTTTTTCAAACGCTTTACATCTTTTTCTGACACTCCATCTAGATTATTCCTGTTGATTGTTTTAGAACCAATATTCTTAACTGTCACCAATGGAATTCCTCCTTTGACATAATCTTTTTGGTGTAATTGACTACCGAAAGGACCAGTTTGAACTTTTCCAATTTCGCCTATCTTGTACTGTTTCCAATTTTGGTGCATTGACTTATAGGTTATTAAATGTGAATCGCTTAATAAATTCATTGTGCTTTCTGAAAACAATCTTTTTTTGACTCAATAAAATCGGACTTGTAAGTCTCACTTTATTGATCATCTCCGTATTCAGATCAACTAACTGATTTTTTTTAACAGAAGGGTCGATAGCTCTCTTCATTATGTACTCGTTGTAACCTTCGACTTCAAAAGATGATAAATCTTTATTCTCATCAAGTGAAATTTTAATGTATTCTTCAAAAGAGTTAGAAAGCTTTCTGTATTTGCCTAAAGGCAAGGCGATTAAAAACATTACAGCTAAAAGCTCACCATCCTCTGATTCATTACTGTAGTTAAAGTTTTCGTGAGCCTTTATGACTCTATAAATATTCACAAAACGTTTTAATGCTCTAGGGTTACTACCTAGTATATCAGACATACTTTGTAAAAGTTCTATTTCCTTGCCTGAAAATTTTATTGATTCTATCGTTTCTGTTACAATAGGTTTCGGTTGTACCTCTCCCTCTCTTGAAAAATCTATATCTATTTCTTCTATGTCCTCGTATGATTTTTCAGAGAAGTCTAGATCTTCTTTGTAATATAAATTGTCTTCACTTGTTACTAAAGTAGGTTTCGTTTCAGCTAAAGTCTTTAGCATATGTTTCACACTTATATCTGTTGCAGATTTTAATTGAAAAGGAACTTGGAAAATCTTTTCTAAATAACCTGAGGGTTCTATACTCTCTGACTCATCTAAGTCATTGTTATTTGAAAATTGCAGTTCGTATTTCTTTTTTAAAGCACTTTTCACCCAACGAGGGTCTACGCCTACTACAACAACAAATAATGGATATGCCATTAGTAAGTTAACAGCTTCAAGGACTTGCACAACGCGATCGTCAGTACAGCGGTCTAAGTCATCTATGTAAAGGATTATACGTTCTAAAGGATTTTCAAACTTCTTCTTAAAATCCTCAGACTCTCGAGAATCAACCAATTCGTCTTGGTGACCACTGAACAGCTCACTTAAAATTTCAAAATCTTTTCTTATTATTGAAACGATTCCTAAGTGTTTTTTGTAATCATCGCTTACAGATCGTTTTTCAATAAAATTAAACAGCGCTTCTGTTGTTAATGTATTTTCAAGTCGATACTCTATCTCGAATTTAGTCTGTTCGGCTTGAGTAATTTGTGTACTTATAGTAGCTATTTCAGTTTTATAGTTTTCAATTTCAAACTTTAATGCTTTTTCAGCTTGCTCGACTTTAAAAATGGCATTTTTCTTCTCTAGTTCATAATCTTCTTTGATTTTCCAGAATGATGCAATTAAAGGTTGCAAACGTTTAGATGTTTTATAAGTTCTGTAAAAGATTGTGCCTATTATTGAGATATAAAACCAAACTTTAGATGGTAAAGTAAAATCAACGTCTTCCGCTTTGTAAACTAGAAAGTGAATCGCAAGTTTAATAATACTGATTACCCCAATAATGATTAAAAACCAGAGTAAGCTTTTCCCCCACTTTGGACCTTTAAAGAAAGTCTTTAAAAACGTATATTTCGATTTTGATTTTTTATATAATTCAGTAGGATCTTGCCAGTACGCTTCAGGAATTACTTCACTAAATTTCTCTTTTGACATATTAAAAGAGTCATTTTCTGACAAAATAGAAGACAGTCTTTTTGTTATATCGAAAGACTTATCTAAATCGTTTAAAACAGTTTTTATAGATTTTTTCCTTATCTCCTTAATTTTTTTTTCAAGTCCTTCTTCTGCCTTACCTCTTTGTGATTCTAATGACTTAATTTTAGAGTCTATACTCTCCTTCTGATGTTCTAATTCTATGATCTCATCTTGAGATATATTTAATTTTTTTGTTAATACTTTTTCTATGTCTTTTCTTTTACCGCTCGCTAGACTATCATTAGTTATGTACTCTTGTAAACCTTCAAAAATCTTAGTAATAATTCCTGCCCATAAATTAGAATCCATATAGGACCACGCGTTGAAATGAACGTGAGCTATTCCTGAACAATACGCATTCTGAGTTGTCTTAGTTTGTGAAAGTTCTTGTATACGCTCTTTTAGCTTACGCATAAAAAAACTTTTTCCAGAACCCCACTTTCCCAAAAGAGCAATCGCTAAAGGTGGATTAAAGCTTTTTGCAGACATCACTTTTGCAAAGGCATTTACATCTTTCTTAATATCAAGATAATCTACACCTGAGTCTGCGTCACTTATTAAGCCTGCGATCTGGATTATATTCTTTACTTCATTATTTGGTTGTTTGTCTTCCTTTTTTGATTTTTCAGGAACTCCTTTTTTTATAGACTGATCCCTTGATAAGTCTATTAGGCTTGGGTACTCTTTAAGAACTTCTTTTAGAACAATATCGCGATCTTCAGACATTAATCTATGAAACGTCCTTCTATACTTTCCAAGCCTTGGAATATTGACGTGATTATTAAATGTGGCCCAATCAATATCTAATATGTGTCCATCTCGCATATTCTCAACGACTTTCCCAACTCCCTTAATTCTCAACATACTAGTTTCATCTTGTAAATATGTTGATTTCAGAAAAACTATATCTCCGACGTTTACACTATTAACGGCTGTTGTATCGTTGGTGTCGTGACCATTCTCCCATATTCCTTCATTTATAAATCTGTTCATTTGATCTTCATTCCCCCAAAGATGACCGGCTAAGAAAAAATTTTGACTATCAAACAAAGCAAGAATTCTTTCGATATTTTTGACAACTACTTTAGCTTCAGTAGGTGAATAAGGATAGTTTTCATCTTTGGTACCATATTCTTTATTTGCAGTAATTTCCTCTTCGTCCAAAAATGAAGAAAATGACTCACTTTTAGCATTAGGTTGTGATTCATTACTATTTGCTTTGTTTTCAATTTTACGTTTTTCAAGATTATCAACTCTAAATTGACTTATAAATTCATTTCCAAGCTTATTGTCGGGTATTGCTATTGTAAAATTTGAATTAGGATAATTCCTTAAAACACCTATTGTGGTATCGTAACTATCAACAAATGACAATCCACCAGCACCTGTAGCCATCAATGGGACCCAAATATTCTTAGAGTTCAAAAATTTTTCATTTGAACCAATAGCTTTCCGAAGGTTTCTTTGTAAAGTAATAACTGAATTTTCCTTACTACCAACAGTTACAATGAATAAGACCGGCTTATTTATTTTATTGTTCAATAAGAAATATCCTTTTGACAAGTCTATTTCCTGAATTACTGAATTATCGTAACCTAGCTTTTTTAAGACATATAAATTAAGTTCTCCCAATGTACCACGAGAGTTTATTGAAGTTAAGGCCACATTAAACTTAATAGGCGAAATACCAATCTGAGTGTTTATATGACTGTATTCAGTTCTTTCGATCATAATCTAAAACTTCTCAAAATTCTTTAGTATCTCCTTCTGCAAGCGATCTCCTTCTGCAAACTGTTTTTTCAATTGTGCTTGTAGGGTTTCCATTTTCTCTTCAAAAGGGATTCCATCATCTGCTACTGCCTCTGTTCCTACATAAATCCCTGGCGTGAGTTTATAATCTTGTTTTTGTACTTCTTCTAGTGTGGCGCTGTAAGCAAAGCCGTCTGTATTTTCATACGTACTCCCCTCATTCCTCCAGTTGTGATAGGTATCTGTAACCTTGTCAATATCTTCATCTGTAAAGACACGAAGTTTGCGGCTTTCCATCGTTCCCATTTTACTAGTATCTATAAAAAGGATCTCGTTCTCACGCTTACGGTGCTTGCCGTCTTTACCGTCACGGTTTTTACTCAGTATAAAAATACAAGCAGGTATCCCAGTGGTAAGAAAGAGCTTGTCTGGTAGTCGTACAATACAGTCTACCATATTGTGATCTACCATATGCTGGCGTACGTTTTTTTCTCCTTTATTATTAGAAGTCATTGCACCGTTTGCCATTACTACAGATGCCGTTCCCGTATCACTAAGGTGATTCCAGAAGGTTTGCATCCACATATAGTTTGCATTACCATCTGTTGCAAACTCTTCTTTAGGCCCAAAAAGTCGTGGGTCATTTTCTGGTAAATCCTCTGGGTGCCACTGGCTCACATTAAAAGGAGGATTTACAATAATAAAGTCGGCTTTGAGGTCTGGAAATTTATCTTGTAATAGTGAGTCACCTAGTCGTACATCAAAAGAAAGGTCACGTAAAGCGAGGTTCATTTTACAAAGTCGCAAGGTGCCATCATAACGCTCTTGCCCATAAATAGAGATATTCCTTTTATCTCCTCCGTGGGCTTGTAAAAACTTTAATGACTGCACAAACATCCCACCAGAGCCACAAGCAGCATCAAAGATTTTACCCTCATACGGCTCGATCATTTCTACGAGTAGGCGCACGATACTTCCAGGTGTAAAGAACTGCCCTGCACCAGAGCCTTCGGCTATGGCAAACTTGCCTATGTAATATTCATACACACGCCCCAAAATATCACTATCTGGATTTTCCTTTTCTGAGAGTTTTGGATTTGATAATAAGTTTATCAAGCCAGCCACTTGTTTTGCTGTGAGTTGGCTTTTTACAAAAATACGCGGCAGTATTCCTTTCAAGTCAGGACGGTTTGCTGCTAGTGTCTCATCCAGTATATCAAAAGCTTCATCGACCAGTACCTTAATATTATCTTGCTCTGCATTGTCTTGCAAAAACTGGAAAGTTGCCTTCTCTGGGATGATGTACACGTTTTTAGACAGGTACTCATCTGGATCTTCAAGAATGTAATTCTGCTCTTCTGTATCTAGCGTGTAGTACTCAGATTTCTTCTCTTTAAACAGTTGCTTTAAAGTATCGCGTCGCATCTCATAGCGCTCTGAGATATGCTTTAAGAAAATAAGCGGTAAGATGTAATCTTTATATTGATTTTCTGCCACCGCACCACGTAGTTCGTTTGCGGCTTTCCAGAGTTCTTGTTCAAAGTTAATATCGGCTTTGGTTGTTTTTTTTGTCATTCAGTTAAAATGCTTTTGGGTAGTCTCCTGTAAATATAAGAAGAAGGTTTTTCTTACTATTACGGTAATCCTCATCTTTAAAATAAAATAATTTATAAATATTGAAGCGCTGTCTGTATACGTTTCGCGAAAGCGAGAATTAAACCGTATGCCCATTATCAAAGCAACGGTCTAAAAATAAAATTATTAAATTTTAGGTATTCAACAAAAGAAGGTGTCGTAGTACTGTGTTAAAATACAAATGATTAAAAGAGATTACCTACAACGATACCGCGCACGCAGAAATCTCAAAATACCAGAAGATACACGCCATAAATATCATCTCAAGGATGTGATTTGTTATACTTTTGCGACAGCGTAATAAGAATATATCCTGGTTAAATACGTACTTTTCACCATCCAAAACAACCCACCCAATGACCCTAGAAGACCTAACAGGCACATACACCATCACAGGAAGCAACCAAAGCCCAGACGCTGCTCCTTATACGGGTGAGCTCACCCTAGCGCTAGATGACAACAAAAGAATCATTGCAAACTGGGTGATAAATGGCACGCAGCACCAGCAAGGAACTGGCTTTTTTAAAAACAGCATCTTGGTGATTAATTTTAATTACGAGGGCGATAACGGGACCATCTACAAAGGTGTCGTGGTCTATCAATGCATCACCAAAGATCTACTAGAAGGCTTCTGGTCAGAAAAACACGGTAATCCGCTATACCTAGGTGAAGAACGCTGCTATAGAAAAGGAACGCCTAAGGAAGTGCTTAATTGAGGGGGCTTTTAGTAGACGGTAGTTGGTAGGCGGTAAACGGTAGTCTTTAGCTGTTGGCTATTAGTAGTTTGTAGTCGGTAGACGGTAGTTCTTAGCTTTTAGCTTTTAGCTCTAAGCCGTGAGCTGTTTTATAGTCATCATTCGATATTCTTTAATCGATATTCTTTAATCAATATTCGATATTCATTCCTCACTGTTTTACTTAGAAAAATTACAATGGGATTACCTGCGGTAATCCCAGTTGGGTATCCTTTGCAAGCATAAAACCATAACGAGCGCTGCTCGTTGGTTTTTTGTTTTATCCCTTCGCCTTCCAAGCGAGCTTGGGGCTGGGAAGATAATTTTTGTTATTGGGGATTACCTAAAGGTGATCCCAGTTGGGGTATCCTTGGCAAGCATAAAACCGTAACGAGCGCTGCTCGTTGGTTTTTTGTTTTATCCCTTCGCCTTCCAAGCGAGCTTGGGGCTTGGTATAAAACAAAAAACCTGTAACATACGTTACAGGTTTCTTTTGCGGAGAAAGAGGGATTCGAACCCCCGGAG